>OCLF01000489.1_pt1 | contig 11804 bp, 10 predicted proteins | sample 1502881 | NCBI WGS metagenome assembly OCLF01 (sample SAMN03418267, study PRJEB22391) | human gut metagenome | biome: human-gut; feature: organic feature; material: feces | host: Homo sapiens | place: Tanzania | collected 2013-01
AATGGCATACAAAATAGCCTCAGCTACATTCACAAACCTTACTCCAAGAACATTAAACGAATCTGTATTCTTAATCGTCTTCATATCAGTTGACTTTATTGTATTTTACATAAATGGTTTCATGTATAGCACAACTATACTTCACTAATGCTGTCTTGCGCCTTGATGGCATCATGCACCTTAACAATTATTTTTCCAAAGTGAACTTCTTTACAACCTTACCTTTTCTGTCGATAGCACCATAAAGATTGATTTCTTCATCATCTGTCATACCGAAGCCGTCCTCATCGCGATAGTACATACCATCTGGATTAAGTTGCCATTCCACTTCTGCCACACCTTTCTTATATTGATATATATGTCCTGGGAAATGGAACGAATGTGCTTTAGCTCTATCAAGAGCATTCTGTGGTATTCCTTTCAGACTATCCCAATCAATATCTTCATCAGAAACTATTTGCAGTAGCTCAGAACCCGACATGAATTCATAGGCACATTTCGCATCATTATCCATTAAGTAGCGAGGTTTCCAATATTCTCCAATCACTTGATTCACCAAGGTCATTCCTTCTCCAAGGTCACGTTGTTCATATGGACGGTCTCTGTATTGATGAGCGCATAATCTCTTATACAGTTTTTCCTCTTCCAACATATCCATATCATTGGTGTTTCCGTCTTCATACAGCAAATTCCATGGATTACCAATGCAGATAACAAGCCCCTCCATTTTACCCCGATCAAAATCATCCTCATTTGTATCATCCTCATTCTTTGCCTTGGCAAGAAAACGGAGTTTTCTCATTAGATCACGTTCTTCTTCATTTGCAATATCATAAACTACCTGTACAAAACTGTCGAACGTATTTTGCAATGCTTCAGTAGCTCGTTCTGCAACTTCATTATTGTCATTCTTATTTATAATATGTATAGCATAAGCCATGAGTCTTCCTCCGTATCGTGAATTACTGAGGTCTGGCGTTTTGTCCAAAAGCTCATGATAGCCATCTTTCAATTGAATGGATACATTGTTTCCACCTGTTGACTTGGCTTGCATATTCATCTTAACGTCCTCGTATGATTTATATCCAAATATGGCAGCAGCTAAAGATGCAAAATTCTTATCGTCAACAACATCAACTGTATGAATCATTGTCTCTTGAATTTCATTAGGGGTATTCTCGGACAACACATCAAAATTCTTTATCGTAGCAACTGCGATTTTGTACCCTTCGTCTTTTTCTGTCAGATAAATATTTGTTCCTGGAAATCTATCTGTAGAACACTTGCTAATTCTTTTAACTTCATAGTTAGCTGCAAATGCCACATTAGCATCTACAGGTATAGGGAAAGGAACATACACAAGTAGTCTATTCCCGCCCATATTGGTTAATGCAACATTGAACACACAATGTTTGCCTTCTACTACAGTAGCAAACTTATTTCCCTCTTGATTGGGTACTATACCTGCCGAAGCAAACATCTTTACAATACATTCTTCAAGAGTAAGTCCCTTTTGGGTTCCTTTACCCTTATTTTTGAAAAATTCGAATAATCCCATAATTCTTTGGTTGTTTTTTGCTATCTAATCAGTTATTTCCAACAACTGTATTCCAGTTGTCCTTACCCCATTGAAAACATTGAGGTCAAAGACACTTTTTATGTAATGAGGTGTTCTTGACTGACACCCCATTCGTATCATGTCAAACACAATGGCACCGTCAATACATTTTATCGGACATGACCTTTCCAAATTTGGCATATACATATCATCACAGATGAAATAACCTTTCCAAGTTGCATAGTTTTGCCCTTGTGCATGAAACCAATTACCAATACGCATATCACGCTCTATTTTATAAAAGCCCACTGGTGATTTCATCAATGTTGCTTTAGTGCGTTCAAATTTAATATCCTCTTTGTGGAGTATAGCAGAGCAGAATTTGATGCGTTCCTTAACTATTTGTGGCATTTGGTTTACATGAATTTTTCCCATTGCATGAATTGGGTTATAGTAAAACTCATAATAATCATTTGTTGCCAACACCCAAAAACAATCGCTTACATATAAGGTGTAACCTTCTTCCTCTTTAAATCTGTCTTCCCAATAGAAAGGCACATTATGTGGCGATAAAAATTCTCTCATATTAAGATTCCCTAATCCGTGTCGGGCGCAACTTCTAAATTTGTTATTTGTCTGTTTATGAGATATAGAGTATAGAAGTAACCCTTTGCTATCAGAAAACATTTATTTTTCGATATTTTCAGTATAGAAAGACAAAAGCAGAAGACCATGATGCTCGAAATACACAGTCTTCTGCTCCTTACAGCTTAGTCTTTTCTAAGAAACGATTACCCTTTCGTTTTCGCCACCAAATATCTTGCTGCAAAATCCAAAGCCGTGATGATATGCGGAACTATATTTTGGGCAGATTCATTTTCGGTAATCTTATGGTCATAGTCCAGGGATACTTTTACATCTTTGCTTTCAGACAACAGAGCCTTGATGAATTTTACATTCCTGTTTGTATCATCCACCGCTTCCTTTAGTAACTCCTTACCTAGCAAAGAAAGTCCAGCAACAAAAGGAATACAGAAGCGTATCATACCTTCATCTTTGCCTACTACATAGAAATACACTTGTCCATTATACTTAAAATGCCAACCTAAAGAAGGCATTTGGATTGTTTGACCGCACATTCGGCGAATCTCTTTTACTATTTCTTCCTGTCTCATAATCATTATAGTTTAATTTTACTATTTATGATAAGAGAGGGAGAAAAGTAACCATTTCATTAATCCAACATGACAAATGCAGCCCAACGGAATGGGTCGGGATACTTTTTGCGGATGATTTCCTTAGCCTGTTCAAATGCCTTGCGTTTGTTCCAGGCATTGTTCTTGTCGGCAAGGCATTTGTAGAATGCAATCATAAACTCGGAAGTAGTCATGTCACTTACACTCCATAAAGACATAACAATTGTTCCAACTCCTGCTTTTTTGAAAGCTCGTTGTAATCCATACAATCCTTCGGCTGTAGCCTTACCTTGTCCTGTCTGGCATGCCGACAATACTGCCATATCCGTATTATTCAAATCTAAACGTGCTATATCGTTAGCCGTAAGAATTCCACCAAGCACGCCATTCGGAAGTTGTTTACCTAACCATGCAGCATTACCACCAGCCAAAACAATTCCTGACAAAGACATGGCATCCGTATAACCTTTGAGATAATCTACTTTCTCAGCCTTACTTGGAGAGTAGTAGAATCCATGAGTGGCAAGATGCAGTAATCTAGGAGATTTGCCGTGCATATTAAGGAAGGATTCTTCCGTTCCATTCGTGCCCATATATGAAGTGACTTTCCATTTGTTTCTTTTCAATACGTTTTCTATCTTCAGGATTTCTTCCTTTGTTCCTTGTAGCTCATGGTATATAGAATCGCCACGAGCTATCTCTCTACGCATGGCAAGCAAGTTAGACAAATCATACTTCTTTGACTCCTCTGTCATTGCAGTTGTCTCCATGTCATATTGCAAGCCTCCATACAGTACCGCTGATTTTTCGCTACTACCACTATCATTTGACTTCATCTTCACCAATTCGCGAGCCGAAGACAATCTTACAAAATGATAATGGCTACCAAGTAGTGAACCATCTGGCATAGGCAAAGATTCCAATGAAATCTGGAACAGTAGCTGTGAAGGAACATAGTATATGGTAGCACCTTCTGACACTTTCTCTTTCAATGGTTCCCATAGTAATTTCAGTACATCTTCAGAATAATCTTCACTATAGTACATATCTGGTCTCACGATACCAAGTGAATCTATCTGACTTTCAGCAAACAAAGCTTTTAGCAACGGATAATCTTGCACCTTATTTATAATATAGGCTGCATACTTCCTTCCTTGTGATTGAGAAATATAGTCAGTAAAATCTATCAACACTTCGTTTGGTCCCAATGCCTGTTTCACCGCATCATAATCAACATTCACAAAGTCAGTACCGTCGCTATATTCTTTGCATCTGTTAGCCAACTGGCTTTCCAATCGGGTTACTTTTCTTGATAAATTCAGGATACTGTCAGCATTCGCCTTATAGTCCTTTTCCCATACCTTAACTCGATTCTTCATGCAAGCCAACATGGTATAGTCGTGCATGTCTTCAGCCGTTCCTTTTCTCTTGATGACTTCATACATGGAGCGTTCCGATTCCAAGAGAAATGATTTCGACATGACAAGAGCATCATAGCTGCTTTTGGTGAAAGCGGTCTGCATCTGCTTTGCTTCCAAAGCGTAGGGAGTCATCATCGTAAACAATGAAGACAGAGAACTCCACAGTCCTTCACGCTCCGTACTACTCATATATGGGATACGTTGTTTCATCAATGCCTTCAATTGCTGTTCCGCTGCTACATAATCTTTGCATCCATTCGTTATATTCCCAGCAAAGCCTTCGGCATTAGCAAGATCTATTTGCGCATTTATCTGTTGCAGACTTTTCTCACCATATAGCTCCTTAATACATTCAGCATACTTCCGATAGAGCTGTTCAGATTTTGCATAGTTGCCCAACTGATGCTCCACTCCTCCTATTAAAGCCAACAATGTTATCCTGCCACCATCCGTCTGTGGATATTTAGCAGCCAGCAATTCATCCGCTTTCTTATAATCATTCAAGGCAGATTGGTAATCTTTGAATGCAAAATGGCACATACCTCTTGTTATATATACAGGAGAGAGTTCTTTGGCTTCAGTTATTCTTGATGCCGTTTCAAAAAGCTTATCAAGACTTTTGTAGCAGTTCTCCTTATCCCCTGAAAAGCGGTAGATATTAGCTAAAGCCATGTAAGGCATATTATAGGCGGCATCATCCTTCGGAGTATGTGCTTGAAATTCCCCTATTGCTTTCTTGGCATATAGTATAGCATCGCCATATTGCCCCATAGCAGCATATATATTGCGCAGATTAGTATAGCTCAGATGCCTGTTGGCTGATACTGTGTTAATATCAGGACGTTCTGCAAGATCTTTCCCACGCAAATACCATTGTTCAGCAATACCATATTGTCCCAAAAACTTAGCCTCGTCGCCTTTCTGATTATAATAAGTGTACTTAGTTTGTAAATCTGCCGTTACATCCACCAATGAATCTATACTCGCTGCATAAGTCTGTGCTTGTTGCACGTTACCTATTCTATTCCCTAATTTCCACAGTTCTTTCAGAATTTCCATCTGGACATCAGTTTTGCCAATCTGCTTTGCCAAGACCAGAGCCTGTTTATATGCATCTTCGGAACCAGCTACATCATAAAGGGTTCCTTTTATTTCAGCGATGTGCCGCAATACAGAAATCTCATCTTTTGTTTTTCCAAGTTTCTGATAACCTTTTAGGGCATTTTGATAACATGTCAATGCCTTGTCATACTGTTGTGACAATTGATACTCTGCCCCCTCAAAGAACCAGGATTCTGAAATCTTAGGCAGGGCGTATTCTTTTACCTTGCCGTCAGCATATGGCATAATCTCTTCCAATATAGTACGAGCCTTTACTAATTGTCTATTGTCTCCATGCATAAAACTGGTGGCATACATATATCCGTTCATGGCATACAGATGACCGACATCTTTCTTCTCTTTCTCTGTAAGATTGCCAGCTATCAGTTTTTTAGCCAACAGATACGCCTCTTCGTAGCGGTTCAAGGTCTCATAACACTTGCAAGCCTTAGTCTGACAGTACACATAAATTTGATGTTCTACTTCAGTCCGTTGTTGCTCCATATTCTTGCCTATAAGGAGGAAGGCATCAAGTGCTTCTGCTGTCTTTTTGGCATTATCCAATACAGAAGCTTCATTCAATTTGGCCATAATCTCATTCTCAGTCATTGTCTGCGCTTGCATCTGCAAACCACAACAAAATAGAGCTAACGACAAAAATAATACTTTATTCATGATGCAATGTTATGGTGTCTGTTGAAGTTGAGTCATTTACAATACTATCAGTTGGTGCTGCCATTTCAAAAACATTATCTTCTTCACCACGCACATTACCATTTGTGGATTCATCAACAAAGAAAGGATTTATAGCAAAAAAGCCAATAACCAATACGGCTGCAATACCAGAGAACCATACAAGTTTCTTTCTGATGTTAGACTTATGTTCTACTATTTTTATATCTTCAGCTTCCTTATACTCAGGACAAGGACAAGAACAAGCCCTCATTCGCTTTTCATCCTGTGTCTCATTTTCCTTCAGGAACTCAGTCATGGCTTTCAGTTTATCACCACGGCTTTTCAAAGCCTTCTTTACGTTCTTCGTAAACTCATACTGCTCCTTTTTCTCAGTATCCTCTTCTATTTCTTTTAGAAATTGAGCCTTGGCTTCCTCCGACATGGTGTCACCATGAAGCAGGTATTCGTCTATTCTATCTTGAAAATTTTTGTCCATACTCATATTGCATTTATGAATTCAAATAATTGTGATAAATGTTTTTTGCCGAAGTGCGCAGTGATTCCATACACTTGTGCTTTTTGGTTTTGAGCGCATTCTTCGAATCAATTGTTGGAATCTCCAACAGAATTGTATCCAAGTCCTTCTCCTCATAGTAGAACTTGCTCAATATCTCGCTGCATCGCTCCGACATGTGCGATATAACATCAGCAATGATGTCGAGCATCTTGTTGTCTTCCGAGTCATACAGCATATTGATGTACTGCTGCGCATCAAATCCTTCTTCCTTGATTTTTCGTCCCATTTCCGTTTCTGGGTCAGCGTATGAAGGATTCTCCCTTCCCCATTCCAGATACTTGATGCGAGCGATACCCATAAAATAGGTAAGGATACTGCCGCTCAGCGGTTCATTGTTCTTGCCCATCACCCTACCTTCGCTCACATAAATCTTTCTGCGTTCTATGTTTTCCCACATCGCAATGAATGTGTTTTGGAATATCTCCGTGGCAGCGTCCTCATCTGCGAAGAATACGCCACGATAGTTTGCCCAAAAGTATTGTGAGCAATAAGCATACAGTTCCGACTGTATCTTTCTGTTTTTATCGTACATTCCGGCAACAAGTCGGGCTTCCTTCTCCTGTTGCGATGCACGCATTTGTATTGTCTTTGCCATTCTATTTATAATAAAACAGTGTCACCACAGCCTACAATTATATAGGCAGAGATGACACTAAGTCATAAAAATACAATATATATCTTACGTATTTCAATTTACTTCTATCAATTTTCCAAATTACTTGTAAGCATGAGATGACTTTGGATGACCACAGCAACAGATGGAAGGATGATTATTTGTCGGAACAAAAGCTGGGCAACGGTATTTTCCGTTCTTAAGACCACACTTTGTACAATGTCCATCACCATAACCTTCAACATGTACATCTCTCATTTCTGAAGTATGCTTTGCAGAAGCAAACGAACTTAAACCAATTGCAGAAACTGCAATCATAGAGAACACGAATAACATTTTTCTCATAATCATATACCCTAATTTGTGTCGGGCACAACTTCTAAGTTTCATCATCTATCTGTTTATAAGAGACAGAATTCAAAAGTAACCTCAAATCATAAAAAACGTTTGTCTTATTTTTTCAGTCATCCTCGCTGATTTTGCAGTACTGGATTTACTCTTTGTTTTGTTTACGTCAATTGTTCCCAACATGATTTTCCATCCTTTTTTATTTGAAGAATGAAATACCAAACAACAATACCCATTAGTCCAACTGGGAATGATGATGTTAGCATCGCTAAAATTCCTCCAATTATACTTGAAATGGTTAATAATAAGAATCCACTTTTACGCCAATTTAAAAGCATGATGATGGCTATAATATTGATTACTCCAAATACTCCACATACAATGGATAAAGGTATTGCAGCATCAGGATAATTACTTCCCCATGCCTGCTTCGGGAAGAAGTTTATCAAGCTCATTAATACATTAGCGACAATCGAAAAGTATAACCATATTGAAACAAAGGCATTTCTCTCTTTATGCGGAACAAACGCTTCGTTAGAAAAATCGGTGTGCTGATCAAATGTAGTATTTGATAAATCTGCATTCCTTTTTTCGTCAGACTTGTCGATTTTGAATGATTTTTGTGACCAACCACAATATGGACATCTCTCTTGATAATCGTCCAATTCATGTTTACATCCACTGTTTATACATAATTTCATATCTTAAAACCCTACTCTGTGTCGGGCGCAACTTCTAAGTTTGTTATTTGACAGTTTATGGGATATAGAGTCAAGAAGTAACCTTTTGTTGACTACAATTAGGCTTGCGACATCCCCGATTCTTTATTGGAATCCAATTCTTCTTCTCTTTCCTTCTATTTGCTTTTGTTCAATTTTCTCCTTTATATGCAAATGCTCTTCTATCACCGCCTTGCTGACGCTTGGTGGTGTTGTCCGAACAGCTTCTATAAGTAGTTGGGTAGAGATGTTACAATGGTTACGAAATGCTAGTCTCGCAGCAACATCTACAATCAACTTGACATCTGCTGCCACTCTACCATACAAGCGTGCAGCAATGTCTTTGATATTTATGTTGTCCATTTTCCGCTTCCTCAATTGTATTTCCAATAACTTTTCTATGGTTTGCACATCTGGTACCCCAATATAGTATTTTCGTTCCAATCGTCCTGCTCTCAATGCAGCTTCGTCGATTTCCTCTGGCATATTTGTGGCGGCAATTACAAACACTCCAGATTCTCCACAGTTGTTGATCTGGCATAAGAACTCATTAATCTCTCCCGACTCACTTGCATTCTGCTGTTTGGTTCTCGTCCTTAGCAAAGCATCCACCTCGTCAAGAAAGAGTAGTGTCGGTGACTTTTTTCTTGCTTCTTCAAACAACCTTGCAATTTTCTCCTGTCCACCATGTATGTAAGGCGAGGCGACATCAGAACATTTCACATACATGAAATGGCACTGCATTTCTTCCGCACACTTCTCGGCAAAGAAAGTCTTCCCACATCCAGGAGGTCCATACAGCAATATGCCATTGGGAATGGTGATTCCAAGTCCCTTAGCTCGTTCGGAATCGTTCAACACGTCGATAATGTCATAACGAATTTCCTCCTTCAAATCATCCATTCCTGCGATATCAGCGAATCCATTGCCATTACGAATGTTCCGCTTGATTTTATTGCCATCTGCAGAAGAAGGCAATAGCTTTGACAAGGCGGTCCTTAATTCATCAAGTGACTGGTAGCGGCTTTCTGGTTTATATTCGACAGCTTTACCAATGACGGTAATCATTTCATTGGATGGATTGACTCCTGTCAAAGATGGAACCAACAAAGGTTTACGCTTCATCTTCAACAGCACCAATGTCTTCATCGCCTCATCAAGCATATCTACATTTATTGCCCAAGGTTCTATACCAAACAGCATTTCATACATCATTGCTCCGATGGCATACACCTCACTAGCCTCGGTAAACTTGCCATGGAAATATTCAGGAGCTTGGCAGACATTCTCATTGGTACATTGTGGAGGATAATGTTCCGACAAATTCTCGTCAATAGAAGTATCAATCATGACAATATTATTGGATTCAATTTTTGAAGTACACACAAAATTGCTTGCCGCAATGTTTATATACCCCAACTTTCCATTCTCCTTGTGAAGTTCATCAAGCAACGATATGATAGCCAGAGTTGATAATAAAGTCTCCTTTTCTGAGAAGAGCTTTCTTGCACGTATTCTGTCTTTTATGGTGCATAAACTCTCCTTGTTATCGTAGTTACTTATATTCATACATCTCTTTGTTTGTTAATGGTACAACAATTGACAGGAGTCTTCGTTCTCATTGGAAATACTTTCAGCTTTGTCTTCTTGCGACTTATACAACATCCACAGTATTTTTGTCTCTTCCTCCTGCTCTTCTATTGGTGCTTTTTCTTTCAGCAATTTCCCAAGGATTTCCAGATGACTGCGTGCGGCATCTTGACTATGCCACTTTTCTTTATCTTCTATTTCACGCATGAACTTGTAATAGCATGACCTCATATGGTCTGCCTTTGCCATGTTGTAGTCTATGCTTGATATTTCATCGACAAGTTCTTGCATTTTGTCCAAATCACGATGGAAGACCGCTCTGTTGACAGCTCTCTCCAATTCCTTAATATGAGATTCTGTTTCCAAATTTCCATAATGTAGCTGATGGCGTTTCAGTTGCTGTAGCCAAGTCTTCAGATTTTCTTCCTCATCATCCAGTTTTTGCTTTAACTGCATTTGTTCTATCCGTCTATAAAGCTCTTTCAGATGCTGAAGTACCATTTTTTTCTCCTGTGAGCATTCGTCTTCCATTTCTACAGTGTTCAGCATTCTAAATTCATCACGAGTGTCAACCCCCTTTGATTGCAAGTAACCCAACGATTTCTCCGCTAAGCGCAAGTCACGTTGTACGCGTTCTGATGCTTCTGTAACAGACTGGTGACGTGATGTGTCAAGATGCTTGTTGATAGTCAAATCCAAATCGGGGAAGTGGATCTCCATATCCATCATTTCAGACGTGTCAACACTGAGCTTCACTTCAACAGAAGAATTAGCAGGTATGTATCTGTCAATCTCTAAGCCTGACAGTTCCACATCTGCCACATATTCATACAACACAGAAGAATTTCCCTCAACGAACTCATCGGCTTGATAGACAGGGATTATAATTTTATCTTCTTCATTGCCTGGATGTATGTCATTCATTGTCTTCTCCGTCAGAAGATAGCCTTCCGCTGGCAACAACTGGTTCTTTTCGAGACCAGATAAAGGCATGAATACGCTCTTCTCATAGCGTGAGTCCCATGCAGAGATGCCTATGAAATAAGGTAATGGGGCACTTCCGACTTTAGCCCCCTGCATGATAGAGATTGAGTCTGGTTGTACGGAAAGCGAATTGCCTTTCATGTCTGACGCTTTTACACGGAATACATTTACTCCATTGTCCAGTTGAACCTCGACAACATTTCCGATAGTATCTACCTCTATGCTTTCACTTTCCCAAGAGCCATCCTCTTTGATAAATTGTACTTTGATATTCCCTTCATTGACCAGTTGACCACATTTAACGGCAATCCATTCTGAATCTTCTACAGATGTACTTTCGTATTCCATGTCAAGACGTAACGCCTCTTCATTCTGTTTTTCAACATCCCCTGTCTCTGACTTTATCGTGGAAGCATACAATGCCGCTCCGACAGACACTGCCGTCATCGGATTAATACTTGCATCCACCATCGCCCCAAGCTGTTCTTTCAACATCTCTCTTATGAGAGGGCTATATGTCGGACCACCAACCAACAATATGCTGTGGAGGTCTTTTCCGCTCAGATTGTTACGTTCCAGCAAAGCGAGGCATATGTCTATTGCCTTTTGTGCCAGCGGAGCCATACATGCAAATACATCATTGCGGCTTAGTGTTAAATCGAGTTCCATCTCTTCACCATCTTCATCGCTTCCGAGCTCTCCCAAATTGGAGAGTATGTCAATCTTGTCATTAAACGACACACTGTTTTTTATCTCTTCAGCGAAAGGTTTCATAGCCTCACGCAACACCTGATGCTTTCTTTCATCAGCTATGGTAGCATCCAAAGCATACTCTTTCTGTAAGTAAGGAACCAATAACGTGTCAACGATAGCATAATCCATATTTTTGCCACCAAGGTAGTTGTCTCCTTCTGTGTCAAACACTTGAATGACACCCTCGTCAGAGCGAATAAGGGCAGCATCGAAAGTTCCACCACCAAAGTCAAAGACCAGCCAATAGCCATCTTTACTCTCTGCCTCAA
>OCLF01000492.1_pt1 | contig 11788 bp, 9 predicted proteins | sample 1502881 | NCBI WGS metagenome assembly OCLF01 (sample SAMN03418267, study PRJEB22391) | human gut metagenome | biome: human-gut; feature: organic feature; material: feces | host: Homo sapiens | place: Tanzania | collected 2013-01
TTCATCTCGCTATGTTTTTAGAGTTATGGGCGTTCCCCGTTAGGCGTTCCGCCGGATTTGGAATCTGGCGTTAAAAAATGTCCTAACCTATTTATGCTCTGCGGATTTGAAATCCGCAGCAAAGGAGAATGCTTTCCCTTTTTGTTGTGTTGGGGGATTACAAATCCCCCGGTTTTAATAGGTCGAACCTTTTTTTACGGCGGATTTCAAATCCGCCGGGACGCCTTGCGGGGTTGCGCTCTTGATTATTATTCTGTTATTGCATTGCCGTCTTTATCAAGAACGGTGCAATTGCTGCCTATCTTCCAGTTGGCTGGAAGTCCTTTGGTTACCAACGCATCATAGGCATCCCTGTCCTGCACTTTTAGGGTACGGGATGTTACGCTTGCGTCTGTTCCTGTCTCACTTATCCAGTTAGAGTCACTATTATAAAAAAAAGATGTTCCTGAAATCTGGTCGCTTGGCGCCAAAATAGTTATAGAAGATAGTTTTGTGCATCCGTTGAACATCTGATCATAACAATAATCAACTAAAGCTGTGGCAGACAATACTGGTGCGGTTGTCAAATTTTTACAATTAAAGAACATCCCGCCATAGCAATTTCTAGCCAATTCCGTGGCTGGCAGCTCAGGAGCAACTTTGAGAGATGAGCATCCGTTGAACATCCACGAATAGCATTGAGATGCCATTTTTTTAGCTGGTAATGATGCTGGGGCTGATTCGAGAGCATAGCATTCTTGGAACATACTTGCATAGCAACCATCCGCCAAAGTCTCGGCTGGCAGCTCAGGAGCTTTTTTGAGAGATGAGCATCCGTTGAACATGTGACTATAGCAATCACTCGCCAAAGTCTTGGCAGGTAACTTTGGAGCTGAGGTCAATGCTCTACACTCATAAAACAAGTTATTGAATCGGGCATCTTTTGTTTCGACAGTCTTATAGCTTATACAATCCAACAGCGTGCGGATATCACCCGTGCATGCAACCTTTACATCATTATTTTTAAAAGTAATGGTAGCGTAATCATTAGAAGATGATGCCGTACCTTCTGAATTAAAGAAGCCACGCAAGCGAAGGCTGCAATTTGCGCCACCGAACTCAACTTCCTTATTTTTCTCAACAGCAGTCCATTTGTTACCATCAAGAGAATACTCAAGCCCAGAGATTTTATAGTTGCCTGTGGTTGTCATCTTAAATGTTTGGGCTTCAGCTGCCGTAAAGGTGACGTAAGGAGGAACCTCTGTTACCTTACCACCTTCGATAGTAGCACCTGGAGTCCAGTCTTTCACAGTAATGCCTGCAACAGATACCTGGTTCTTTCCCACAGTGAGCTGATAGGTATAGCTCTTGCCGGCTTCCAAATCTCCAGTCTTGACAACAAGTGGAGTCTCGGTGGTTCCTTCAGCTTCGAAATAGAGGTTTGCCTCGATAGTTCCAGGCATCACCAGGGCAGTATAGGTTGTGCCTTTTCCACCCTCACCCTCCTGCAAAGGCTTGATATTGACGATAGAGGTTTCGCCGGCATCAGTAGATGCCTTGCTTGCGATGCGGATATGGTTGACCTTGGTGGTGTTGTCATCAAACTGGTCGTTGAAATTCTGGATGTTGAGAATCAGACGGGCAGTCTTGCGCACCAATTCCACTTTAAGCTGGCGGTTACCAGGAATTTCAGTAAGGGTGGTTACTTCTGCCTTCATATAATCTGATTTTGCAATCTCCGTTGCATTGCTCTGGTCTTCCTGGATATAGCCTTTGCTGTAGGTATTCTTGCAAGCAGCAGGATACCAGCACTGGAAGGTGAGGTCACTATTGTCCCATACCAGATAATCGGAAGCATTACCTGGCTGCCAGTCGGTGCCATTGAAGGTATAGTTGAGCGATTTGCCATTGTTGCTGACGCCCATCACATCACCATTATTAAAACTCGTCTGTTTGGTTTCATCTGTCGGATTACTTCGGGTAAAGATGCTGCCCACAGAAGCCGAAACGTGAACGGCATTCGAGTCGCTGAGCCATGTATTATTGTTGTCGGAATCTGTAGCGCAGCCAGCCAGCAACAAGCCGGCTGTTGCTACAAGACCCAATATCTTCTGATATTTCATAGTCGTTCTATTTTAAGTTCATATTCTTTAATCTGTCTCAAGAGGCTTGTCACTAGTGATTTCTGTCCATGGAGTAGCGGTGATGCTGCCACCCTTCAACAATACCACATCATTACCCATGGTAAGATTGAGGGTATATCTGTAGCCGCTCTTCAGCTCAACAGGGTCTGCAGAAGTCCATTTATAGAGCTTGCCGGCAGTCATCAGAGATACCTTGAAGGTGTTGACTGCAACGGTCTGTGGGATGGCAATACAAGAGAAGCGTGAGATGGCTTTAGCTTCTGCATTTGCAGCCTTGTCGAAGGTACCTTTGGTGGTGATGATTTTGGCAGCAGTAGCTTCTTCGCTGGCTGTTACGATGTTAGCAGCGTTTGTAACATTTACATTCGCCTCAATTTTTGTTCCTTCTAAGGTCACCTCTGTGATAGGAGATTTTTCAAGAATAGCAGGCTTGTTGAACTCGGTTCCCAAAGTCACGTTGATGTCAATCATACAGAAAGCATGATTGAACTGGATATTCAGTTTTCCATTCTCGTCGAGACTTGTGCCAGGGTTGAAGCCTGGAGCATAATAGTACAGCAAGTCGTTATTGTCAGACGCTGTAGACTGGTCGGTAGCCACGCTATAAGCTATAGACTGGATATTTCTATCATTATCACAAACACCATTGAATTTGTTTTGTTGTGCCGGAGCAAAAGCCACGATGTCTACAGGTGTTGTGGCTTTCTGCCAAAGCAGAGTCTCTGAGCATGCCCAGTCGCCAGAAGTCTTTGAGAACACCTTATCAACATAGGTATATTTCTTAGCCAATTCGGTGCTCTCAGTATTCTTATTCACGATGGTCAAGGAGAAATCCTTGTCCATTGCTGAAACGCCTGTTCCCTCAGCACGAGTCTTGGCATTGTTCACTCCTGCAGTAATGCGGATGATGTTATCACTAGGATAATTGCTCTGTGACAGTTCGTCCTCGTTAGAGCAACTGGTAATCATGGCTGCAGCCATGGCTGATATTGCGAAAAACTTGATTGCTTTCATAATCGTTCTATTTTTTAATGTTATCTAATAATCTTATCTATCTGAAAATCTCCGATTTTAATCTAAAGCCTCTCCACCGAAGGTCTTGCCAGGCTCCCAATCAGAAATCTTTACGTCGTTGAGGATGATTTCATCACGACCTACCTCCAGGTTGATGGTGGTAATCTTGCCGCTGTCAAAGCTGAAAGGAGAACCGTTGTCGTAAACGTAGTCCTTATCACCGATGGTGATGGTCAGCTTCTGAATTCCTGACTGAGGAATGAGAATGGTGGTATACTTGCTGTTGGCTGTGGTAGCAGGCAACTCCAAATCAACCTTGGCTATTTCTGCAGGAGTCACCGCCTTGGTCAGATAGTTGACAGAAGCGTCGGTTAATACATCCGAAACCACCACCTTGTCAACGTCAGGAATGCCGCCCCACTGGTTCTTGTAGGTAAGGTTTACCACCAACTTCGCCATCACGTGAGTGAATTCGAGCTTTACGGCATCGTTGGCGTTCTTCTCATAGGACAGTCCGTTGGTGTTGACAGCCACCAGCAAGTCGCTCGCCTCCTGGTTGGCAACATTGAGCTTATACGCTCCGGCAGTAAGGTCTTCTACGGTAGTGGCAGGATAGATGCCGATGAAATTATGCAGCGTTTCCCTGTCCTTCCACAACATCTGTGGGGTAGCCACCCAGACCTTGTCGGTCAACTTGTTGATGGCGTTGTTGATGACCATATTTTCAGCAGAAGGAGCTGCGCCCGCCCAGGAATAAACGCTGATTTCATCGCCCTCGGTAAAGTGCTGAGAGCCCTTCTCGTCAGTAGCCACACGGGTCATGTTGCCGATACTGGTAGTAACGGTAATGGACTTAGGCGCCTCGCTGCCGTTGGAGATTTCCTCGTCAGAGCAGCTGCTCCATGTCATTGTCATAGCCATTGCCATCATGGCAAAAAGAATAGTCTTCTTTTTCATAATCGTAATTTTTTATATGTTTCTGTTTTTATTTCTTTTTCTCTTCCGGATTCAGGATTTCTCCTTTATATACCCATCCCTCGGTCCAGTCATCAATCTTTGTCTTCTCCAGATGCATGGTAGGTCTGGAAGGCAACAGGTCAGGATAGTTCAGCTTGATTTCGTACTTGCCTCCCGGTTTCATCGCCGGAGCGATGAGATCGTACTCCGTTTCCACCTTATTATAATTATTGTCGAGTCGGATGATGTCGAGCTGGATGAGCGTATTCTTGTCGTTCTGAATGATAGGCATCAGATAGATGTCGCCCGTTTCGAAGTTTATGTTATGGTTGATGAACGTGTCGAGGTCTGTCTGCTTGATTTCGTTGCCCGTTACGCCATATTCCCCATCCTGGTTCTTGCGGGTAGGGTAGAAGTTGAGGGCAGTATTGTTGAAATGGAGCTTAACTTCCGTATCGGTAGGCAGGTCATTGATGATGAGGTTGACATTTGAGAGCACACCCTTCATCGGGCTCTCGATGGTCATTCTGCCGCCATCTTCATTGATGATGATTTCGTTCATGCCGAAGTAGGCATTGTTCTTGATCATCTTGTTGTCCTCCACTCCGATTACGATATTCCCCAACCCGACATCGGATGGGATTTCTCCTCGGGTAGCCTGTCGGATATAGAACGGAGCCGTCAGGTTGGTGGTGACGAGGATTTTGTATTTTCCTCCCGGAAGGTCGAAGTTCTGGCTAGCCAGTTCCGCCACCGTATTATATGCGTTCACGGCTACGAGCGAACCGGTCTCGGCATTGAAGACCCACATCTTTGGGTTCTCCATTTCATGTCCATCTTCCGATGGGGTCTCCCAGGTTGGGTTTACTCGCAGTCCGTTGTCTTTGCTGTCTTTGTCTTTCTTGCAGGCAGAGAAAGCTATTGCGATGCAGCCCATCAGCATGAATGCTTGCAGCCATTTTGCTGTTTTTCGTTTTGTCCTCATATTTTATTTTGGTTTACTGGGGTTATTACTCGGGTTCTTATTATCTGCAATTTTTATTTGCCTCAACAAATTTACGAAAAAAAATCGAGAAAAAGCGTTTTTTTTGGAAAAAAATAGTTTCATTCCTATCATTTAGGTGTAGCATTCCTCAATGAAACAGTTTCATTCCTACCAATGAAACTTTTCCAGTTAACATTTTATACATATAAAAACACCCCCAAAGTGCGTTTCCGGCCTTTCCCCTCGAAAGAGAAAAAAGGTGAAGAAAATAGCCGATAAGAGGTAAAGAATCCCTCCTTCCTTCTCATTTTGTCAAAAGATAATCATGTAATGGGCGTGTGGGGCAAGTACGAGTGACGTTCTGTTAATTATCTGTAAAACTTTAGGGTAATCCATTTTAAAATGAAGTATATTGCTTATATTTGCAAATTATAATTTAGATATTAATTATGGAACAACATGAAGATCAAATACAACAAATTATAGTACATGATCAAGTTAATATCATAGATAACATAGAAACTCTTATAAAGGTTATAAGAGGGCAACAGGTTATTCTAGATCGTGATTTGGCGAGATTGTACCAAGTTGAAACTTCGCAACTAAATAGACAGGTGAAGCGTAATATAGAACGCTTTCCTGAAGATTTTATGTTTCAGTTAACTAAGGAAGAATTTGAAAACTTGAAATGCCAAAATGGCACTTCAAGTTGGGGCGGTGATAGAAGGTCTCTTCCACATGCATTTACGGAACAAGGCGTTTCTATGCTATCAGGACTTTTAAAAAGTAAAGTAGCAATTAATGCAAATATTAGAATAATGCGTGCGTTTGTGTCTATGAGGCATTTTTTGTCTGTTAATGCGGACATTTTTCATCGTTTATCAACTATGGAGTATCACCAGTTGGAAATATTGCAGCATCAGCAAGAGACCGACAAGCGTATAGATGAGGTATTTCGCAGATTAGACGAAGGCAGCGCAAAGCCGAAACAAGGGGTGTTTTATAACGGACAGATTTATGACGCCTATGCTTTCGTGGCAGACTTGATTAAAAGTGCAAAGAAACGCATAATACTCATCGATAATTATGTGGATGAAACTGTTTTGACTTTGCTCGACAAACGAGAAAATGGAGTTTCTGCTATCATCTATACACAACAGATTAGCCGTCAATTTCAACTTGACATAGAGCGCCATAATGCTCAATATGCTCAGATTGAAGTAGAGACATTCCGGTTGTCGCACGACCGCTTCCTTTGTATAGATGATGATGTTTATCACATCGGTGCTTCTATCAAGGATTTGGGCAAGAAATGGTTCGGATTCTCGAAAATGGAAATATTGACACCAGAAGAACTTTTGGAAAAAATAAACAGAAGTTGATAGTGTTTTTCCATAATTTTAAAGGGGTGTAAAAAAGCCCAGGTCTCGCTCGGCACCTTGCCAAAGCCTAGACCTGGGTGTTTTATTTCAAAAGAGCTTCTGCTATCTTGATGTCAAACGGGGTGGTAATCTTGATGTTTTCACGATTACCTTCTACCATTGCTACCTGGCAACCGAGACTTTCTATGACCGATGCATCATCCGTAAACTGCTCCTTGTATTCCTGGTTGAATGCCTGTTTTGCCAGACCTATATCAAAGGTCTGAGGAGTCTGCACCACACGATAGTCGCTGCGAAGCACGTTCTTGCCACCGCCATGCTGGTCGATGTAGCGCAAGGTATCGGTTACAGCATATACCGGGATGGCAGCATATTCCTCGCGAGCTGTCTCGAAACATTCCTCAATCACATCCGTAGAAACGAATGGGCGGACACCATCGTGAATACCCACTACGCCATCCTCATTGTCAGGAATGAGCGAAAGGCCATTCTTGGAAGACTGGAATCGGGTGTCGCCACCGTTGGCTATCTGGTGCTTGATGTCGAAATGATATTCTTCGCAGAGTTGATGCCAGTATTCCTGCTGACTCTCTGGGAGAACCAGAATGATGTTCAACTCTGGGTTGTATTCATGAAAACGCTCAATGGTTCTCATCAGGATAGGCTTGCCGGCTACAGGCAGGAACTGCTTCGGAATCTCACTTCCCATGCGGAGACCCTTGCCTCCGGCTACTATGATTACGTAATCCATGATGGAATTTATAATTGATAATTAATAATTAATAATTAATAATTGATAATTATTACTTGCTCTGCATGAGATGATCATACATCATGCCATCCTGCAGGGCTGCCACGATTTCCTTGCCTGCGAAGTAGCTCAATATCTGATAGGCGTATGGGAGGGTGGCGGCAGGACCTTCGCCCGTAATCACGTTGCCATCCTCCTGGAAGAGAGTAGCTGTGTATTCGGTATTCTCGCTGAAATACTGCTCGAAGCCAGGATAGCAGGTTGCCTTCTTGCCTTCGAGAATGCCAGTGCTTGCCAGAACCATAGGGGCTGCGCAGATGGCACCGATTCGCTTGCCAGCCTTGTGCTGTGCGATGAGCGCCTGGCGAACGCCTTCATGCTCATTGAGATGGCTGCTGCCCGGCATTCCACCTGGGAGAAGCAACATGTCGGCATCCTCAAAGCTCTGGATATCCTCAAACTTCAGGTCTGCCTTGATGGTGACTCCATGAGAAGTCTCTACCCATTCACTACCCGTAATGCTGACGGTCTTGATGTCTACACCCCCTCTGCGGAGGATGTCTACTGGAGCCAAACCTTCGATTTCCTCGAAGCCATTGGCAAGAAATTCATATACCTTTGCCATAATTTATTCGTTTTTTGTTTCGTTATTCGAATTATATTATTACCTTTGCAAAAGTAAGAATAATAATTGAAATAACAAAATAAATGGGACAACAACATTTGAAATTCGCAATTTTTGGCAATGAATATCAAGCCAAGAAGAGTGCTTCGATAGAGAAAATCCTTTCTTATCTGGAAAAGAAGGGAGCTGAAGTCTATTTTGAAAGCATCTTCTACGATTTTCTTACCAAGGTGGAGCATCTTGAGGTGAAGGCTTCCGGCGTATTCGAGGATTACAACTTTGATGTAGACTATGTCATCTCCATGGGTGGTGATGGTACCTTCCTGAAGGCGGCGAGCAGGGTGGGAGCTAAGGAAACTCCTATTCTTGGTGTGAATATGGGCCGTCTGGGTTTCCTTGCCGATGTGTTGCCTAGTGAGATAGAAACGGCACTGGACAGTCTGTATGCTGGTGATTGCCTGATAGAGGACCATGCGGTGATTCAGGTAGAGGCAGAAGGAGGCGTCCTGGCTGGCAATCCTTTCGCCTTGAACGATATTGCGGTATTGAAGCGGGATGATGCTTCGATGATTTCTATCCGTACGCAGGTGGATGGGGAGTTCCTGGTCACCTATCAGGCGGATGGTCTTATCGTGACGACTCCTACCGGCTCTACTGCATATAATCTCTCTAATGGTGGACCGATTATCATTCCGCAGAGTGGCAGTCTCTGTCTGACTCCTGTGGCTCCCCACAGTTTGAATATCCGTCCTATTGTCATCAATGATACGGCAGAGATCGTGCTGGATGTGGAGAGCCGCAGCCATAATTATCTCGTGGCGATTGATGGCAGAAGCGAACGCATGACCGAGCAGACTCGCCTGGTTATCCGCAAGGCTCCGCATACTATCAAGATTGTGAAGCAGCGCAACCAGCGATATTTCTCTACGCTGAGAGAAAAGCTGATGTGGGGAGCTGATCAGAGGCAGAGATAAATAAAAAGAACAACGCCCGGTGTAGCTTTTTTAGAATTGCTACGCCAGGCGTTTCTTTTTGATGTTTACCCTGAAAACTAAACCTATGTTTTTAAATAATCTAAACCTTGTTATCAACAATCTTAAACCTTATTCAAACCAAAACTGTACCCTACAATCTTTAAACCTTATTCAAACTAGAACCTACATCTTTCATCAACAATCTTAAACCTTTTCTTAATAAATCTAAACCTTTTTGAAACCTATATCTTATAATATTTTAGTAATGTGTAGAACGATTTTATTTGATAACGATCTTCTTGCCCTGATGAATATAGATGCCAGCTTGCTGTGGCTTCTGATTCATCTTCATTCCATCCAGGGTGTACCAGGCATTGTTGGTACTTGTTGCCTTGTCGATGACCGGTGCATCGGTGATGCCTGTTGTTGGCATATCGGCAGTTACATCCTTGATCTTATAGTGACCTTCATTGTTCTTCTCATTCAGAACCTCCAGGTAGGTATCCTTGTTGATATCCGTAAAATCTACGGTCTGTGGAGTTCCGGTACCTGTACTGAATACGAATGAAACCTTATAGTCCTTGCTCTTGATCTTGTAAGTCTGATAATACCATTTCTTGCCTTCGATCTCCTTGCACTGGGTGATTTTATCGCCAGGCCATGTCTTAGAGACGGTCAGGTTCTCATCTGGTTTCTCGCACCAAGCCCAGAAGTTGAAGCCATCTTTCCATCCTACCTGGTCTGCGTTGGCATATACGGTGATATCGTATGGGTCGAAAGCAGCAGGCTTTTCTACCTTATAGTTACGGGTAAGAATACCGCTGACAGCACCATTCATCAGCAAGCCCACCTTCAGGGTTGTCTCGCCGAAAGGAATCTCAATCTCCTCTCCGCTCTTTGCCTTCTTGCTGCTGGCTGTAGGTTCTGTGCCATCGGTTGTATAAACCAGCTGTGCATCGTCAGCGTTGCTTACAGCCACGAGCTTTGCCTTCATCGTGCCTTCGTAATCACCGGAAGGTAAATCCACCCAAGCCAGGTTAGCCTTCTTTGGCATGAAATAGCGATAGTGATAGCCGTTCAGCAGCTCGGCGTATGCGTTTGATGCTGTATACTTCTTGGCGTTAGGACCTACGATGGCAATCAATGTTGCCTTGTCGCCTACGGTCATGATACCGTTATATCCCTCGCCCCTGAAGGCATTGAAAGTGGTGTTGCTGGTATTGGTGATACCTGCCAGCTGGCGTGCGTTGATCATCGCCTTGATATCCTGCTTGCAGTCAATCCAGTGCTTGTAGAATACGCATGGGGTACCGCAGGATGCCAGAATATAGGCATTGGCAGCCAGGGTATCCTTGCGGATAGGATCGGGAGTATAACCTTGGGTTGTTCCGCGATCTTCTACGTCGTGATTCTCTACGAAGGTCACGGCATACTGCTTATAGCTGTTGTCATTAGCCAGACCATCAGTCTTTACGGTTGACCATTTTGCATTGATGGCATCGCGTACCACGTAGCGGATAGGGAAGTCGAAGGCAGCACTGGTAATCTGTTCATTTACCTTGGTAGCTTCAAGCCAGTTCTTGACCTTATTGACATCACCTTCCCAATATTCTCCTACAGAATAGGTAGGCTTGGTAGCGGTATTATAGATGCCTGTAAACTTTCCGCTGTATCCCTTTACCATATCATAGCGGAATCCGGCATAGCCGAAGTCGTTGAGGAGCATATCGAGATAAGCCTTTACGATGGTCTGCACGTTCGTGCTGTTATGGTCGAGGTCGCGCATGCCGTCCCAGTTTTCACCGGTATCATTGTTGCTGCTGAGCTTTACGCCCTGCTTATCTGCCTCTTTCTTGGTCTTGCCGCCATCATCGTTGGCACAGATGTCGGTTGATTTCATCTCGTAGGTTACTCCCTTGTAGGTTTCTACCGGGAAATCAAACCAGGTTGATACGTTCTTGCGGTGGTTGATTACCACGTCGGCGATGGTTCCGATGCCGTTATTCTTGAAGGTCTTGATGAGAGAGCGTAGTTCGTTTTCACTTCCGAAAGAACTTTCATAGTTGGAAAACCAGTAGAGGTCATCGTAACCCATTGACTTGCCGCCACAGTTGGCACTCTGTGGAATCCATACGAGATTGAAGTACTGTCCCAGCTCAGGAGCCTGCGCTTCGAGATGGGTCCACTTGGAATCGCTGAAGGAATCCCAGTAGAATCCCTGCAGCATCACGCCGCTATGGTTGGCTGGCCAACCCTGGGCAAACATATTGACGGTTGCCAACAGGGCAACGAATGTAAAGTATATCTTCTTCATATTCAAGGATTAAGATGTTTTGTTTATTTGTTGCAAAGATACGATTTATTCCAATAGGTATGCGCAAATATGATGTAAATCAAGCAAACGATTTGTGCAATCGTTTGCATATTAGTCGATTTCCTTGCTTTTTCCCGTAAAATTTCACCCTGATACCGTAGAAATTGCGTCCCGACGTAGCATCGGATGCGTCCCGACGCAGTAAAAGATGCATCCCGACGTAGTACAAGATACGTCGGGACGTAATTTCAGAAGCATCCTGGTGACCATTTGGTAAGCCTCTTTTGCCTTTCAAGTAAGCCTTATTTGCCTTTTAAGTGAGCCTTATTTGAAGTTCAAATGAGCCTTAGTTAAATGTTACGTAAGCCTTACTCCAACATTACGTAAGCTTTACTTCAACGTTACGTAAGCCTTACTTCAACCTTAAGTAAGCCTCATTCGGAAAAAAGAATCTTATCAGATTTTTTTGTATCTGGTTCAGGGCGTGGTAATAGGTGGTAATAAGGTGGTAATAAAAATACCCCTTATTACCACGCGTTATACGCTTATAATCAGTGAGTTAAGTGTAAGTGTGATATTTGTGGCATTAATTTGAAGAAAAATAATTTGGCTCTTCTCAAATTTTAGTACATTTATGTATTTAAGTTTGAGGAGACCTTCAGT
>OCLF01000496.1_pt1 | contig 11749 bp, 5 predicted proteins | sample 1502881 | NCBI WGS metagenome assembly OCLF01 (sample SAMN03418267, study PRJEB22391) | human gut metagenome | biome: human-gut; feature: organic feature; material: feces | host: Homo sapiens | place: Tanzania | collected 2013-01
ATGAAGCATTTTCTTATGATGTCTCAGGACTTTTTTTCTTGATGACATCTGTAACTTTCTGCGCCTTCCCAGGTCCGAAGGTGTAATAGATAGCCTCTTCCTCATCACATACCTCGCCTTGCGAATTGGCAAGGGTGAGATGGATGATAACAATGCCGCAACTTATATGATGCAAGGAAGCAATTATAAAGATGCAAGGAAGTAATTATAACGATGCAAGAAAGCCTCAGAGCAGCGCAATTTAATGCGTCTGCCCTGCCTAATATTTTACACCAAAAGATACAAGTTATCACATTATTATTATATATATATGCATCATCTTTCATGATAGCAAGAAACATCAATCCTACTCTGTTCGACCTCTCGGGAAGAAAAGTCCTTGTGCCACAAAAAGGACACATTTATATTATGGGCAACAAGAAAGTCGTATGGTAGGAACGTGTGTTTCGGATAAAATATAATAAAAGCCGCAGTTTGTAAACGCAAACTGTGGCTTTTTCGTTTTTTTTGTTTTAAATAGGAAATAATTAGTGGGTAATCTGCTTTGTTTCAGATAAAAGTTGTATATTTGCAGTAGAATAGCAAAAGTATGGATAATGGTGGAAGAAATGAACGATAGAAGATTGCCTGTAGGCATCCAGTCTTTCCAAAAAATTAGGGAAGAGAATTTTTTGTATGTTGACAAGACCGATATTGTATGGAAACTTGCCAACAGGGGAAAAACATATAATTACCTGAGCCGTCCTCGTCGCTTTGGTAAGTCTGTGCTCGTGGATACTCTTCAAGCTTATTTTGAGGGAAAGAAGGAACTTTTTGAAGGCTTGAAAATCATGGATATGGAGAAGAACTGGACAGCTCGTCCTGTTATTCGTCTTGATATGAGCCGAGGTGGTGCTACCGTTGTCGAACTTCGTGCCTATCTTGACCGCATCTTTGCCAAATATGAGAAAGAGTATGGTATCCAAAACATTGAAGGAGACTCGCTAAGTAATCGTTTCGATGCTATCATTACGACCGCTTACGAACAGACTGGTCAGCAGGTTGCCATCCTCATAGATGAATATGACGCTCCTCTTCAGCATTCTTGGAAGACACCAGAACATGAAGGTTGTACAGCAGTCTATCGTAGTGTTTTTGCCCTCTTGAAGGCAGATGATGAGTATGAGAAGTTTGTCTTTATCACTGGCATTACTAAGTTTACGCAGATTTCCCTCTTCTCTGTGCTCAATAACCTCAGCAACATCAGTTTTGACGCTCCATACGCAGCCATTTGTGGTATTACCAAGCAGGAAATCACCGACAACTTTATGCCAGAGATAGAGGCGATGGGAGAGAATAATGGATGGACAGTAGATGAAACCGTCGAACAGCTGAAAGCCAATTATGATGGATATCATTTTAGCCGTAATAACATGGTGGATGTTTACAATCCGTTCAGTCTCATCAATGCATTGGCTGATAGGGAGATAAGAAACTATTGGGCGTCATCGGGTGCCACTTCCTTATTGCCAAAGTTTGTTGATGATTTTGAGATTCGTTTGCAAGACTTCGACCATTGCGCCTTGCTGGGTAGAGTGGCAGAAACATCGGATGTAACAGGCGGCGGAGCAGAGTTGTTTCTTTATCAGTCGGGTTATCTCACCATCAAGAGTTATGCGAATGGTGTCTATTTCTTAGGATTTCCAAACTTTGAGGTTAGGCAAGCACTTAACGAGATGGTCTTGCCAGCACTTTCCATGCGTAGAGTGGGCAATCTGCAATCTACGCAAGCTTTTCTTAGCGCCCATTTAAGCACAGGTAATCTGTCTGAAGCCATGAAATGCCTCAAGGCTCTCATTGCCGATGTGCCATATAGCAACAAGAAACTAGCCTCAATGGATATGGAAGAGCGTTATCGTCTTGTCATCAGTACAATATTCAATGCCATCGGTTGCCGTGTGGAGGTGGAACACATGCTGTCTACTGGCAGAATCGACATGGTGGTAGAAATCTATAGCTATATCTATGTGCTGGAGTTGAAACTCACCAAGAATGGCGGTCTTACTGCTGCTGAGAAGCAAATCCTGTCGAATCAATATGTCGAGCCATTCAAGGCTGATAAGCGAAATGTCGTGGCTCTTGCAGTGGAACTGGATGATACGGGCAAGGGATTGGTTGATTGGAAGGAAGTAAAAGGTTGATATAATGTAAAAAGAAGCCTTAGGTGAATAACTTAAGGCTTTTTTTTGATAAAAAGCGATGGGTGTTTCAAAAAGAATTTGTACTTTTGTGCCTAAATAAATAACAACTATCAATGAAGAGACTCTATATTATCTTAATAGTACTATTTAGTAGTATGCTTCTTCTTCTGGATTCATGCACCCAGAAGAAGATGGTGATTGGTGTGTCGCAATGTTGCGGCGGACTTTGGCGTGAGAAGGTGAATAAGGAGATGCGCTTGGCACAATATCAGTATAAAAATGTAGATCTGCTGTTTACCACAGCAGAGAATGACGGGCAGCGCCAGGCTCGCCAGATAGACAGCATGATAGCCAGAAAGGTAGATTTAATCGTTGTGGCTCCAGATAATGTGAATGATGTGACTCCCGCCATCGAGCGTGCCTATCGTGCCCATATCCCGGTTGTTCTCTTCGACAGAAAGGTAAAATCATCCCATTATACAGCCTCCATTGGTGGCGATAATGTGGAAGCGGGTAGGGAAGTAGCCCGTTTCCTTGCCAGGAAGCTGAATGGAAAAGGTACCGTTGTTGAGATTACGGGCTTGAAGGATGCTTCTCCTGTCATCGAACGCCATCGTGGTTTTCAAGAGGTGATGAAGAATTACCCGGGAATCAAGGTGGTTACCCTGGATAGCAACTGGACATTGGAGCGTGCCCAGGAGTTGATGAAGCAATATCTGGATAAGGGCGGACATGCGGATGGCGTATTTGGACATAGTGACCTCGGTGCCATCGGAGCTGTTTTAGAAGCAGAGCGAAGGGGAATAGAAAAGCAGGTGGTTATAGTGGGTATCGACGGATTGCCTGGAGAATGGGAAGGAGTGGATAGAGTAAAGAGAGGCCAGTTTGCTGCCTCTTATGTCTATCCCACCCAGGGCGAGAAGATTATGGAATTGGCGATGAACATTCTTCAGGGTAAACCCTATAAGAAGGATAATGTGATGCAGTCGTTCCTTGCTACCCCGGAGAACTGCGATGCCATCGCCCTGCAATATCAGGATCTGGAAGCCAAGGTGAAGAATCTGGATCAGATTTCAGATAGCCTTGATACTTATACAATGGTATCCCATATTCAGAAATGGATGATCATTGTTGCCATCGTTGTCGTCCTGATTCTGCTCTTTGTCATCTACTATATATATAAGGTATATAGAAAGAAGCTGCAGAAGCAGAAAGCTATAGCCCGTGGATTCATCGAGAACAAGGAGGGGTGGACTGCCGAACTGCATCAGCTGGATGAGAGTGAGCGTTACTTCATGGATCGTTTCAAGAAGAAGATTCTTGAGAATATGGGCAATGCCGATATGAAGATGGATGATTTGGGTTCAGAGATGCAACTGAGTAAGGTACAGCTCTACCGCAAGGTGAAGGCGATGACCGGCAAGACACCGGCAGAACTTCTGAAAGAGATGAGGCTGCAAAGAGCCTATACCCTCCTGCAGCAAACCGACAAGACCATCTCGGAAGTTTCGGCAGAAGTAGGCTTCGCCGTTCCGGGCTATTTTTCGTCATGTTTCAAGAAGCAGTTTGGCGTTCTTCCTACCGATTTCAGGAACGAACAGGCATCTAAAAAGAAATAGTGTTCTAACTCCTTTAAAATAAGTACTTTAAAATCTTGACGAAAGATTTGAAAATCGTTTCATGTAACATAATTACTGTTGCTGGAACGATTTTTTTTATTGATATCACTGCCCTTTGCCTAATTTTGCAGCAGAGATCAAAACAAAACAATTTTGAAACTTAAAACATTAGAAATAGTATGAACAATCTTTCAAGATTCCTTATGAGCTCTTCGCTCTGTGCTGTTTGCACCATCGCAAATGCACAACAGGTAAATGTGAGTGGTGTCGTATCCGACCAAACTGGAGAGACGGTCATTGGAGCGTCTGTCATGGTAAAAGGCACCAAAACCGGAACTGTTACCGACTTTGACGGTAAGTTCCATGTAGAATGTGAGCCTGGTGCCACACTCATCATCTCTTATATAGGTTATAAGACCCAGGAGGTGAAGGCAGCCCCAGATATGCAGGTCACTCTCCAGGAAGAGGCCAACGATTTGAACGAAGTGGTCGTTACAGGTTATACCACTCAGAAGAAGGCCGACTTGACCGGTTCTGTGGCTGTGGTTTCAACCAAGAATCTGAAGACAAGTTCAGATACTGACCCAATGCGTGCTTTGCAGGGTCGTGTTCCTGGTATGACTGTTACTACCGATGGTTCTCCTATTGGTTCTGGAACCGTCCGTATCCGTGGTATCGGTTCTTTCAACTCTTCTCAGGATCCTCTTTATATCATAGATGGTGTACCTACCAATATGGCGTTGAATACCCTCAATACAAATGATATCGAGAGCATGCAGGTATTGAAGGATGCTGCATCAGCTTCTATCTACGGTTCCCGTGCTTCGAATGGTGTCATCATCATCACCACCAAGAAAGGTAAGAAGGGTAGCAAGGTGGCAGTTGACTTCTCTGCCAACCTCACAGCACAGTTCTATTCCAACCAGTCGAAGATGAAGTTGATGAACTCCAGCCAGTATGCTACAGCGATGGCTCAGGCTGCCCTGAACGATGGACTCGATCCTGTGGCTTATGCTGCCAACTATGGCATCGACCTGAATGCTGCCTCTGGTACTCCGATCACCGTTTGGAATCCTGCTACTAACCAGTATCAGAACTATACCATCAATGGTCGTTACGACGGCTACATCAATGCCAAGAAGACCATGCGATTCTCGGATACCGACTGGCTCGATGAAATCTCCCGCACAGGTTTCTCTCAGAACTACGACCTCTCTGTATCTCATGCCAACGACAAGCATAGCGCTATGTTCTCCTTGGGATACAAGAACAACGAGGGAGTCTTGAAATATACCGACTTCGAGAACATCTCAGCTCGTTTGAATACCTCTTGGAATTTGAACAAGATAGTTACCGTAGGTGAGAACGTGACATTGACTTATACCTCTCAGGTAGATTGCGCTCCGATGGAGAATGCCTTGAAGATGCCTTCCATCGTTCCTGTATATGAGGAAGACGGCAAGACCTTCGCTGGTCCTGTAGGAAGTATGGCCGACCGCCAGAACCCTTGTCGTGAGCAGTATCAGAACCGCGATAATCACCTCGACTACTGGCGAATCTTCGGTAATGCCTTCGTAGAATTGAAGCCTGTCAAAGGATTGACCTTGCGCTCTAACTTCGGTTTGGACTTCAAGACATCGTTCATCAACTCGATGACGAATACTTACCACTCAGATATCGTCAACAACGACATCGCGAAGACCACGCTCTCAAATAACAATGAGACCAACTGGACATGGTCTAACACTGCACAGTATGTTACTCAGATAGGCAAGCACAACATCGATGTTCTCGGTGGTATGGAAGTTTCCAAGCAGTCGGTTATCGATTTCTCTGCCTATTCAGAAGGATATGCGCTGGAGGATAAAGATTATATGTGGCCAAATGCAGCCACGGGAACAATGCGTAACTCGGGTGCAAAGTTTGGTTATCGCCTGGCTTCTTTCTTCGGAAAGGTGAACTACAACTGGGATGATCTCCTCCTGGCTTCCTTCACCATCCGTCATGATGGTTCTTCACGATTCGGTAAGGCTCACCGTTGGGGTACTTTCCCTGCTGCATCACTCGGTTTCCGATTCTCTAATCTCCTGAAAAAGGATTGGTTGGATGATGCCAAGTTGCGTCTTTCTTGGGGTCAGACTGGTAACCAGGCTATCGACAACAATGCACAGTTTGGTCTTTATGTTGTGGATTACGGATTGGATCGTGTTACCTCTACTGCATACGACCTCTTCCTGCAAGGCTCAGGTACCTTCCCTTCTGGCTATCGTGCCACACAGTTGGCTAACCCTAACTTGAAATGGGAGGCAGCTACCCAGTATAACGTAGGTTTGGATTACACCCTGCTGGGCAACACTCTCTATGGTACCATCGATGCTTACATCAAAAATGTGAAGGATATGTTGATTAATCCTGCTTATCTGGGTGCTACTGGTGAAGGTGGAAATTCATGGCAGAATGGTCCTTCGCTCCGCAACTGGGGTATGGAGTTCACCTTGGGCTATCGCAAGACTTTGGCTAACGGACTTGGCATCGATGTGAACGGCAATCTGGATTTCTTCCGCAACAAGGTTACTTATCTGCCATCAACAACAACTGGTGCTTACGCTCACACATCTAAGGAAAACCTGGTTCAGAGCGGCAAGTCATACGGTTCCATCGTTGGTTATGTTGCTGATGGCATCTTCCAGAATCAGGAAGAAGTTGATAAGTCAGGACAGCCAAACGCACGTGTCGGCGGTTTGAAATACAAGGACTTGGATGGCAAAAATGGAATTACTTCAGATGACCAGACCTGGATTTTTGACCCAGTTCCAGCCTTCTCTTACGGTTTGAACATTGCTCTCAACTACAAGGGCTTTGACTTCAGCATGTTCTGGCAGGGAGTTTATGACCAGGATGTGTATAACAACCAAAAGTTCCAGACCGACTTCTGGGCAGTGACCGATGGCGGTTCTAACAAGGGTACTCGTTTGCTCGATGCCTGGAATACCAACAATACAGGTTCTTCCATCCCACGCCTGAGCACCATGAATACAGCCGATGAGGGTCGAGCATCCACTTACTTCGTGGAGAACGGTTCTTACTTGAAGTTGCGCACCTTGCAGGTGGGTTACACCATCCCAAGCAGCATCCTCTCTAAGTTGAAGATGACCAGTGCCCGTGTTTATCTCTCAGGTCAGAACCTCCTGACCATCAAGAGTAACAGCCTGACCTGTTCAGACCCGGAGAATCCAAACTGGAACTATCCACTCTCAACATCCGTATCATTCGGACTTCAGGTAGGTTTCTAAAATGTATCATATTATAAAGAGAATTTCAAGATGAAAAAGCTATATACAATGGTGCTTGCAGCAGCACTGATGGGAACATTCACCAGTTGTAATGATTTCCTGGATTACAAACCAACAGCTGTGGTTGATGAGGAGAAGGCTTTCAGCGAGCCAGACAAGATGGTAAACAGTGCCTATGCGATGCTGGGCGACTGCTGGTATTCTTACCCATTCAATCTTTGGCCATACGGCGACCTTTCTTCAGACGATTGCTTGAAGGGTGGCGGTGGCACCGGTGATACCGGTTATCACGATGTGGAGATCTGGAGTACCCTGACCTCTACCAAGGGCGAACTTGATGAGTTGTGGTATCGTCTCTACTGTGCCGTTTCCCGTTGCAACCGTGCCCTGGTTGCTTTGCAGCAGAATGGCGAGAGCACACTGGGTGCTGAGGTAACCAAGCAGCGTGAGGCTGAGGTTCGCTTCCTCCGTGCTCATTTCTACTTCAAGTTGCTCACCATGTATCGTCAGATTCCTTGGATTGACGAGAAGGTGTATGCGGATAAGACTACAGAGAGCACTTCTAACACCCAGTTTACCTACGAGGAACTGTGGCAGAAGGTAATCGCCGACTTCCAGACTGCATACGATGTTCTTCCTGCAAAGCAGAAGGATGGCGGTCGTGTCAACAAGATTGCTGCCGCAGGTTACCTGGCTAAATGTTATCTTACCATTGCCTGGGGTGATGGTTATGAGGCAACCGATGGCGTAGATCATATTAATAAGGAGTATATGCAGAAGGTCATCGATTACACCGATGTAGTGAAGAACTCTGATTATGGTTATATGGCAGACTTCGGCGACATCTTCCTGCCAGACAATAAGAACAATAAGGAATCAGTCTTTGCCGTACAGGCTTCCGACTATAAGGAGGATAATACTACCTTCGGACGTGGCAACTGGTCTAACATGCTGAATGGTTGCTGGGGTATGTGGTCTTGCGGATGGGACTTCCACAAACCATCACAGAACCTGGTGAATGCCTTCAAGACCAAGAACGGACTTCCTGAGTTTGATGACTACAACAAGACCAGCGATCATCCTGTCAACGGTGAGGCTAATAGTCAGAAGTGGGATCCACGTTTGTTCCATACAGTTGGAATGCCTACCTTCCCATATAAGTATGAGGAGGAATATACGATGACTACAGCCAACTCACGTACACCAAACGTATATGGTTACTATACTTCTCTGAAGGAAGTGCCACAGCGTTCTAAGGGTGAGACCTTCAATGGCTCTTGGCAGGCGTTCGCCATGAACGACTATGTGCTCCGTTATAGTGACATCATGTTGATGCGTGCTGAGGCTTTGATAGAGTTAGACCGTTTGGAAGAGGCTCGTACCATCATTAACGAAATCCGTCAGAGAGCTAAGAATTCAGTGGATAAGCATATCGAGTATGCCAAGGATCAGTGTGATATCGCCCTTTATCCAGAGACATATTTCCAGGATAAGGAGACTGCAAGAAAGTGTCTGCGCTGGGAGCGTCGCCTGGAGATGGCTATGGAGAATGGTCGTTTCTTCGACCTGCGCCGCTGGGGTATTGCTTCTGAGACATTGAACAAGTACTTCGCATCTGAGCAGAACGATAAGTATGGTGAGCAGACTTACGCTCAGTACCTGAAGGATGCCAAGTTTACTCCTGGCAAGAACGAGTTCTATCCGGTTCCATATAACCAGTTGTATTACATCCCAGGTCTGTATAAGCAGAACAAGGGATACGAATAATAACCCATCAAACAATTTTAGACAATGAAGAAGATATTTATTTCAGCGCTTGTCGCTCTTTGCGGTTTCACCGCCAGTTATGCCCAGGAGGCATCTTTCTTGAGTAATAACCATTGCATCTACCGCATCAGTCAGGAGAGCCAGAACCAGAAGTGCCTTTTGCTCCCTGTGCAGGAGAGTGCGGAGATTGCCAACATCAAGGTGATTGCCGACAACAAGCAGGTGAAGGCTTTGAATGTACGTCTGGCAAAGGACCACATCGATTATTACGTGCCTCTCTTTATGGATGAGTTTGCAGGCTTGAAGGACTTGGCACTCGATATCCACGTGAATGGCGATTATAACAGGGAGGGCTTGAATGCCCTCGCCTGCTGGCAGAACATGAAGTTCTCTGACTCTTTCGATATGACCAATCGTGAACAGTATCGTCCGGTTTATCACAACACTCCAGCATACGGTTGGATGAACGACCCTAATGGTTTGTTCTACAAGGATGGCGTCTGGACACTTCACTACCAGCACAATCCATACGGCTCTCAGTGGGAGAACCTCTCTTGGGGTAAATCTACTTCCAAGGATTTGGTTCACTGGACCTACGAGGGTGATACGGTTGTTCCAGATGCTTGGGGCTACATCTTCAGTGGTTCTGCCGTAGTAGATAAGAACAACACCGCAGGTTTCGGCAAGGATGCCATCGTAGGAATGTACACCTCTGCTGCAGAGAGCCAGACCCAGAGTCTGTGTTACAGCACAGATGGCGGCAAGACCTTTACCAAGTATGCTGGCAACCCAATCCTTACCAGCAATGTGCCAGATTTCCGTGATCCAAAGATGTTCTGGAACGAGGATATCAAGAAGTGGAATCTGGTGCTCGCCGTAGGTCAGCACATGGAAATCTACACTTCTGATAACTTGAAGGACTGGAAGTTCGAAAGCTCTTTCGGTGAGGAGTATGGCAACCATGGCGGTGTCTGGGAGTGCCCAGACCTGATGAAGATGAAGGTTCGTGGCACCGATAAGGAGAAGTGGATGCTCATCTGCAACATCAATCCTGGCGGTCCGTTCGGCGGTTCTGCTACCCAGTATTTCATCGGCGATTTCGACGGACATAAGTTTACCTGCGAAAGCAAGCCTGAGGTTACCAAGTGGATGGATTATGGTAAGGATCATTACGCTACTGTTACTTTTGATAACGCTCCTGTCGGTCGCCACGTGGCTATCGCCTGGATGAGCAACTGGCAGTATGCCAACCAGGTTCCAACCCTGCAGTATCGTTCGGGCAACTCCATTCCTCGCGACTTAGGTCTCTTCAAATATAAGGGCGAGACTTATTGCAGCGTGGTTCCATCTCCTGAAATGACAGCGGCAAGAAGCAAGAAGGCAACCAAGTCTCTCTCTGAATCTTGCGAGATGGTTGTGAATCTGAAGGGAAATGCCACCATCACCTTGAGCAACGACAAGGGCGAGAAGGTGGTGATGCATTATGATGCCAAGGCAGAAACCTTCTCTATGGATAGAACTAAGAGCGGTAAGATGGATTTCAGCAAAGACTTTGCTGCTACTACAAAGGCTCCAACCTATGGCAAGATCAGCCAGCTCCGCATCTTTATCGACAAGAGCAGTATTGAGGCTTTCGATGCCGAAGGTAAGATGGCAATGACCAATCTCGTGTTCCCTACCAAGCCTTACAATAAGGTGAAAATCCAGGGTAAGGGCAAGTATCAGATTTATAACATCAAGTAATATCATCAAGTAATATCATCAGAATAAAACTGAATCTATAAGATTATTGTTTCTTAGAGTGTTACTGATGTAACAATGCAACAAAAATGGTAGTCGATGAACGATATTTTATGATGTATTATACCGTTTATCGCTACCTTTGCAGCAGAAATTCAGAAACAATAACGCTAACAATTATGAATAAGTCATCAAAATTAACAATCATCCCGGTGATGCTCTGTTTCTTCGCCATGGGATTTGTAGATTTGGTAGGCATCGCCTCCAACTACGTAAAGGAAGATCTCAACCTCAATGATGCAACAGCCAATCTGTTTCCATCCCTGGTATTCTTCTGGTTTCTCATCTTCTCGGTTCCTACAGGAATCCTGATGAATAAGATAGGTAGAAAGAAGACAGTACTCCTGTCTCTGCTTGTTACCGTTATCTCCCTCCTTTTGCCCATCTTTGGCGAAAACTTCGAGTTGATGCTCGTATCGTTCTCTCTGCTCGGCATCGGAAATGCCTTGATGCAGACATCCCTGAACCCGCTGGTTTCTGCGGTTACATCGGGCAAGAACCTGGCTTCTACTCTTACCTTCGGTCAGTTTGTCAAGGCCATCGCTTCCTTCCTGGCTCCATACATCGCTATGTGGGGTGCCATGGCAAGCATTCCAACCTTCGGTTTGGGCTGGAGAGTTCTCTTCCCAATCTATATGGTTATCGGAATCGCTGCTACCTTCTTCCTGGCAGGTACACCTATTGAGGAAGAGAAGAACGAGGGTAAGGCTTCCGGTTTCGGCGAGTGCTTCAAGTTGCTCGGCAAACCTATCGTGTTGCTTTCCTTCATCGGTATCATGTGCCATGTGGGTATCGATGTCGGTACCAACACCACAGCTCCAAAACTTCTGATGGAGCGTCTGGGATGGACCCTGAATGATGCAGCTTTCGCCACATCGCTCTACTTCATCTTCCGTACCATCGGATGTTTCACCGGTACTGCCTTCCTCCGTATGATGAAGACCCGTACTTTCTTCGTCATCAGCGTTGTGATGATGGCTCTGAGTATGATTGGTATGTGGGTAGGAGAGAGCAAGATGATGCTTTACATCGCCATCGCCCTGGTGGGATATGGCAACTCTAACGTATTCTCCATGATTTTCTCTCAGGC
>OCLF01000503.1_pt1 | contig 11708 bp, 12 predicted proteins | sample 1502881 | NCBI WGS metagenome assembly OCLF01 (sample SAMN03418267, study PRJEB22391) | human gut metagenome | biome: human-gut; feature: organic feature; material: feces | host: Homo sapiens | place: Tanzania | collected 2013-01
TTTCTCCATAAAAATATACTAATTTTCAGGCGGTTTTTTAATTCCGCCAACAGGTTTAATTTATCTGATAAGAACGGATGACTTCTCTTTTCACGTAATTTGCTTTGAAACGTTTTGAGATGTCCAAAAGCTTCATCATAGTTTTTCTTTTGCCCCTGTATCACGCTTAAAAGTTTACGATGATATTCAAACGCCACACGATAAGGAATAAAAAGCCTATTATCTTCAGAATAATACTTAATTGTATTTATCAATGCTTTAGCTGTTTCATCAGAAACCCTATAAACATCGAACAAGACATTCGTATCAAAAACCACAGTACCCTCTTTCCAAAGGGTATTGAATTCTGAATCTGAAGGTTTATAAAAACCAGGAAACAAAGTTTTCATTATTTTGCTAAATTAGTTTGCAACCATTTATTATCGGCCATCATTCTAAACCAAGCTGCCTCTTGCCCCAAGCGGAATACGCCTAATCGGTCATTGGTATCTATAAATTTTAATAAATAGTCTCGAATTTCAACACTGCTACTTGACGAAACAACTACCCATGCCGACTCTGTCAGCTTACCCCAAGTACCATATGACTTGATTGCTGCATATAATGCATCATAATTACGACCCGGAGCACAAAGGTCATAAATTACCATATAAGAATATTCCATAAAGCTATTATTTTATTTAATATAAAGAAGGGACTATCTGAAAGTCTATATCACTATACATTATAACAAAAAAAACAAACGACAAAGATACATTATCTTCAGGAAGTCACCCAAACCATTTTTGGACTCTTACCAAATTATTTTTATAAGGTTGTCTATCACCATAACGAGTTCATCTTTGTCGGTTGTCTTGACTTTATCCAACAACATATCTTTAATAGTTGTTTGTTGCTTTGTTGTCAAATGTTTTTCTTCAAATATTTCTTTCAAAACTTCAGCTAAGGACTTTGCGTTCCCCTCATATCTAATACGAGCCTTAATTTTCACTATTTCCTCAGGATTAGGAACTGAAACTGTCATATGTTTGAACTTTTTTATTTCAGAATATCCTGCAAGAATTTCCTTACGAATTGTTTCGTTTTCATTTCTTTGCAAAAGCAAATAAGAACGCAAGAAAGATCGTGTAAGCATCGTATATAATGCAGAACGATACTTGCTTGATGATGAGATTTGCTTTGTTACGCAAATTACAAAAGGAAATTCCAAACCTTTAACATTATTTTTATTTGAGATAAATAATGCATTTTTCTTTTTCTCTTTCGAAAGATAAGCTATATTTACATCCCAATTCAACTGTTGTTTTATGGCATTTCCTATAGTTGACATCAAATCGTAAATATAATCCTTATCATCCAATAGTATTATACCAATATCATTTACTGTTATCGTCGGATTTTCTTTAATTAAATCCTTGATTATATACACAATACCATTGGCAAATTGTTCTGTTGAAAAGATTCTTACACTATCATATTCATCCCCTAAGTCTTCAAATCTCCTTACAGGCTCACGAGTTAATACATATTTATCACCCATGTCTTGGACATCATACCCACACTCCTGCCATTCTTTCTTGTCTAACCACCAAAACTTATGGGTCTCGAACAGCCCCATACCTAAAGCATGAGCAAACATCAAAGTTTTTGGGTCGGTTCTATAGCAACGACTTAACAAGAAATCTGGCTCGGTAGTATGGTTAGAAGCATCCTCAAAAATGCTTTGGAATATATCTCCTGCAACATACACTTGCCTTTCTGTTACAAGCGAGCATAATTCTATAAAGTTATCATCAAAATCTTGGCTTTCATCCACAAGCATATAAGTAAAAGCATGCTTCCATTCTATTCCTTTTTCGTTTTTTTGCTTTTTTAATTGCTGTAAAGCAACTTGGCAAGTTTGCGAGAAACTATTTGTTTGAGAATAAGTATAAAATGGGATATGATAAAAGCTACATATATAACGATAAAATCCAGAATCCCGATCACCTTGATTACCCCAAGCATTTGAACACCATAGCCTCGTATTCCATTCTATTTGCTGCTCTATTTTCATGAAATTGAAGAACTTTGGAATACGCTCACGGAGATTCTTTGCAAGAATTTTATTATGACAAGTAAAAAACACTCTGTTATTATCATTTTCTGTATAAAGTTCTTTCAACTTATGAAGCAACAATTCTGTCTTTCCTGTACCAGAAAGGCCTTGTATAGTTACAACCTTTTTATCTAAATTACCATAAATAAAATTTGTCTGGTCACCATCAAATAGCTGTATTTTATGTTTTACCTTATCTAATATCTCTTTTGGTTCTTCAATTGTTACATTGGATATATCATTGATACTACCTATGAACAAAGAGATGACCAACTCTAATTTTCTTTTAATCCCAGTTTCTACTATATAAGCATTTTTGTAAAAATTGTCAATGTCCTTCAATATTGTAGCCGAAAGAACCTTTTGTGTTATATCTTGTTTCCATTCTCTAGTTCTTCCAATATATTCTTTATATAAGAATTTGTCAGAAATAGCACCAATATCCTCTATTACGTCTTCACAATAGTCCTCAAACAGACTATCATAACTCTCTCTACAAGTTATAAACGAAATTTTATGATATGGAGAAAGGAGGATAAAACTATCATTATCAGCATAATCATACTTCTTGTTCCCTAATGGCGACTTCAGTACATACATCTGCTGTTTATGTTCATTTGCATAATTAGCAATAGCATCTATTACCTCTTGATGTCCAAAGACATGAAGCTCATCTTGAATAAAAAGATAATTTTCCATTATTGTACATATTTATATGATAAAATCAGCGGATGATTGAGTTTGTTTTCAACAGTGACTGTTATAATATCTTTATTGTCAGCACTGCTTATAATATTGTAATTAAACTTTAGCCATCGCCTTACATTATAACAGTTAAAATTAGAGATAACTAAATTCTCATACAAGAAAAAGAATAGTAACTTTTCTAAGTCCTCAGCAGAAAACACATCCATCCAAGAATAAAAACTTTCAGTATTCTTTGCTATATTATTATCACGAACTATAGTTATCTCTACCAAAGACTTCAAATTATTAACATTAATGACAACAGAATAACGCTTTGTTGAAATAAGCCCACCAAAAGCCTCCTGTCGTCCTTCTAAGTTATATCTTAATTCTCGTTTTAAAGATTGTAAGGTATAATTTGCCTTGGAAAAATTAGTAGAATTGAGATGCTCATGCCATTCCTTGAATTCCAACAGACTTAATGGCAAGACATGTTTCAGCAAGTTATACTTATTGATATAATCACGAAATTTTACACCAAAAACATTCATTGCATTATATCGAAGGAAGAATAATTCTGCATTTGTAAATTGGGCTCTAAGTATTTTAATATACTCAACCTTCTTAATATCAAGGCATTTACTGTTATCAATAATCTGGCATATGCGATAAAGAGTTCTGAAATAAATTGAAAGTAATTCATTATTCTGACTATAAAAATTTTGAAATGTCGCTATAGCTTTCTTGCGCCTAACAGACATCGACAAATCGGTCGGAAATTCAATATTCAAAATTTCTACAAATTTCTTCAAAGCATCTTTTCCTTCATGATATTCCCCTGTACCATCTGCATCGACATAAAGAAATTGTGACACTATGTCTTTATACAAACCCATAAGATGAAAAAATTCATCATTCAACTGCTGATTATTGTAAACCTGGACATTATTATCAGAATCCTCACGCTGTAAACTAAATGTAAAGAAAAGTAACACTACACTTAGAAACGTACCAACTACACCTCCCATAAAATCCCCATACTGTCCTACAGCTTCAGTATCTAACATAAAATCCCAGCCAACAAAGGGACGCTTATGATAAAGAAAAAGATATATCATCACCAAAGAACATATCAATGAGATGATAATACCTATCCAAATTATTATTTTCTGATACTTTCTCACAATACTTTGCAAATTAATTTATAAATGTAAATATTCGGTATCACCTCATATTACAGATAAGTATATGAGGTTTAGTCCTCCACAGCTAATGCCTGTGGAGGTTATACCTTGATTTGACTAAATTTTAATTTCATTTTTTATTATTCTTCAACTTCCCAAAACTCAGGAAGAAGAGTATAAAGTTTATCCTATTTTTCCACATTCATAGAGTCGTTGTTTAATGCCCTGCAAAACCATCTCAGCCCACTGCTTATGATTTCGTTTCATTTCCTCCTTATCTGTTTCTGATATTTCTTGCTGCGAAATATACTGTTCCATACATTTCACTGCCTTCTCCTTTATTATATCAAGTTCAGAACTAAGGACTTTATCATGAAGTAAATACTCTGCTACCTTGCACTGAATATAGCCTTCAAGATAAGCTATGCATAAATCTTTGACTTCTAACATGAGCGTAAAATTGTTTTGTTGCTTTTTACTTATTATATAATATAAGGTACGAGCAGGTATGAGTATAGGTATCTTCGAAAACCTACCCGTCCTTCCTTACCGTTAAGGAAGGCTCCACCTCTCTTCTCGGTCTTCTTCAATAGTCTTTACAACCCCTTCGGTTCCCCTTGTAGGGGACAGAAACCTCAGGGAAGAAGAGGAAACCGCTCCTCGCCGTCACTCTTAACCGCTGCGTTATAAGGTTGACGGACCATCAGAGGTCTCGTCAGAGAGGTTGTGCGGGATGGGACCGAATGATTATAGTCCATTATTGTGATACGACCTTAACTGCTTAAAGATTTCCTCCAAACAATCAGCAACTCTACTCACATCCTCCAATTGATCACAAAGATATGTTGCCTGAGGCTCTGGATTATTATTACGAATCATCGTCTTTAAAGCTTCAACCATAATCTTCTTTTGAGCAGATTCTTTAATGTTTATATTGTAAGTCATTATACTTTGAAATTATTGTTAACAAACGAAAATTGCCTATAATGATTGGTGTTTGAGATGATAATCACAAATACAATTATGGTTCTTATTAATAAGATTCTCGACTGTCAAATTCTCCAAAAGATCATACCTTATAAGTAATTCTTTTAATTTTGGAAAAGAAAAGCTATTATAAAAAACCATTAGTAATTCTTTCGTGGACATCTGAGCCTGAACAAATTGGACCAATTCAAAATATCTTTTGGATATTTGCTGCCTAACAACAACATTATCTACATCGTTTAATTCCTCATTTTCCGATTGACTTACGAAACGTAAGATTCTGTATAAATGCCTAAAATAGTTACCACATTCTTCATGTATATTGAAAAAACGTCTATAAACAAAATCTATTTTTTGCTCTTCTGACAAATGTTTATAATCATCAAACTCTTTATTAGTTATCTTATACTTATCATTTAGAAAACAGAACTTTGAATGTGTTTTAATCTTTTCAAAATCAAAAGAATGCAAATTACCTTGTTCATCCCCATAATAATCTTCTGAATAAGAATCTAAGACTTCAAGTTGCGTAATAATTTCTTCAGGATCATATGCGTAGCAATAATATCCATATTCCATTGATTCAAACAAATTCCTTAAAACAAATGAACCCATTCTAAAAAATTCTTGCCCTGTCACTCGAATTTTTTGAATCTTTGTTGGATTTTTCATGTCAACACCTTCGTAGATTGTAAGCAAAGAGTTTGTTATATCTCTTTGTTCTTTCAACAATTCGAAAAATGTTGTTTTAAATTGCTCTTGTCGCTGTAAGTCAACTTGCTTTGCATTAAACTTCAATTGTTCAATTAAAGTATATGCAAGTAGCCCTATACTTACTATACCAACAATAGGTGCAGTTGTTCCTCCTATTGTGTCGCCAATTTGCCCAGTATGCTCAGAAAAGCCTTTACCACACCATTCACTCGTTAAAAGATATGGTGCAAGCAATATTGCTACAATACACAAGCATACTCCACAAATTATTATTGCTATTGAATATTTCATAAGAATACAAATAGTCAGTTATTTGTCGCTTAGCATATCACCCTCGATTACATCAAATATATTCTTTGCCCTCATATATGCAGTAAGAGTAGCTGATAAAAACATATTTCCCATAGGATGGTCTGTCAACTCTTCAAAGATCTGGCGTGTTAAGCCTGATTTTTTTACCAAATCTATGAATTCATCCTCTGTTATAAGTTTTTTACTGAGTTGCAGAAAACCTTGATTTACTATCTCTAACTGATATCCAACCATTGACCTTTCATCCTTTTCTTCATCAGAAAGATTACAACCCGAGAACAATTCATATTTGCTACGAGGATCCATAAAATTGGGAGCCGTTATTTTTGCAACTATAAATTGATAAATCCAATGAAGGAAAAATGTTGTACTAATACCAATTAAGTATGCAGCAAAAGCATATAGAGCAGTTCGCTTATCTATCAGGGACAAGAGTATTTCCATGCATCCTCCACCCAGAAATAAAACCATAGAATCTCTTAATACTTTAGGATTATATTTTTTGTACTTGCGCACAAAGTAAACCACAAGCCATCCGATTACAGCTCCAAACAGAAATACCGAAACGAAGATAATTTGTAACATCATATTATCAATTATTTTACAACTTATTACAACAACCAATACTACTTCTATACAGTACAACTTCACCTTATTTTTTCAATTCCTTACCAGAAAAAGTACCGTACGATTTTCCAGAAACCTCTCCTTGTTTGTAATAATCGCCAAACATCTTCAATACAACATCAACATCAACTTCTTCTTCCATACAGATTTTACCTTGTACAATTTTTAAAGTATCACCATGCTGTTTACAAACTCGTTGCATTTTGCGAATATCCTTTGCAGTCACACTTTTATAGGTGCCTAACATTCCTATTTTTACAAGTTTTTTATGCACAGAAGGTTTGGTTTCAATGACAGCTTTTAGCTTTTCTATGCCAGAAAAAGTGTCTGTACCCTCCATTTCATCTGCTATAATCTTAGCTTTTTCTGCATATTCCTCTTGCAAGCCCATCATCTGTTCAAAGTTAAACTTCTTAATCACATAGAATATGTCTTTATAAAATACACAGTCTATCTGTTTATCCAAAGTTAATGCATCACCCTTTAACTGTTGAAGCATTAAACTTTCTGGATTAAACCAAGCTAAAAATTTTGCTTTGAGATTGGCATCTCGTGTATCGATAGCTACAGAACTGGCTTGCATCTTACGAAAAGTATAAACCCATTCTCCTGTTTGTACATCTTCGAAGCCAACACAGTAGGCCCATAATTTTACCTCATCATTCTCCAAATCACGAATACTTCTTATCTTTGGAATATCTCTTTGCAATTGGTTAGTAACAACATCTTGAAAAGAAAACACCTTATTCTGTATCGGATATGAAAATAGATTTTCTGTATCATCATTCAAAACATCATAGTCAACCATCTGATAGTTTTTATCAACTATAGATTTCAGTTGACTTATTGATGTATCATAAATATATTCTCTGAATTCCTCATCGTTATCAACTTGAAATACATTATAAAAATATTTTTCATGCGCTCTTGCCTTACGTTTCATGTTAGGTTTAAGTGCTCTTGTTATAAAGAACAACTTTGTATCATCAACGCTGGTCGAAGATATCAAATTCAACAATTCTTCTAAATTCATTTCTTGTTTATTTTGTTAACATAAAACAATTTATACCCAATATTAAATATCTTAATATTATCACTTTCATAGATATCTCTAAATGGAGAAATCATGAGACCTTGTTTAATTTCTCCTTTTTCTTCGTATTCCATCTCAAACAAAGAGTATCTGCAATTTAATACAGGATTTACTAAAAGTAGACTTGACGTTACATATATTCTATATATGATAATCAAAAGTATCAATAATGGTATTATGTCGCCAAGTTCGTCAAAACTCTGAAAGAGAAATGGTATTATATAAGTTGCAATATAACCTATTGACTCTGCATTTTTATTTGAAATACTCTTAACTGTTACATTGTTACCATTTTTGGATATAGAACGAAGGTTTTTTATAAAGATTATTGTTAATAATGTCACAAAAACAAGCAAGAACCCTAAAAATATAGACAAGCCAATTTTTTGCAGCAAGCACAAGATATCTATCTTATCAAAACCTACAAAATGTAAAAAAGAGCGGTTATAATATAGTTGCCTAACTATTATACATACAAACAAAGGAGAATATGATGTCAAAAACAAAAGCAACTTTGATACTATACGCAAAGAATTTGTACGCAAAACACCATCCATAGTCAACTTCTTTATATTGTATATCACCAATACTGCGTCCTAACTATTTATCCATGAGTTAGGCATACCAGTATTTTTGAATAAAGTTTAGTTTTGTCTTTTCAACAATCAAGAGACAACTCGAGCAGGCTTGGTGGTTACAGTTCAATCTCCCATAATCCTCTTCATAGCTGCCATCATGCGGAGTTGCTTGGCTGTCGGTCCTTTCTGTCCTTTCTCTGCCAAATCGAGGTAGAACTTATAGTTGCTTGCCAAAGCCTCACGCAATTCATCTGGCATCAGCATGTGCCATTCCTGTTTTTCCTCATCGCAATAGGTAGCGACCAAGTATAGCTTCTGAACTCGGCGTGCAGTCTCATCCTTCTTCAAGTTGGGGCTGACATACAAGTCGAGTTTGTCGCACACTTTCAGCATATTCACTTTGGTCACTCCTCCTACGAGTTGCACCAAACGTATGCTGGAATCATAAGTTGTGGTATCTGGTAAAACTATCATAGTTTTTCTTTTATTTAGATTTATATAAATCAACACTGGTCTTGTAGTATATCACCAATACAGCGTCCCCACTATTTTACAAGTAGTTACACGTATCTGTTTTCGAAAAAAGTTATTTTATTATCGTTTTGCAGAAGATAAGCTGCACTCGGCAATTTGAAAGCCAGCTTTCAGTGACTCATTTGCATTATCTTTTAGGGTGAAGGATTGACTAAGCGCACTCCTTCACCTCATCGGATTTCTCTACATAGTAACATGGAAGCATAGACTTATAGTCCTTATCCCCATCTTTCATGCGGGTAAGGATGTTCTCAATATACCTTCCAAAGTTTAAATTGTTCATTTTGCAGCTTTCATATAAAGAATACATAAAAGCTAAGTTCTCCGCAGCCTCATGGCTACCAGCCTTGCCCCAGTTGCGACGTAAGTATCCGCTCAACGCCGTATTGCGTATCTCAAAATAATATTGTAACTTTGCACGGCGGCATCATTTTTCTATTTTTGAGACAAGAATACGAAGTTTAGCCCTCCATCAACACAAGCTAATGGAGGTTATACCTTAATTTGACTAAATTTGAAATTCATTTTTATTGTTCCTCATCTTCCCAGAACTCAGGAAGAAGAGTATAAAATTTATCCTTTAACGTTGTCTTTATATTTTTCAATGAAAAGATTAGACTTTCAACATCATTATTTCAAAGTATTATAAAAGTCTATGCTATCCATTGTATTGTCGATATAGCGGCGTGGAGAATCGGAGACTGTTTTTCTAATTCTTCCATTATTCAACTGTTTGAGGAGTTACAACATAAGAATAAACATAAACAGCACTACCATCGCCTTTACCTCCACCACCAGAGCCACGCATCCCTGACTCCATAAAATGCTTCTCTACTTGGCGAGCAACATCCTCATTGTCAGCTACAGAAAAAATCCACCATTGGTGATCCTTATCAACATGGTAATCTTCAAACAAGCGCTTGTTAGCATTATTTGTAATGCCTACATAAAAGTCACTATAATATCGACAACCACTTTTTTTCATGTGGTCATCAAAAGCCTTGATTATATTATCATATGTCATAAGTCAAATATTTTAAAATTACGCCTCAATTTTACTAAGTTTTTTGCAAACTTGCAAATTTACAGCATCTTTTTGTATCATTTTAACCCAATTGCAAATAGTAGCCAAGCAAAGTATCACATCTTTTGCTGTATCACTAATACAGCGTCCTAACTATTTATCTATGGGTTAGGAATACTAGTATATTTCATTCAAGCCACCAAAATTAGATGGGAAGCTTACAGATTACACATCATTTTACCAGCCCTTTTTTATAGAGCTCGGAGATAATGTCTTTTATCTTATCCATATCCACTCCTTCGGGTAACGGATTGGCTTGGTCCTCACCATCCTCCCATTCTTCAGAATCAGACATGAGACCGAAGCCTTCGAATTCTTCGTCAACTGGCAATGTATCGAAACCGAAATACTCCTTCATTCTTGCTTTCGGACTCTTAGCATCACTACGCATAATTTCCTTGAAGAACTTGATACTGAGGTCTCGGAAATTGCCTATAGCTGTGGCATATTCATTATTTGCCATCGGTCCAACCATGACTAAGTCTGCGAAGTCCAAGCCATAGATCTTATAACTGATGAACCAAGTCTTTGGTTGTCCCTCCCAACCTATGGTTGTGATATAGGGTTCTGAAAGACATTTGCCGTATTCATCCGTTTTTTGTCCGAAAGCGCTTGCTATCGTTGGATATTTCTTACGGAATGGACGTTTTACCTCATGGTAGTCTGCACCAGGATAAGGGACTTCCACTCCATTCCACACAAAATCGAGGATATTTCCCCAATTGCATACGGCATGGATATAGCCTTCTTGCATGAAGAAGTAGCATACCATATAGCGATTTGCTGACAAGCGGAGGGTTAGCTCCATAACTCTCGGACGGATTAACTTGAAGGCTACCTGTGAGCCTTCAAGTGGCATTTCTGGCGGATTGCTTGTCAAAGCAGGAAGAAGATTGAGTGGTAATTTGGCTTCTGAAGCCTTGCTTGCCTCCTCCATCTCTTTCAGTCTGCCCTTTGCATATTGCTCTGTTATATTTGTCAGCATCTCCAAATGACCATCTGTCAGCTTTTTGAAAATGTCATATACCTCATCCAGCATATAGAGATCACATTTGCCATTCTTCGGTTCGGAACAAATGACAAGAAGGGATTTCTGCAAGCGACTGAACTTCTCTGGATTATGCGGAACTGTTATGCTCTTGCCTTTTCCTGCCGAAACAAGCTCACCTATCTGGTCTATTGCTTCCTGACCAAGGTTGTCCCAGATATACTGTGGCTCGTGCTTGAGTCCGTATGCCATGGAACGTGCGATTTCGTCCTTGCGCCAACTCTTAGGCAAATCATACCCCCAGATATTGGCTGCCATTAGCATGTTTGCTTTTGTATCTACTGTTACGACCGTATCAAATGATCCGGTCAGTAATGGTGGTTCTATTCTTGTTGTTATCATAAAGATAATATTTATTTTTTCGACTCCCCTGTCCCCCTCTTGCGAAGAGGGGGTCCTTACCCTATACCCAAGCCCTCGCCCTTTCCAAAAGGGCAAGGGATGTAACCGCTCCTTTCAATAGTCTTTACGACCCCTTCGGTTCCCCTTGTAGGGGACAGAAACGTCGCTCTTAACCGCTGCGCTATAAGGTTGGCGGGGCATCAGAGCCCTCGCCAGGTTTCTTATGCGGGATGGGAACGCAGGGAGACTTAGTTGCTATTCGACTTTTGACAGGATTACATCTGGAGTTGTTCCCATCAGGGTTATAGCGGATATCTTGTGACCACCATTGGCATTTAATGAATGACCACAATGATAGAGGCTATCATCTATGATGATTACTCGATGGTTTGCGGTACGAATTAAATTCTCTAAAGCTAC
>OCLF01000504.1_pt1 | contig 11688 bp, 6 predicted proteins | sample 1502881 | NCBI WGS metagenome assembly OCLF01 (sample SAMN03418267, study PRJEB22391) | human gut metagenome | biome: human-gut; feature: organic feature; material: feces | host: Homo sapiens | place: Tanzania | collected 2013-01
CATGGCTTAGAATGTCAGGTCAAGACCAAACTGCACCGATTTGTTCATCGGATATTTCAAACCGTCGCTTGTGCCAAGCTCCGGGTCCCACAACTTGAACGGCGAGAAGCAGAACAGGTTGTTGCCGCTGACGTATATTCGCAGCGACTTGGCTCTGACGGCGTGTAGCCACTCTTTCTTGAAGGTGTAGCCCACCTCTATTGTCTTGCAGCGCAGGAAACTCATGTCCTTCTTCCACCATGTAGATGAACGGTAGTTGTTCTGGTAGGGACTGTAGCGCAGGCGTGGCCAGAACGCATATGGGTCCTGATTTTGCTCTGTCCATCGGTCGGACAGGTTTTGCGAGTAGGCGTTGCCTTGCACGGTGGTGCCGCTGCCCGGTATGAAATAGGACGAGCCGCCAATGATGCGGTAGGTGTCGGCAGTGCCCTGGAAGAAGAAGTTGACGTCAAAGCCCTTGTAGGCTACCTGTCCTCCGAAGCCGTAAACGATACGCGGGTCATTGGTACCGCCGATGTAGCCTTCATCTTCCTCGCTTATTACGCCGTCGCCGTTCATGTCGACATATTTGATGTCGCCGGGCTTGAGCTTTATGCCACCGATGCTCTCTTGTGAAGGGATGCCGAATTTGAGCGAGCCGTCCTCGTTGAAATCTTCAGGCATGAACAGTCGCTCTGCTGTCAGGCCCCACAGCTCGTTGAGTGACCGGCCTGTCTGTGCACGGTATGTTCCTTTGCGCTTCTCGGCTTCGTCATACTCGTCCACACGGTTCTTGGCGTAGGTGAAGTTGGAATAGAACGAGGTGTAGAGGTCTTTTGTCCACTGTTTATTGAAGTTGAGGCTCATGTCGACACCGCCGTTAGACACCTTGCCGAAGTTGGCCCATGGCGAGTTCTGAAAGCCTGTCTGTGTGGGCACCAGTCGGCGTTGCATGAAGATGTTCTTGCGCTTCTCGCGGAAGAAGTCAATGTTGAAGCTGAGCATATTGAACAGTCCCAACTCAATGCCGAGGTTATATTTCGTTACCGTCTCCCATGTGAGGTTGGTCACACCGATCTGTCCCTCAGTGATGCCGCCGTAGTTTTTCTGTCCCTTTGTTCCCCACTTGAAACCGTTGGCACCCGTGTTGAGCGTGGTGAGGTAGGCAAAGCGTCGTCCCGGCAGGTTGTCGTCGCCCGCTTGTCCGATGCTGGCACGGAACTTGATGTTGTTAAACACCTTACGCATGTTCTCCATCCATGGCTCCTCGCTCATGATCCATCCTATGGCGGCAGAGGGGAAGAAGCCGAAACGTTGGCCCTTGGCAAAGTTCTCAGAGCCGTTGTAGCCGAAGTTGAACTCGCCCACATAGCGGTTGTCGAAGGTGTAGGACAGGCGTCCGGCAATGCCTTGCTTGCGGTAGTCTTGAATGTCGCCATTGTCATACGACTGCTGGTTGTATAAGAACAGGGCGCTCACGTCGTGCTTGCCAAATGTGCGGTTGTACATAAGGTCGGCTTCGATGTATATGCGGCTATTTCCATATTCGGTGTTCGTGAAGCTACCCATCGACTCGTCGCCGGTGGAGAGCACGTCATACACGAGGTTACCCTCATCGTCGCTTTCCTTGTCCATGATCGCCCTGTGGCTGGATAAACGCGTGCCGTGTTGAGCGATCGTCCGCGTCCGCTCTTGTTCCAACGGTCGAAGCTGAACACACCCTTGGCCTTCAGACCCTTTGTTATGAAGTCGAGTTTCTGCTCTACGGCAAACAGCGTCTCAATTTTTGATGCTGTGTTTAGCTCATATCCTCCCTGTGTCACCTCGGCCCATGGGTTGGAGCGGTTAGATATGACAGGTATGCTTCCATCGCTGTAGCGTGTGGGATAGACGAACGGCAGGGTGGCGAAGGCGTTGCTGAAAGCGCCGTCGGTGTCGCAACGCTGTTTGCGGAAGCGGTTGAGGTAGCCGCCGATGTTTACGCGCAACGTGGTGGTCTTCGTCACATCCATGTCGAGGTTTGAGTGGAGATAGAACTGCTGGTTGTTGGTAGAGTTGTCAACAGGCAGACTCTTGTCTTGCTCCAAGATTCCTGTCTCGCGGAAATAAGAGGCCACGATAGAATAGCGCAGGAAGTCGGAACCGCCGCTCACGTCGACGTTGGCGCGGGTGGTGTAAGCATAGTCTTTTGTTATCGCGTCTACCCAGTTTACGTCGGGGTAGAGGTCTGGGTCGTAGCCGCTGCGTGTGCGGTCTATTTGTGTCTGTGTGAAGGGTTGTACCTGGTTGTCCTGTTGTGCCAGATTGTTGAGTAACGTCATGTAGTCGGGGGCATTGAGAAACTCAGGTAGCTTTGTGGGCTGGTTTATGGAGTGCTCAACGTGGAATTTTATCTGTGGAGGCCCTATCTTGCCGTGCTTGGTGGTGATGACAATCACGCCGTTGGCACCTCTCACACCATACATGGCCGATGCTGATGCGTCCTTGAGCACAGAGAACGACTCGATCTGTGATGTGTCAAGGTTGTCGAGGTCGCGTTCCACGCCGTCGACGAGCACCAACGGTCTGTTGCTGCCCGAGAACGTGTTGATGCCTCGGATCCAGAAGCTCGAACTGTCATATCCTGGCTCGCCTGAGCGCTGTATGCCTATCACGCCCGACAGCTTGCCTGCCAGGTTGTTTGAAAGGTCGCGGCTTGTGCCGTAGTGTAGCTCATCGGGCTTTATGTTTTCTATGGATCCAACGATCGATGCCTTTTTCTGTGTGGTGTAGCCTGTCACTATCACATCGGTCAGCTCGTTGGCGTTCTCGTCCATCTGCACATCCAGAATCTTCGATCCGTTCACGGCGATGGTTTGGTTCTTGTAGCCTATATATGTAAACTCGAGCTGTTGGCGACCCTCAGGCACCATGATGGTGAACATACCGTCTATGTCGGTGATGGCGCGTATTGTGCCCTTTGAGCCCACAACCGTGATGTTCACACCAATGAGAGGTTCGCGGTTACTGTCAGTAACGATACCTGTGATTTTTGCTTTCTTCTGCTGCTCTACGGTTGTAGAGGCTACGCTGTTGGCTGCTACCGTCGGCAATGGGTATGCGGCTGTCAGGGCCATGGCACACAACAATGCGGCCCCGTAGGTCTTTACTCTTTGCCTGTGGTGGATAGAGGTTTTTAATTTTCGCATATTTCTTACAATTAATGTTTCCAAAATGTTGATAAATTGAGCTTGGCTTATTGGGCCTGTTTACTTAAGCGATAGCTGTTTACAAGTTTTTTAGATTGATGTTGCAAAGTTATAAAAAAAGCTAATTAAATTTTGTTTGTATCACCGCTTGTATGCTTTTTGATTTTATAAGATGTTGATTATTAAGGAAGTAATATTTTAATAATATAAATTTTGTATTAATGGTGTAAGGCTAAAACCGGATGTTGAGCATGTGTCGTTCTGCCAATATGTGGCTTTTTTGAGCCGTTTGCAGATAAAAAAGGAAATGTGCGTTGCACCATCGTGTGTGCGTCGTCACATTTCCTTTTGTTTTAATGGCCTTATGCGTTTTTAAAACGACATTATTCGTGTTTCAAACTCGTCATTGCTCACGCGAGAACGGTTTTTTGCTCGTGTCTTGTAGGTGTTTACGGTGTGGACAGAGTAGCCCAGATAGCGTGCTATGCGGTCGCTCTCCTTTATGCCCATTCTTATGAGGGCAAAAATGCGCATCTCGCTTGTCAGAGTGTTCTCTTCTGACGGGTACTTGCGGTCACCTTCGTTAAAGAGGGTGTTGTATTGTTCAACAAAATTTGGAAAAAGAACAAGGAACGTCTTGTCAAAGTTGCGGAATATGGTCTTGCGCTCGTTGTTAAGATATTCTTGGCTTGTCACGTTCTCGATGTCGCTGTATCGTCGCGTCATAACCGCCTTGTTCACTTTGTTGAATATGTGCTCCAGCGACTCTATATATTCGGATGCGTCATAGAGCGTGCGCCCTATATATTCGTTTTTTACCTTGTTGGCCTCCAAGAGTTGCTTGTTGGTCTCCATGAGCTGCTCGTTGGTGGCGTTGAGGGCTTCAAGGTTCTGTATGTGCTGCTGCTGTGCCAGCTTAAGTTTTCTGTTGAGCCTACGGTGGTAGACATAAGCTCCTGCGAGAACACAAACAACAACAATCACACAGAGAGACAACACGAAGAAGATATCTCGTTGCTGCCTGACCATGTCGAGTCTTGTCTTCTCTACGGCTGGCATGATGTTGCTCAATGCGATGAGTCTTATTGGTGCGTTGTAAAAATTGATGAATTCAAGGGCCTTGCTTACATATTGGTTGGCTTTTGCGTTGTCAAAGTGCTGTATGGAGCTGCTCACGTTGTAGAGCGATGTTATCTCTCTTGTTGTCGACTCGTTGTCGCAGATGGCAGACTTTATGAAACTTATAATTGCCATCTCCTCGTTGCTCTTTTTGCGGTAGGCCCAAGCCTCCTCCATGTAGTAGCTCGCCATGCGGTGCTTGTCTTTCTCGCGCTTCACAGCCTCGTTTGCTAACCAAATAACGCGGTCGTTGTCGTCTTGCGATGCCGCTTTGGCTATGCTGAACTGGTACCAGTCGCTCGACTGTGGCTTGGCGATGGCCAACAACGAATCGCAGCATTGGTTCGCATATATGCTGTACTCGTTTTGCTGTGGCTTGTTCGAAACGAAATAGCCTTTTTGTTCCGTCCATAGCTTGTGCATGGTTTTGTAATATTCGATCTTCACCCATGTCGGCATTCCGCTGACATCGATAGATTTCATTATCTTGAAAGCCTGAATGTTGTCGCCTGAGGTTATGCATATATGGGCAATGTTGCACATGGCCACAATCTCATAGTCCTTGCGCCTCATCTGTTTGGCCACGGTCAAACTCTTGTTGGCGTAGACAATGGCAGAGTCGGCTTTGTATGACTGGTATGCAAGGTAGATGCTGTGAAACGTCTCGAAGCGTTTGTTGAGGCTTTTGTGTCTTGTAAGAAGCTTTTTCATGGCGTTTATGTGCTGTTCGTGTTCCGCCTCATACATAGGAGCCTTCTCCAAACTTTCATCGAGCTTGTTGAGCCATTGCTTTAGGTTGTCGCTCACAGCGTCTGCCGGTTTGGCGATACAGAGCAATAAGAAAATCGTAAAAATGGTCTTTATGTGAGTCATAATCGTTAGGTTTTAACTATAAGAAATGCAAAGATAAGAAAATTTTGGGTCTTTCGCCATGTTTTTATGTTGAAATAAATAAAAAATAGGCCAACCTGAGAAAGGCTGGCCCATCATTTTTTTTAGTTTTCTTTATTCTCGATTTACAAACCTCGATCCTCGATTCACAAATCTCTATTCTTGATTCACGAATCTCGATTCACATCCGCTTATCTCTACTCGCCGAGATATTCGGCCTTCACCGTTTCTTTCAGAATGTTCACGGTTAGGCGGTAGCGTCCGTCGCGGCGTATGCGCCATTTTGTGTCCTTGCCGCCTGTGCGAAGGAGCGAGGTGTGCAAGATGTCAGCATTGGCACTGAAGGGATGCAGCTCTTTCTGTCCCCATTCCTCCACGCCTTCAAACTTAAAGGCATCAGGTTCCTCCACCTTGTCGTTGCGCTTCAGCTCGCCCTCCCATGTCCACACACAGGGATCGGCTTTGCTCTGTGTGAAGGGTTGCATCTTTAGCTTCTCCCAACCATTCTTTGTGGCTCCACCACCCAAGAACAGCTCGTCCCACGGATGAAACAGCTCACCGCGCATGGTGCCCTCCATGGGGTTTACATACAGGCGGTAGTAGTTGGCGGCAAAAGTGACCGCCAGTCCTTTCGCGTCTTTATCTGTGGTGGATAGATACCCCATGCCTTTGTTCACAAACTGTGCGTCCTCATCATCGGGCTGTAGCCATAACGTGGCGGCCTGGGCGCTTTCTGTGCTTCACCCAGCGGTCCGGCGTATCGGAACTGTCCGTCGGGCGTGCGCTCCATCTTCTGTGCGCCGCCAGGCACGGCAGAACCTGTTATCCACAATTCGTCAAAATCTTGTGCCGACATCGCTGTTGTTGAAAGGAGACAGATGGCACACAACACATATTTTATATAACTCTTAATTTCCATCGTATATTAATTTCAAAAAATCAAAACTCTATCTTGTAAGTCTTGTTGAATGATGCGTCAGCAATGAGCACCGTCATGTCACCCGTCTTGTCGTCCCATCTCCATGCGTTGCTGCCCATAGCCTTGCCGTTAAGCTTCACGGCATCAGGACGCTCTGTTGTCTTGAACACCACCTCATAGCTACGCTTTGTCGGCATGTTCTTGTAGCTTCCCTTGCGTGGGTGTATGGTTAGCGAAGAGCCTTTGGCGGTGTTCTTGTGGGCAATGAGCGTTGTGGCATACTCGTTGCGCTGGTAGCCGTTGTCGTCGCCGTTGTCTTCGTAATAGCTTATTGATCCGTCACCACCGGGATACACCTCCAGAATGAGCTTCTCCGGGCACGACTTGAGGTTGGTGATGTGGGGATAGCAGGGTATGACGGATCCTGCTTTCACGAAACGTGGCGTGTCGTCAAGGGTGTAGGTCTGGGTTATGGTGGTGTTTCCTTTCACCATGCGGTTCTTGCACACGTCAAACCACAGGCCCTCGGGCAGCCACACGCTGCTCTCCACCAGCTTGTCCTCGCCCGACCGTTTGGTAACGGGAGCCACCAACATGTTGCTGCCAAACATATATTCGCCTTCGTTGTCGTAGGCTTCGTTGTGCTCTGGCCAGTAATAGTAGAGCGGGCGGCAGATGGCTATGCCTGTGTCGTAGGCCTCGCGTGCCGCATTATAGATGTATGGCATCAGACGGTAGCGTAGGTTCACGGCGTCGCGCAGTTGTGTGAAGTTGCTGTATTTCCATATCCTGCGCTCGATGTCTGGCGGCCAACTTGTGGCGTGGGTGCGGAAGAGCGGTGTGAACACGCCATACTGCATCCAGCGTAGATACAGCTCCGGGTCGTTGCCGAGAAACTGCTGATGGCCGCCGAGGTCATGACCCCAATAGCCGAAACACACGTTTGAGGCTGTGGCTGTGAAGTAGGGTTGGAAGGCCAGCGTTCCGAATGTTGTGAACGAGTCGCCTGAGAATCCTAACGGGTAACGGTGGCTGCCCAGTCCGCCCCAGCGGTGGAATATTACGGGTCGGCGGTCAGGACGGTTTACACGCATGTCGTTGTAGAACACATGGTTGTGCCAGAACGTCTCACCCAGTCCGTTCACGTTCTTGCTCTGCAGATGTTGCTGCCAGTCGAGCCACCAGAAGTCAACACCCTGTGCCTCTCGCTTGCGCAGTATGTCCTTGAACATCACCTTGTAGAAGGTGCTGTCCTCAAGATTCCACGGTATGTTTTTCGTTGAGGCAGGCAGGCCGAGGTCGCGTGTCATGTCTGAGAAAAACTCCTCGTCGTTGTCCACACCGTCGGCAGGGTGTAGGTTGAGAGCCACGCGCAGCTTGTTGTCATGCATAAACTTGATGAGCTTCTCTGGTTCAGGAATTACCGTTTTGTCCCATGTCCATCCTGTCCAGTCGCGGTCGTGCCAGTCCATGTCGAAAATCATCACGTCCAGCGGAATGTCATGACTTTTTATCTCGTTCACAATGTCCATAAACTCCTGCTGTGTGTATTTCTGATATTTGCTGTACCAGTAGCCCAGCGTGTAGAGCGGTGGCATGTTCATGTGCCCGCCAATCTTGGCATAGTCGCTCACGGCCTTGCGATACTCATGTCCGTAACCCATGAAATACCAGTCGACAGCCTCTTTGTCCACAGGCTCTGCCCACCAGTCTATGCCTCCTGCTTTCTTGTCGAACGCGAAGGTGGTGCTGCCGTCGCCGCGCTTGGCTAACGGACTCTCGTCTATCACGGCCCATCCGGCCCTTGACACCACACCGTCTTCCAGCTCCTTACGTTTGTTGTCGCCCATCTGTCCGTCGAGCGTGCGTGTTGTGCCTTTGAGGTTCAGGGCGTTGTCTTTGCCAGGATACCAAAGCACCTGTTTGCCGTTCATGGAGAGCGTAATGTTGAGGCTCTTCGAGTTGCGCTGTGCAGCGTCAATCTCATCGCCCACCTTGTATCTTAGCGTCAGGGCCGATGTCTTAATCTCCAGCCATCCGTTCTCCTCTGTTGTCTTGAACTTGGGTACTGGCAGGTTGCGGTTCACCACGCCAAAGGTTGCGCGATCCTCAAACAAGGCTTTCTTGCTGTATTGAATGCGTATCATCTCTGGCGTGAGCACGGTGAACCGTGCATTGCCTCTTGTCACAACGGCCTTAGGGTTGGCCTTAGGATTGTCCACCTCCGATGCCTTGATGTTTCCGAGGCATGAGAGGAAGAAAAGCAGTAAAAGAAAATTTCTCATTGTTGTTTATTGTTCTGTCGTTTATGTTTATCCTTTTAGGACGTTTTAAATGAAGCCTGTCGGTGTCAGATCTTGACCCTTATGCTGTCGCCCTTCATCCATGCCGAGTATGTGAGGCGTCCCTTCTTTATTATTGCAACGCGTAGCATGCGTCCCTCATGGTGGCGGTTGCCTTCGGTTTGACGTAACGTCACGTCATACTGCCGTCCGGCCTTGGCGCAGGTGATGTCATACTTCGCATAGTCGCCCGTCTTGTAGCCGAAGCCGTCGCCGCCGTCCTCATATAGCTGACCTTTGGCCATGCCGTCGGCGCTGGGGTTAACGACGATGGTGAGCGAGTCGGTGCGATAGTCGACGGTGTTCTCATACAGGTTGGCCAGAGGCAGGGCAGCCCCCTCGCGTAGATAAAGTTGTGCTTGATAGCCATCGTCGGCGTTCTCCATGCTGAACATAGCCCACTTGTCCTTGGGCATCTTCACGTCCTTGGCCCATCGTGGAACGACCATCAGGTCTGAGCCTATGGTGAAGGCGCGGTCCTCGTCGCGCAGTGACAGGTCGGTGGGGTAGGAGAGAAACAGCGGGCGCATGATGGGCATGCCTGTCTCTGATGTCTCGCGGAACAGCGTGTAGTAGTAGGGCAGCAGACGATAGCGGCGGTTGATAGCCGTGCGGCACACATCCTCCGTCTTCTGTCCGAAGGCCCATGGCTCCTGATCCTTTGTTCCTGCGCATGCGTGGTTTCTTACGAAGGGGAAATAGACACCTTGTGCTGTCCACTCTGCCAGCAGCTCCGGTGTGCAGTCGTTGAGGAATCCGCCAATGTCAGGACCGTTAAACGGCTGACAGGTCAGGCCCATATTGAGCGTCATGGGGATGCTCATCTTCATGTGGTCTTCTCGCGAACAGTTGTCGCCTGTCCAGGTGGCACCGTAACGCTGTCCACCCATGAAGTTGGAGCGTGAGAGCACAAACGGTCGGCGTGTGGGGTTGGCGTTGAGAATGCCCTCGCGTGTGGCGCGGATCATGTTGTAGCCATATAAATTATGGAAGCGCACATGTGAACCAGGTGCCAGTCCGTCGCCGCCCCCATGCTGGCAGTCGTCTGGCAGCGTGCTGTCAGGGCCTCCCGAGTTTTGTGGCTCGTTCACGTCGTTCCACACGCCGTCGATGCCCATAGCCATGAAATCTTTGTACAGTCCGCTCCACCACGTCCTTACCTCTGGGCGTGTGAAGTCGGGAAACACCACCTTGCCTGGCCACATGTTGCCCACATATGGCTTGCCGTCCTTGTCTTTGACGCAGAAGTCGCCGCCCATTGCTTGTTGGTAGACAAAATATGTAGAGTCGGTCTTTGGTGCAGGGTCAATCATGAACACCGTCTTTAGGTTCATGGCATGCATCTTGTCGTTAAAGCCCTTCGGGTCAGGAAATTTCTGCTTGTCGAATGTGAAGATGCGGTAGCCGTCCATATAGTCGATGTCCATCCACACCACGTCGCAAGGAATGTGCTTCTGTCTGAAGGTGCGTCCCAGTTCCAGCACGCGTGTGTCGGGGAAATAGCTGAAGCGACACTGCTGGTAGCCGAGGGCCCAGAGAGGTGGCAGCTCTATCGTGCCGATGAGGCGTGCAAGCTGGCGTAACACGTCAGCCGGTGTCTGTCCTTCCATGGTGAGCACCCTGAAGGCAGGCCCGTCGCTCTCGAACGTAACGGTCTGTCCGAGCGTCATGCTGGCACGCCATGTGTTGTCTGCAATTATGCCGAACGCCGAGCCGTCTTTTCTCACGCCCAGCACCCACGGGTGCGATTGGTAGAGGCGCTTGCCACCCTCAGCAGCGTATGCGCCGTTGTCTTTGTTGTACAGTCCCACGGTGTCGCCGTTGCGTCGCAACTGGCCGTACACCTCGCCGCAACCATATAGGTCGGCATCGCCCACCTCTATCTTTGCGCTACTTTTCTTTCCGTTTGTCGAGAACACGGGTTTCAAGGACCATCCGCTCTTCAGCGGTGCGTTGAATGCCGGCTCGCGCACAAAAATTGGCGATGGCAGATGTTGGCTTGCGTCGAACCTGTCGGGGTAAAACACAGCCACGTTGTTTGAGGCCATGTATGCGTTTTGTGCGTTGCCGAGTGTGGCACAAAACAGCAGGGCTATAGTTATCAGCTTTTTCATGTTTGTAAAATATATATGTGAGCTTTTGTTTGTGATTTCTGCTGGACTGTTTTTATTGGTTTATTTCTCATGCAAAGATAATTATTTTCATGCTCGTTTCAAACGGTTCCTGCATTTGTATTATCGTTTCTTGCTGCCGTAACAACATAACATATTGATAATCAGGATGTGCTCTTTTCAAAAATAACATTGTGTGTATAACGGCTTTTTATGGGGCCAGACAAAGGATTTCTGGAAAAGAGGCCTCCTTTTTGTCTGTTCGACGTTTATTTCTCTGCGGTGTCAGGTGCGTTGTCGGCACGAACCGCTGTGCAAAGGTGTAAGTTAAATTGCATTAATAAGACATTGAAAAAAAACTCATTATGCTGAAATGTGGAATTTTATTGCTAAATTTGCACGCAATAAATTTCAAAAGTACTTATGTCATCATTTGTTGCAGATAAAATTGTAATGGACGGTCTTACTTATGACGACGTCCTTCTTATCCCTGCTTATTCAGAGGTACTGCCGAAAACGGTAGAGTTGAAAACAAAGTTCTCGCGTCACATTGATCTTAACGTGCCGTTCGTGACAGCAGCCATGGACACCGTTACAGAATCGGCAATGGCCATCGCCATAGCGCGCGAGGGAGGTATCGGCGTGATTCACAAGAACATGTCGATAGAGGAACAGGCGCGCCAGGTGGCAATCGTGAAACGTGCCGAGAACGGAATGATCTACGATCCCGTGACCATTCGCCGTGGAAGCACCGTTAAAGATGCGCTCGCCATGATGGCCGAGTATCACATCGGCGGCATTCCTGTTGTTGACGACGACAACCACCTTGTGGGCATCGTTACCAACCGTGACCTGCGTTTCGAGCGTCACCTCGACAAGCTCATCGACGACGTGATGACAAAAGAGAATCTCGTCACCACACACATACAGACCGACCTTGCTGCCGCTGCCGACATTCTGCAGAGCAACAAGATTGAGAAGTTGCCCGTTGTTGACAGCGACAACCGCCTCGTGGGTCTTATCACCTATAAGGACATCACCAAGGCCAAGGACAAGCCCATGGCTTGCAAGGACGAGAAAGGCCGTCTGCGCGTAGCCGCAGGTGTGGGTTAGCCCATACCTGAGCGGAGACCGCCGAT
>OCLF01000508.1_pt1 | contig 11662 bp, 6 predicted proteins | sample 1502881 | NCBI WGS metagenome assembly OCLF01 (sample SAMN03418267, study PRJEB22391) | human gut metagenome | biome: human-gut; feature: organic feature; material: feces | host: Homo sapiens | place: Tanzania | collected 2013-01
CGCTAAGCAACAAGAAATAAGAATCCAGAAAAGAGATTATATTTGCAACAAGCAAGAACACAAAAAGAGATTATATTCCCCACAAAGCAGGAATATAATCTCTTTTGTTTTATAAAGACTGAAGCCAGCTTTTCGCTAGCCAGGCATTAACTACATTTTTTCCTCACCATACATTTCCTTCCACCAGCTGCCATCATCCTGCAGCCACTTGGCGAACCAGGCGAAGATGGTATCCTGCCACTTGAGGCGCTTCTCATAATCGATGATGTGATGGTCCTGACCATCTACCAATACCATCGCCGTAGGACGACCGAGGAGTTTCAATGCCGTATAGAGCTGGATACTCTCGCCCACAGGCACATTGTTATCGGCAGTTCCGTGAACGAAAAGCAATGGTGTATGAATCTTATCTGCATTATAAAGCGGACTCTGATCTACGAAGAGATGCTTGTTGGTCCAAGGATACTCGTTAGCCATCGAAACCTCACTGTAATTGTAGCCCCAATAGCCTTCACCCCAATAGCTGGTATGGTCGCTGATGCCGGCATGAGAGATGGCAGCAGCAAAGAGATTGGTCTTGGTCTGAAGATACTGCGTCATGAAACCACCATAGCTGGCACCGATGCAACCTATCTTCTTTCTGTTCACAAAACTATGCTCATCGCAGAAAGCCTGGGTGCTGGTGATAATATCCTCAGCCACACCCTCGCCCGCAGTATCCACATGGCGGGCAGAGAACTTCTGACCGAAACCAGTAGCTCCGCTCGGATTCACTACCAGCACCACATAACCCATCGCAGCATATACATGATGAGGATAGCGGCTCTGGAACATTCGGGTAGTAGGACTGCATCCGCCATAGTAATTCACCACCATCGGATACTTCTTCGATGCATCGAAATGAGGTGGCAGATAGTAACGGCAGCAGAGCGTGTCGCCACGAGAGTTCACGAAATTCCAAGCCTTGCACTCGCCCAACTCGATATTCTTCAACAAACGGGCACTGAGATCATCAACAAGCTGAGACTTCTGCGCCTTCAGATTCATCTTGTAGAGTCGGTCGGCATTGGATGCGCTCTGTCCGGAGAATGCCATTTCTGTTGCTGACGCTGCGATAGAGAAACTCTTGATGTTCTCCTCCGGAGTCTTGAGCAATGTAAACTTGCCTGATTTCGGATTGAGCTGGAAGAGATGCATGCAATCCTTATCTTCTGCCGTGAAGTAGATGTTGCCATCTGCCTTACTCCAATCCACACTCTGCACGTTCGGATTGAAATCCTTGGTCAGCGGACGAACTTTCTTATCCGCAAGAGTCATCAGATAGAGCTGGGTATCAATCATACTTGGTGTCTGTCCCTCCTCTACATTCTTTCCGATACCACCGAATGCCTCTGGCGAACCCGTAATGAGAATGCTCTTGCCATCAGGCGAGAACTGGGCGCCATTCAGAAACTCCCCCTTCTCTATCAAAGTCTCCACACTCATATCATTGAGATTGAGACGATAGTAGGAATTAAGAGTGGTTGGACGCTTGGTAAGGCGTTCCTCGCTCTTGCCGATGAGCAGATAGCGGGAATCTGCAGAAATATCGCTGAGATAGACGTTGTGATAGCCGAAAGTGAGCGGCTGGAGAACACCCGACGCCAAATCAAACTTGGCAAGATAGCTACGGCTTCGCCATCCTGGTTGACGGTCATCAGGCTCCTTCACCTCATACACCTGCGCATCTTTCTTTCTGCCCTCGGTATAAAGAGTGTAGATAAGCGTCTTCTCATCGGGAGTAAACTGGAACCATCCGTCTGGAATATTGGCAGCCAACACTTCGCGATCCATATTGAGCGGATTGATGGTGATGAGCTGCAGCTCGCCATCTGCCTTGCCTTCGCCGGCAATAGAGCTGTCGCTCGCCTTCTGGGTGAAATACATCTTGTTGGTACGAGGCATCCATCTTACACTCTCTTCGAAAGAAGCTACCACCTTGTTGGTCTGACTGTTTCGCAATTCGTTGATGCTATGATTTTTGCCCTGTCTATCTACCCAAGTCTTGCGCACTATCATAAACTTGCCGTTTGGCGACATCTGAACACTTGCATAGTTAGGCATGCAGATCACATCGTACATATTGAATGCGCGCTTGGTGCTGGCAGCAGATTCACCTACGCTGAGCTGCTTGCCATCGGCTGCGGTAATGCTGATCTTGAAATCCTTGTCAGATGATTCAGTGAGGTACTTGATCACCACAGTATGACTAGATGGCATTAAGGTAGTTTCTGCCTTGCCACCATTCACGGTCACCTGCTCTCCATCAACGAAGAGGCGATATTGCTTCAAGCCCTTCACCTCGATAGTAGCCTTGGTACGGCTGGTATTTGATACGGTGAAAGAAGCCAGGTGAATTGCATTCTGCTTGCTATCCGCCAAAAGCTGGGATGCAGCCACCTCTTTTCCATTATTCAATAAAGTAAACGAAAGTGGAGAGTCAAGCACACTCTCCATCGAAAATTTCTCACCCTTCACATTCACGCTATCCGCCATCCAAGGGGTAGCCACAGGATAAGGGCCGGCATGCTTCAGCTTCTGCACTTCGATGGTCTCGGCATTCACAGAAAGCGACAAGCCGAGCGAAGCACAGAGAGCAGCGCTAAAAGTAAGAGCCTTAAGGCTCATGGTTGTTGTTTTCATCATGATTTTATGTATATCTTTTATCTGTTCGATTCAATTTTTTCCTCTTTCAAAAAGCATTATAGTTTGATGGCAAATTCGATGCCTGTAGGAGCAACCGAGAGACTGAGGTTATCGTTCACCCCATTTTCCTTTTCCAACTCCCCATCCATTTCCTTTGCCTTCTTTTTTTTCTTTCCTAGAAGCCAGTCACCCAGCAGATAGCCAGCCTCAGCAGAAGCTACACCAATGGCGGCACCTGCCATTACATCACCCCAGTGATGGCGATTTCGTCTTACTCTATCCACCGCCACGGTAGTAGCCACAGCATAACCTGCCACACCAATCCAAGGCGAAGCCTTACGGTATTCGTGCATCAGGACCGTGGCTCCAGAAAAGGCGACAGAAGTATGCCCCGAAGGAAACGAATGATTGTCCGTTCCATCTGGACGTTTCTCATGGATAGCATGCTTCAGTGAATATGTCACGGCAGCATTCACACCAAATGCCAGTACCTGGGCACCGATTCTTCGCTGCCAAGTACTTTCAGCCTCCACTCCACACGCCTTCAATCCAAAGACGGCAATGGTAGGAACAAAGCGAAGAACATCATCAATGCCATCGCCATGATAACGCTTGTCCTGGGAGTAAACAGGAAGTACCATCAGCATACTCAAAGCTATTATAATCAACTTTTTTTTCTTCATGGGTACAAAGGTACTGCAAAAAATAGAATTTCCTGCTACTTCATCCCCAGAAAAGAAAGAAAACCTACCAATATTATATCTTTTTAAACAAAATATCTAACATTTATATAGGAAAACTAGAGTTTTTTTTGTAATTTTGCAGTCAAAATAGATAGAAGCGAGAAACAACCCAAAAGATTGTTCAATACACACTTCGATTGCTTGATGCAAGAGATTAATAAATACACATTATTATATATATAGGATAAAATGAAGAAACAGACCCAAGCCATTCATTTGGAGTATGAGCGCCGCGATGCCTACGATTCGCTGAGCGTGCCAGTATATAACACCCTCGCCTACGAGTTTGACAATGCTGCCATCATGTCGGAGGCATTTACAGACAAAATCAAGGCTCCTGATTACTCGCGAGTAGAAAACCCTACGGTTACCAATCTGGAGCGACGTGTGGCTGCATTGACAGATGCCGCTCACGCCACTGCGTTCAACTCAGGCATGGCTGCCATCAGCAATACCCTCATGTCGCTGGCGGCACAAGGCAAGAACATCGTCACCTCGAAGCATCTCTTCGGTAATCCCTATGCGCTGCTCGTGGCTACCCTGCGCCGTTTTGGCGTAAAGGTCCGCCTACGCGATTTAACCAATATCGAGGCTGTGCGTGAGGCTATCGACGACGACACCTGTTGCGTATTCCTTGAAATTCTGACCAACCCACAGTTGGAGGTTGCCGATTTGAAGGCTATTTCAGAAGTGGCTCACGAGAAGAATGTGCCTTTGGTGGTAGATTCTACCGTGATTCCTTTCACCCAATTTTCAGCAAAGAGCTTGGGTGTGGATATCGAGGTAGTTTCCAGTTCCAAGTATGTAAGCGGTGGTGCAACCTCGCTCGGCGGTCTGGTCATCGACTACGGAACCCCTTACAATGGCGATTTTGCCAAGCGCCTCTATGGTGAGATGCTCTTCAACTTCGGTGCCTACATGACACCACAGGTAGCCTATATGCAGACCATCGGACTCGAAACGCTCGATGCCCGCTATCGTGTACAGAGCAGCAACGCCCTGGAACTCGCAAAAAAATTGCGCACTCTGCCACAAATTCAATATGTGAACTATGTTGGTTTGGAAGACAACCCTTATCACGAGTTGGCACAGCGCCAGTTTGGCAAAACAGCAGGAGCCATGATCTGCATCGACTTAGAAAGCAAGGAGGCATGTTTCAACTTCCTCAACAATCTGAAGCTCATCCATCGTGCCACCAACCTCTTCGACAACCGTTCGCTTGCCATCCACCCGGCAAGCACCATCTTCGGTGCATTCTCTGAGAACATGCGTAGATCAATGGATGTTAAGGACACGACCATCCGACTGAGCGTAGGTCTGGAAGATGTAGACGACCTCTTCGAAGACATCAAGCAGGCGGTTGAAAGTTTATAGTTTATAGTTGAAAGTTGATAGTCTTCTTTTAGTTGATAGTTAATAGTTTACAGTTAACAGGTCAGAGAAAAAGGCTAATCATAAAGTTCAATGTTCAAAGTTCAAAGTAAAAACATGTACGATTTCGATAAGATAATAGACCGTTCGGGCAGCGACGACCTCAAACATGGTGCCCTGCTGCCTCGCTGGGGACGCGACGACCTGCTGCCACTTTGGGTAGCCGATATGGATTTCGAGACCCCATCATTCATCACAGATGCCCTCAAGGCACGATTGGAACATTCGCTCTTCGGCTACACCATGGAGCCAGCCGATTATCTGCCTAGCATCATCGACTGGGTGCATGACCACCACCAGTGGGATGTGAAGCGAGAGTGGATCCGCTTCATTCCAGGTATTGTAAAAGGTATCGGACTCGTGGTGAATGTCTTCACCCGTCCTGATGAGAAAGTCATCATCCAGCCACCCGTTTATCACCCATTCCGCCTCACTCCAGAGGGCAACGGCAGAGAGGTGGTCTTCAATCCGCTGAAGATGAAGGAGGATGGATATTACGAGATGGACTTCGAAAACCTGGAGAAAATCTATGATGAGAAGTGCAAGATACTGATTCTCTGCAATCCTCATAATCCGGGCGGTATTACCTGGAGCAAGGAAACCCTGCAGCGACTTGCCGACTTCTGCTACGAACATCATCTGCTCGTTATCAGCGATGAGATTCATGCGGACATGGCTCTGTTCGGACACAAGCACATCCCATTCGCTTCGGTTTCTGACAAGGCAAGAGACATCAGCATCACCTTCCAGGCACCATCCAAGACCTTCAACATCGCTGGTATCGTGAGCAGTTACGCCATTGTTCCCAACGACCAGCTTCGCAGGAAGTTCTACACATGGTTGTCTGCCAACGAATTAGACGAACCAACCCTGTTCGCCCCTATTGCCACCATTGCCGCCTTCCGCAAGGGAGAAGAATGGCGAAAGGCGATGCTTGCCTACATAGAGGACAACATCCGATTCGTAGAGGATTATTGCCGAGAGCATATCCCTGGCATCCGTCCGCTGCGCCCACAGGCTTCCTTCCTCGTATGGCTCAACTGCCAAGACCTGCATCTTTCACACGATGCCCTCCTCGACCTCTTCATCGACAAGGCACACCTGGCACTGAACGATGGCGAAATGTTTGGTCCTGGCGGCGAAGGCTTCATGCGACTGAATGTGGCAACACCAAGAAGCATCCTCCAGCAAGCCCTGAAGCAATTGGAAGATGCAGTTAAGAAACTATAGAAAGTTGATATGAAAATCTTACATACCAGCGACTGGCATCTGGGACATACGCTCTACAACTTCGACCGTACCGAAGAACAGACTGCCATGCTCGCTCAAATCATAGACATCGTAAGAGAGGAGAAGCCAGATGCGTTTCTCCTCTCGGGCGATGTATATCATACCTCTCAGCCCTCAGCTGCCGTACAAACGATGTTCACCGATGCCATCGTGCAGATTCACGAGGCAAATCCCGACATGACCATCGTCATCACCGCAGGCAATCATGACAGCGGAACCAAGCACGAGATATTCAAGACTCCCTGGCAGGTATTAAAGGTGTTTTCTGTTGGAAACATAGACAAGGAGCATCCCGAAAATCACATCATCGAAGTGAAAGAGAAGAAGAAAACGCAAGACGAAATCAAGGGTTACATCATAGCCGTTCCCTACTGCTATGAGCGAAGCATTCCTGCAGGATTCTTCCAGGAAATTTTGGATGAAGTGAAAGAAAGGAACAAGGAACTTCCTGTTATCATGATGGCGCATACCACCGTAAAGGGTTGCGATTTCAAGGGACACGACAATGCTACAGAATATACTGTAGGAGGAATAGATTCTTTGGAAATCAGCGACTTGGGAGAAGGATATGATTATCTTGCCTTAGGTCATATCCACCATGAGCAGTGGATTCGTGGCAGCCACCATCGTATCCGCTATGCAGGAAGTCCGATGGCTGTAAGTTTTGATGAGAACTATGAGCATAGTGTGAGTCTCATCACCATCGGCAAGCATGGGGATGAAGTGGAACTCAAGAAGATTGCTATAGAAAGCCCTAAGCCGCTGGTCACCCTGCCTGCTTCTGAAAATCTGCAAGGAAACTTCACTTCCTGGGATGAAGCAAAGAAGCTTTTAGCAGATTTCCCTTCTGATATTCCAGCCTATATCCGCCTGAATGTGGAAGTAGAAGATTTCCTTCCCGTGGCAGCCAACCAGGAGGCAGCACAACTTGTAAAGGATAAGCAATGCCGCTTCTGCCTCATCAACACCCGAAGAAAGCTGCATTCCGAAGCATCCCAACCTCGAACGATGACCGTACGGGAATTCCAGTCGGAAGCTCCTATCGACATCGCCCGACGATACGCCGAAGATTGCGGCATTACCTTCGATGATGAACTCAAGGAAATGTTTAAAGAAATAACCGAACAGTTATAAGTGCCGGGATTCTGATTCCTCACACTTAGTTCTTTACTCTTCACTGTAACAATATGATTCTACAACAACTCCAAATACATAACATCGCTTCTATCGAGGATGCAACCATCGACTTCGAGGCTCAGCCCCTAGCCGATAGCGAGGTGTTCCTCATCACCGGAAAGACGGGTGCAGGCAAATCAACCCTCCTCGATGCCATCTGTCTGGCGCTCTATGCCAGCACTCCCCGTCTCGAAAACACGAGCATGCAGGGAGAAATGCGTGACAACGAAAAAGATATCAAGATTAAAGACCCAGTGCAACTGATGCGCCGCAATACCGGTGAAGCTTTCGTGCGCCTTACCTTTATAGGCAGCAACGATGTGCATTACGAGGCTCAATGGTCGGTGGCAAGAGCCCGCAACAAGGTGACGGGAAAGATACAGAACAAGAAATGGGCGCTCCGCAATCTGGATACCGATTTTACCTATGCCAAAGATAAGGAGATTCGTGAGGAGATAGCCCTCGCCATCGGTTTGGATTTCAAGCAATTCTGCCGTACCACTCTCCTGGCACAAGGTGAGTTCACCCGATTTCTTAACAGCAAGGACGATGAGAAAGCCGAGATTCTGGAGAAAATAACAGGTGTGGATGCCTACTCTAGAATTGGAGCCAAAATCTTTGAGCAAACTGTAGAGAAAAAGAAGATTTGGGAGGATTCCCAACAAAAGATTGAAGGCATTCAGATTCTGAACGATGAAGAAATCGCTCAGAAGAACAACCAGTTGCAACAGCTGGATGAGCAGAGCCAGCAACTCAAAACTACCTTGGAAAAGGAACAGAAAAAGCTTCGCTGGCTTCAACAGAAACAGGATTTCCGTCAGCGGAAAGAGCAGGCAAAAGAAGATCTGGCACATGTGAAATCCATCGCCGAAAGCGACGAAACCCAACAGCAAGAGCAAACCATCGCCCTTTGGAATCATACCATCGAGGCTCGCGCCAAGATGAACGAAGCTGCATCATGCGCTAAGACCATCCTGCAACAAGAAGCCCAACTGCAATCTTTAGAGCAAACATTCCGACAGATTCAGGGAGCACAAAGCTATGAGCTTCAGCAAGAGCAGACCATCGCTTTATCCATTAAGAGTATAGACGACTACCTGGCCCAAGAAGCACCCAAAGTGCATCTCTACGAAAATGCACAGACCCTGAATACGCTCATCGAATCATTTTTGAAGAACAAGAAAGATGCAGCGAACAATCTGCAGTATGCCAATCAGATCAAGAAGGAACTGAGCACCCAGTATCAGCCAATACTTGAGAAATCAAAGACCATGCTCGAAGAATGCCAGAAGGCATATAACCAACAGGTTATCAAAGTGCAGGAGGCTGAAGCAGAGTTAGAGCAACTTCATCTGCCTCAACTTCGCCAGCAACAGGAAGCAATCAAAACGCTTCTCAACGACATTCAAACAGCCAAGAATCTCCTTGAACTCCTTCACGAGGAGCAGAATCGTCACGTCCTTTCGAAGGAAAATCTGGTTCAACTTCAAAACTCTATCCTGGAAAAAGAAAAGCAGTTGCAGCTTTTAAAGCAGGAATCTCATGATGCAGAAATCCGAAAGAATGCCCTCCAACTTGCATATGAGAAGCAAAGGGAAAGTATCAACAAATGGGCGAAAAGCATCAGAATGAAGTTGCAAATTGGCGACACTTGTCCTGTTTGCCAACAGCGAATAGAAGTCACCCTGCCTCATGAAGACAATATCGATGCCTTGGTTATAGAAGCAGAAAAGCTTTATAAGGATGCCGAGATCGAATACAACCAAAAAATAGCAAACCAAAACGCCCTGGATTCAGACATCAAGGCTTTAAAGAACAGTCTTGCCAACGAACAGAAGGTCTTTGCCAAATGCTGTGAATCGCTAGCCAAGGCTACCCAAAAAGCCCAGGAAGCTGCCAAAAAGATTCCGGAAGGAGAAAACGAAACACAAACGCTTGCTACCCTCGAAAAGGTATCTGCCCAAATTGCTGAAGCCGAAGTCAAAGAGAAGGAGGCGAAAAAACTTAGAACGCTCAGAGATCAGAAACTTCAGGAATACGAAGTGCTAAGAAATGGGATGCTGGCAGCACAGCAGAAAGTGAATGATACCCAGCACCGTATAGAGTTAGTAGAAGCACAGATTTCCCTGCAGACAAAAGATAGCGAGAAGGCACAAAATGACATTCAGACTTTGATTGGAGAAGCCGAAAAACTATCATGGAAAAATGATTGGCATACGATGCTTACCGAGTTTGGAAAAGAGGTTGAAGATGGTGCCATCACCTACAAGATGAACACTGAGAAACAGCAGAAACTTGTTGCAGAACTTAAGCAATTTGAAGAGGGCAACAAGAATCTTGCCGCTGCTCTGGATGCCATCATCAAGCTCATGCCAACCTGGGGAACACCTTCAAAAGAGCCACTGATGCTGAAACGTATTCCGAAAGTACTTACCAGAGCTTCTGAATTGCAAAGCCAGATAACGGCTGCCCTGCAACAAATGAATGCGGCAAAAGAGAAGGAAGAAGACACCAAGAAATGGCTGAAGGAATTCATGGAGAAAAAACAGGAGATGTTGAAAGATTTCTCTGACAAAGAACAGGAGATATTGCTGGATGAGAACCTTTTGAAGCAACTCGATACTCTCCAACAGTCTGATATTGCCGAAAAGACGGAAGCTATCAATCGTATAAAACAGCAGTTGGTCAGCAAACAAACTGTTTGGGATGAACTGGAAAAAGCTTATCAACTCCATACTGGAGAATATGAAGTTTTGTTTGATGAAGATGAGAAGATGCCTATAGGAGAGAAGATTTCTGAAGAAGAATCCTTAGACACAAGAATTTCCACCAGCATCGCATCGCTCGAAGCCCAGCTTTCTGAATTGGGCAACCAGCGTGGCGGAATCATCAGAGACCTGGAAATCGACCGCTCCAACAAAGCGAAAGTCGGCTCACTCCTGCAGGAATCAGCGCAGAAGAAAGCCGACTTTGAAAAGTGGAGCCGTTTGAACCAGCTTCTTGGCGACGCCACAGGCAATAAGTTCCGTCGCATCGCCCAGAGTTATGTACTCGCCAGCCTCATCCACTCAGCCAACGGATATATGCGAACGCTCAGCGACCGCTATATATTAAAGGTGGTACCTGGCACCTTCGTCATATCTCTTGAAGATGCCTATCAGGGCTATGTGAGCCGAGCCGCCAGCACCCTTTCGGGTGGTGAAAGCTTCCTCGTCTCGCTCTCCCTGGCACTTGCACTCAGCGACATCGGCACCCAGCTCTCTGTGGATACCCTCTTTATCGACGAGGGTTTCGGAACCTTGAGCGGCGAACCGCTGCAACATGCCGTCAATACCCTGCGCAGTCTCCACTCCAAGTCGGGACGCCATGTGGGTATCATCAGTCATGTGGAAGAACTTAAAGAACGTATCCCCGTACAGATTCGGGTGAACCAGGAAGGCAATAATTCGAGCAGTACCATCGAAATCGTGGGCTAAGCATCTGCACGCATTATCCCTCGTCTTCCATCAAATCACAAATCAGCTTGATCTCGGAGTAGTCGATGCCATCCCCCATCGCCTCCTTGATCTCGCTGAAGTGCTCTATATCAGGATGAGCCTTCATGAAATCTCGAATCTTCTTCTCATGGGCACTTGAGATAAGTGCTCGCAAGCCAACCTTTCCTTCTTTCACGTATGGAATGAGATGACCGATGATTGTACTCCTGACAAAACCACGTTCCTCTGCAATCTGATCCACGGTCATACCTTGTTTATAAAGGTTGTAACTGATTTCCTTTGTAGGGGTTTTCGGCTCCTTTGGTCCATTCGAATTCTTTGATTTTCTCGTTTTCTTACCTGAGCCAGAGCCATTCGCACCCGAACCTTCCCCTGGAGATCCAGCCTCATCCATCAAGAGGAACTGTGCCTTTTTCTTCAGATAATCTGTCACGCTGAACTCAGCACTCTGCTCATATCGCAGAAGTCTCTCCTTCAATCTTACATCTTCTGAAAAAACAGAAAAGCGGTCTTCAAACTGCTTCTTGCCCACCTTGTTGTCTGTATCAAGATTCGACTTTCTGATTAAATCGCTCAGAATACTTATTTTATCCAAGAAATACTGGGCACCCTTATGGATGCGGTCTTGCAGTTCGGCTTGACCCACATCAGGATTCTGCCCCAGCATACGAGTGTATTGCACACGGAATTTATCCGATACACTAATCAGATTCTTCAGCACCACCTGCAGTTTCTGATACTCGCCCACCACACGAGGATATTTGCCCGTAAAGAACTCTACCAGGCAGCGCATCAAGTGCTCATAGCTGCCACTGATGGCATAGAAATCGAAGAGCTCAC
>OCLF01000523.1_pt1 | contig 11512 bp, 6 predicted proteins | sample 1502881 | NCBI WGS metagenome assembly OCLF01 (sample SAMN03418267, study PRJEB22391) | human gut metagenome | biome: human-gut; feature: organic feature; material: feces | host: Homo sapiens | place: Tanzania | collected 2013-01
GCTCACCAGAGCGGTGTGAAGGTGCTGGGTCAGGTGTTCTTCCCGCCGTACGCTTACGGTGGCAACCAGGCTTGGGTGCGCCAGATGCTTACTAAGGAGAACGGTGTGCATATCTATGCCAAGAAGCTCTACGAGATAGCCAAGTACATCGGCTTCGACGGATGGTTCATCAACGAGGAGTCGGGTGGTGCAACATCTGCAGAATGGGCTGACTTCATCAAAGATTTCAACAAGTTTGCCGACGAGAACGGCGATACACAGATGGAGATACAGTGGTACAACGCTCGTCGTAGCCCGAATGTTGAAATCCTCAAGACACACAAGAATACATCGCAGTTCCTTGAGTATGGTGCGGCAGGCGACTTTCGCAACTATGCAAGCCAGCTCGGCTGCACAGAGGAGGAGACATTCTCTAAGATATATTCGGGTGTGCAGGTGGCTGCTTCAGGTCATACCAACTTTATCTACCACCTCAATGCGGCTATGCCTACAGACGGCCACGTAGGTTCGCTCGACTTCTTCTGTCCCGAGGAGAAGACATGGAAGGACAACGTGCGCAACCTTCTCGGCAAGAACGATACAGGTCCTGATGCATACAATGCTATCAACAAAACATTCGAGTATGAGATGCAGATGTGGACAAACTACGAGGGCAACCCGTCTGTCATAGCAGAAAAATGGCCCGGTGTATCTGGCCGCGTGCTCGAGCGTTCGGTTATCAACTCTATGCCGTTCACTACATCGTTCTGCGTAGGTGTAGGCAAGCACCGCTTCGTAGAGGGTGAGGTGAAGGCTTCGCAAGACTGGTACCACTCTGGCGTGCAGAGCATCATGCCTACATGGCGCTACTGGTTCGAGAACAAGGGCAACGGTTCTATCAAGATTGATTGGGACGACGCCTGGAACTTCGGTTCGAGCCTTAAGGTTGACGGCGGCAACGACTTTACAAAGGGCGACCACCTCTGGCGTCTGTACAAGACTCAGATTGCTGTGAACGGCGGCACATTGCGCCTCGTCTACAAGGCTTCTGCAAACAGCTCTGTAGAGGTGAAGCTCTCTACATCAAGCTCTGTAAATCCGGACGCTACTCTCGCTAACCCGACTACCACTACAAAGAACGGTTGGACAATCGCTGAGTACGACCTCTCTTCGCTCAACGGCAAGACAATCTACATGATTGCGCTTAACCTGAAGACTTCTTCTGTGCTCAACGACTATAAGTTCTCGCTCGGCGAACTCTCTGTGCTGCCTGCAAACTACGCTCCCGCGGCTGTCGAGGTGAAGAACCTCGCTACAACAAGCACGCTGGGCAACGTGCAGGGTGACGCTCGTCTGACATGGGACTTCGACTATACAGCCGACTTCGACCACTTCGATATCTATAAGGAGAACGAGGACGGCACACAGACTATGGTTGGACAGACTCGCGATGAGGCGTTCTACGTTCCTACATTCCAGCGTAAGGACAACGAGGCTTACGTTAAGTTCATCGTTATGCCGATTATGAAGGACATGCGCCAGCAGAAGGGCAAGAGCATCGTGCTCGACTTCCCGCAGGCTACTGCTCCGATCGTTTCGTTCAATATCAGCAACAGCTATCTGAAGGTGGGCGAGAGCGCTACTATCACAGCTAACGGTACGGGTAATCCGACTGCCTTCAAGTGGACTCTGCCTGAGGGTCTGAAGCTCGCTGACGGCTTCTCTCTCACCGACCAGACTATCACCGTAGTTGCAGAGAAGGTGGGCAAGCAGCGCGTGAGTGTAGAGGTGACTAACGCCATCGGCACATCTACTACTTCAAGCAATATCCTCGACGTAATGACCGAGGAGGAATACAAGAAGATCTTCAACGTAGTATATCAGAAGAAGGTGCTCGGCTATAGCGGTTCGACAAACTCTCAGGAGGTGCCCGACAAGATTATCGACGGCGAGACTTATCCGTATTCAAAGAGCGACAAGTGGTGTAACGTGAGCGCTGACAACTGGGTGACATTCGACCTCCAGGGCGTTTACCGCATCTATAGCTTCAAGATATACGACGGCAACTCAGGTCCGGAGTCGGGCGTAGACCAGATCGACTCTTACCAGATTCTTCTCTCTGAGGACAACGAGCACTGGACAACTGTTGTAGACACATACAACCGCCAGGCTGAGAGCATCAAGTCTGACTTCATCGCTCCGACTCGTGCTCGCTACGTGAAGCTCGTTCCGCACGTGAACGGCATCCTCCGCATCTGGGAGTTTGAGGTTTACGGCAAGAAGGACAACAGCATGAAGATTTCGGCTTCGCCTGAGCAGATGACTATCAACGCCGGCGAGAACAACAACATCTACGTAACTTACGACCTCGGCGAGGTGGCTAAGGACCCGCAGTTCAAGTGCACAGCTACAAGCAAGAACGGCAACGTGAAGATCGGCACAATCAAGGAGAACACCAAGAAGTCGACATTCATCATCCCGCTGACTGCTCAGCAGCGTATGGGCGACGACGTTGTTACAATTCGCGTTGAGAACGGCGACGACTACGAGGAGGCAACTGTGCAGGTAGAGGTTGACGCTACTACACAGCCTAACGTGCTTAAGGGCAAGAAGGCTGAGGTGCGCCACTATGAGAACGACTACTCTTTCGAGGCAGCTTTCAATAAGTATGATGTCAGCGGTCTTACCGACGGCAACAAGACTGACGAGGCTCTCGGCGATATCGAGGCGCCGTCTACACACCGCGACGACGTGTGGGTTATCTTCACTGCTCCGGAAGGCAAGCAGTGGGACCTCTCTAAGGTTGTTGTGAACATTCCGAACAAGAACTACGCAAAGAACGACAACGATGAGATGAACTATGTCAACAAGGACGTGAAGATTGCTGTGGGCGACGACCTCACACGCATGAACACGGCGAAGACATTCTCAGGCTTGAAGAAGGTTTCTGAGCTTAGCTACATCTTCCCGGAGAGCGTGAAGACAAAGTATCTTGCTGTTATTTGCAACCTCTATGTCTACTCTTACCCGTCGCTCGCTGAGGTTTCGGCTTTCGAGCAGTTTGCTGACCCGACAGCAATCAACAACGCTACCGTGCAGAACGCTGTTAAGGGCATCTACACAGTGAACGGCACAAAGCTCAACGCTTTGCAGAAGGGTATCAACATCGTGAAGTTCGCTGACGGCACGGTACAGAAGGTACTCGTGAAGTAAATTATTAATTGGTAATTATTAATTATTAATTGGTGATTATTAATTGGTGATTGCTAATTATTAATTCGTGATTATAGAATAATACGGCTATCAGAAGTTTAACAGCTTCTTGATAGCCGTTTTTTTATAGGGCTATTGTACGAAAAAAGGTGGAACAATACGTATGATTGTTCCACCTTATATAGTGTTAATGTCTTAGTTTTTCCCGGATTTCTTAAAGGCTGTCAGAAAGGATTTTGAAGAAGTCCTTGTGCAGCGCCTTCGAGATGTCTGCAAGCATGGCAGTATCGATACTGTTGCGTCCTAATGCTCTGTATACAGTAGAGCGGTTGCAGTGAAGCTCTTTGGCAAGCCAGCCTGCCGACCGTCCTTGTTTTTCGAGTTCTTCCTTGATGAGTTGTCCGATGTTTACCATTTTCTTATGCTTGTATTGTGTTTCCGACTGATTGTTTGTGCGTGGTGTTAGAAGCTAACACCGACACCGATTGACAAACGCTGGCTGCCCATGAAGTCCTTCAGATGAGAGTCCATAGCGAAGCGATACTGATAGGTGAGGCGGAGTGCGAAGTAAGAATACTTGGCGCAGACACCGATAACCGGCGAGATAGCCCATGCAAGGTTCGCTTTCTGGTCGTCCTTGGTGTATTCCTGAATCTTCTTGTTCTCCTTCTCGTCATCCTTCGGCTTCAACACGCCGTCCGGGTCGTTAGGATAGCCCTTCTTGTTAGGATAGATGTCGTCGTGGTCGTCAGTCACCTCGTACTTGCCGTAGTAAACCTTGGTTGTTGCGCCCGGACCGAAGAAGATCCATACCGGATTCACAATCTTCACCGTCCAACCAAAGTTGACGTTCACCTCTGGCATATCCGGAGTGCGGCAGTCGTTGCGCATCATCTCGAACACCTTCGAGTTGAGGCTCATGCTGAAGAAGCCGCCCACCTTATGCTTCTTGTACTTGCCGTAAGAGAAGCCGATAGGGGTGTCCTTCGAGAACTCGTAAGTGAACACTCTTGCATGGCTCTTCTTGTCTACCTTAATCTGGTCGATGCGGTTTATCTGCTCCTGCGCCTGCACCTTTGTAGGGCAATTGTTCTTCACAGCCAGAGCGTACAGCTCGCGTGCCTTGTCAAACTGCTTCTCGTTGTAGTAGAAGTCGGCCTGCTTGTAGGTCATATCGCACTCGCTGAAGAACTTCGTGAGGCAGTTGTTGTAGCGGTTTGCAGCGAGGTTGTCGTACGGGTTAAGCTCCATAACTCGGTTGTAGTATTCGCTGGCTCCGTAGTAGTCGAGCAACTTGAACTTCTGCTCGCCAATCTCGCGGTAGTGGAGGATGGTGTCTACCAGAGCAATGTTGTTCTCGTTCTCAAGCGAGTCTACATCAGTACAGCCGCGTGCCACAACAAACTGGTCGCGAGCCTCCTGATAGTTCATGTTCTTGAGCTCCTCCATACCCTTGTTGCGGTGTCCGCGGTAGCAGCCAGCGTCGACGGTGCTGTTCGGGTCGATAGCCTGATAGGTGAGCACCTGCTTCGGCTGCAAGTCGTCGATGAACACGGTAGCTGGCGCATAGCCCGGCGAAGTGATGGTGAGCATACGTCCGCGATACTTCTGTCCGGTAGGGAACTCGATGTAGTAAACCATGTCAGAGCCTTCAAGCTCGGTGTTGTAGGGCGTAGCGCTCTTGTCCATCGACGATTCGAAGGTGAGCGGAATAGACTGGTTGCACTTGAAGATGACAGCAGCTCTGTCGTTGTCGCCGGTATACACATCGTTAGGCTGCGATATGTCTGTAATCTCCAGCAGGTTCTGTGAGAAAGCGACGCACGCCATGAGGCACATCACGGCGAGTGAGATAATTCTTTTCATAATGATTACGTTAAATGTTTATGTTTTATGTCTGTTTGTTTTTTAGTCAAGTCTTTATCTTACTATTCTGAACGATCCGAGGTGGAAGATGTCCTTCTTCTGTGTCACGATGTTGCCTGCCGTGTCTTTGTACGGCTGCCATGTGCGCACCTGGATGAGCGGATTGTCCGAGTCGCGGAAGTCAACCATGAGGAAGAGATAGCCTTCGTCGTGATAGCGGTCGGTCTTCCAGTACTGCTTCAGCGTTACACCATATATGTTGTCGTACTTCGGGTGTTCTACTATTTCGATGTCAGAGAACTTCACGTTGATGAACTTCACTGTCTTGAACACCATTGCGAGTTTAGACAGATACTCCTGCTTTGTCTGCTTGATGTATACCACTTTGTTGTTGGCAAGCGTCATTTTAGTCATGTCGCTGTTCGGCTTCTCTCTCACCACGCGTCCGGTGATGATGAGCGCCTTGTCGCTGAACACGCTGTTGAGCATCGCATTGTCCTTGCGGTTGTACGCCGTGCGGAAGTTCTCTATGAAGTCGACTATAATCTGACGTCTTGCATAGTCGAGCTCCGACTCCTTTGCAGCCATCAGTTCCTCGTAGCGGTTCATCTCGATAGCGATAGCCACGCTTGTGATGAGTCCGTTGTGGTCGTAGTTTACGGTGAGTTCCTGGCGTGCGTCAGCTTCGTCAGCCTCAAGCATGTCTACCGGAATGCCGCGCACCTGATAGCCGTCTTTAGTCTGCAAGCAGCGGCAGCGTATGCTCATAGGCGGACAGCTCAAAGCGCTGCTCTTCCATATCTCGCGAATCTCCTCGATAGCCGCTTTCGATACGTTGTCTTTCGAGAGCTTCACGGTCTTTTCGCCGTCGTCGGCAGCCTTTCTGAATGCGTCGAGCAACGCTTTTGTGTTGGCTTCCATACGGTCTTTCAGCTGCGACTCAACAACGCCGTCCGTAATCTTGAATGTTGTGTCGGCAAGCGCGCTGCCTGCACATGTTAAAACCAATAGTAAAAGAAACAGTCTGCTTTTGATTTGTGTTATCATTTTCATTTTCTTTTTTTGCTATATATGTTTTTAATGTCGTTCTGCGGTATGTTTGCGTATAATTCAGCCTTTATGTTGCCTCCGTCCTTGAACAGTTCGCTGGTAGGAATGCTCACTACGAAGAGATGTATGATGTTCTGCTTCGGGTTGTGCATCACAAGGTCTGCCTTTATCAGGTCTTTGTCTATCTGTGTCACGTTGCAGTATGTGTCCATCTCGTTTGTCAGCACGAAGAAAACCGAGTGCAGCGGCATGTTGAGCGTCTTCTTCACGTTGCCGTACTGATGCTGAGTGAGTGTAACATTGCAGTTGCCTGCCAAGTTCATCAACAAGTTCACCGCCGACTCCATAGGATAACTATGGTCGAACACCGGTTTCCATGTTTTTGCGTCGATGAACACGTCAGAACGCAGCGAATTGATTTGGAACGACTTGCCTGGCAGCAACTTAATTCTCTCCTCGTTGGTGTCTGCAAGGTTCTGCTTGTTAAGTATCAGTTTCTTACAGAAGTCCTCTCCACCCGTGTTCTTTGAGAGTTGCTCGTATACGAACTCGTCGGCATTCTTCTTGTCGAAGCGGTCTTTCTGTGCCTGCATAGCAGAAGGCGCAGCGAGAATGGTGAGAAGCAATACGATTCCCGATAGTTTGTGTCGCATATAGTCTGTTTTTTTTAGTTGATATTCTAATGAATGCTATATATAAATCTAATGAATGATATATATAATATATTGATGATGTATATAATATAATGTGTGGCAGAACTATTCTGTGAGAAGATTGAATCTTGCCACGCCCACCTTTGCATCGGTTTGCTGTATGTCGCCCTTTGTAAGCGGGTTCATCATGATGCTGAAGTTGACGGGCTCCTCAGTTGCTACAAGCACGAATGCGTCGTGCGACGGCATGTCCGGCGTTATGAACGGCTCCGACTTGAAACCGACGGTGCTGTTAGCCGGAACAAGCAGGTTTGAGCACGTTGCCTCTTCGTCCATAGGCAGGATGAGATACTTGTTGCCGTCCTTGTCGATGTTGAGGATGTTGACGTAGAGCGTCTCCTCGGTTTTGTTCTTCACGCGAACGTAGCATGGCGTGTTGCGCTTTGCGCTGTTCGCAAGCGGCAGACCGGTTTCAACGTCCACAAGTTCGAGACTCACGTCGAAGTCAGACGCAATGGCATTCTCGCTGTTGAACAGCTGCTGTTCTGCAGAACCTTTTGCAGCTGTGCCTTCGTTGAGTATCTCAATAAGACGAGCCGCCATGAGCGAGTCTTTAGACGCAGCACGATACGATGTGCCGGTCACCTGCATGTAGGTGTCGGGATGCACCATCTTCTTAGACGAACTGAATAGCTGCTTCACGAGATAGCCCATATACTGCTTCGTGAGATTCTTGGTGCGCTTCGACGACAAGCTCACAAGACTGCCTACGGTGTTCACTCCTTCGCGTGTGAAGGACAGCATCTTCTGCTTGTTCTCGTCGATGATAGTCACCGCACTCTCAGAAGAAATCTTCAGTTTCGTAGTCGGTGTGACGTATTTTCTTGCAGAGAGCGGCGTAAATGTTTTGCCCTCTTGTATGTAAGCCTTGCCCACAACAGAGTAAACCACGTACTTTTGTGCGCTGGCTGCTATCGGGGCGAATGCGAAAAGCAATGTGGCGAGAGCCACAAGTGTCTTATTTCTCATAATTGAAAATGTTAAAGTGCTCAATTCCACTTGGGTTAATGAATATCGGAGTCTGCTTGAAGTCGGTGAGTTTTCTCACCTGCTTGTAGAGGAAGTGCTCCAGTTCTTGTGTCGATAGACCCTCAGCGTGCTCCTCCTTTGCAGCACCGTTGAGAGCTTCTACCAGCGCCTTGGTGAATGCGCCGTTCTCCCACGACTCGTCCTCGCGCGACTTTGTGTCCGACGAGCTTGAGGCATAGAGCAGCATACCGTTCTTCGAGCGTTTCAGCTGCTCGATGAAGTGAGTTGTGGCAGCCGATCGTCCGCCCTCGAAGAGAGCGCCCGAATAGCAGGCGTCTACAAAGGCGATGAGTTTGCCGTGAATGTCCTCCGCCTCGTTTCTAAAGTCGGAAGCGCTGAAACACTCATACAACTTGTCCGTGTTGCATCCGTAAGGCATGAAGTAGAAGCGGTCTTTCTCGTCGCGCATTCCGTGTCCGGCGAAGAAGAATATGCAGACATCGTTTGGCGACGATTCCTGCTTCAGCCATTCCATAGCCTCGAATATATCAGCTCGTGTTGCCTCATTGTCGCAGAGAATCTTCACCTGCACATCCTCATAGGGTAGTCCCTTCTTTGATGTGATAGCCTTAGAGAAGTCCTTCGCATCCTTGCATGTGAATCTCAGCTTAGGCAGTTTCGGGTCGTTATAGTCGCCCACGCCGATAGCCACAACGAAGAGCTTCGGCAGTTCCATTGACGTAGCCTCTCGGATAAGGCGTATCGTTGCCGGCTCGCTGTTTCCGTTTTTGTTCTGAGCGTACATCATCACGGTGCAGTCGTGGCGTGGCAGGTCTACGTCGATAGTGTTAGCAGCTCTCACCGCTCTTGTCGTAGGCTGTCGCTGTCCGTCCACCATTACTACGATGCGTGTACTGTCTGCGCAGTTGCCCGCAATCAGCTGATACTTCAGCTTTATCTGGTCGGTATGGAACATCGACTGGTCCTCCGGGTAGAGAATCTTAAGTACCGGAGCCGAGTTATCTGCTATGTTTTCGGTAGCAGGTGTTTCTTCAGCAGGCTTCTCCTCTGTTGGTTTGGTTGCTTCTGCATTGGCAGCGTTTTCCTTTTCTGCCTGAATCTGTGCCGGTCCTTTGATAATACGAGGCTTCGGCTGTTCTTCTGTGGGTTGCGGAGCGGTGGGCTGCTCTGTTGTAGGCTGCGGAGCTGTTGGCTGTGGGGTCGTAGGTTGCGGAGCGGGTGCTGTCGGTTTCGGCGTGCTGCTCATTCCTGGGATATCAACTTCGATATCGAAGTCGCCCTCCAATGTTTCCTTCTTTGTGTCGGGCTTTTCTGTAACTTTGTTTGCAGGAGCCTGAACGGTTGAGGCTGGGGCGGGTGTGTTGGGGGCGCTAGGTATGCTAGGTGTACTAGGGGAACTAGGTGTACTAGTTGTAGGAGTCGTAGGGGCTGTAGCTGGCGCTGTAGGCGCAGCCGGCTCTGTTTTGGGCTGTTCGGGCTGCAAGTTCGCAGCCATAGCCATCCACTTCTGGCTTTCCTTCTCGTTCTGTTCCACAAGAATGCCGTTGGCATAGCAGTCGGCGAGCGTCAGCTGCGCTCTCTTATAGTTGTTGTTAGCAGACTGGTGGAGCAAGTCGGACGCCTTGTCGTAGTCGCGTGGCACGCCGCGACCGTTCATATAGCAATAAGCCAGGTTATATTGCGCCTTGGCGTAGTTCTGTCTTGCCGAACGCTTGAACCACATAGCCGCCGAAGCATAGTCGCGCTCGATGCCTTCGCCGTTGAAATAAGCGTAGGCGATGTCGAACTGCGCCTCGGCATTACCCTCATTAGCCGAAATGAGATAAGCGATAGCCGCCTCCTCGAAGTTGCCCTGGCGATAGAGCGAGTCGCCCTTATGCAGCAGCAATTTGCCTTGCTCTTCGTTCGGCGCAGCCAGTGAAGTCATAGCTGCGAGTAGCATCGCCGGAAGTATTGTCAGTCTTGTTAGTTTTTTATTTCTCCACATAGTATATTGACTTTTTGATGAATTTCAGTTTAGTGTGTCTCGACAGCATCATCACAATCCATTTGTACTGCAGACGCGCCGTCTCTACAAGAGCCAGTCCGATGAGCGGGAAGAGCAGACTGATGTAGAAGTTGTATTTCGAGAAGAGCAGGAAGCTGATCCACACCAGGAACGCAGTAAGCAGGAAGTAGTAGAACTTTATCCAGTACAGATAGTAATACTTATGCTTCTGTGTGATGTATGATCCCACAGCCGACGACATATAGCAGAGCACGATGGTGAGCAGAATGCAGAAGAAGTCGTTCAGCACGAACACCTTGTGGTGCGACATCGACGAGAGCATGGCATACGCCTGAATCTTCATGCCCGGCATCTTGCCCAGCGGCGTGATATGCGTGTCAGCCTCCTCGTTGATAGTACCGAGAATAACGATTTTGTTCTTTATCAAGTTTTTGTATTTAAGCACATCGTTGTGCGGAATCACCACAAAGTCGGTGTGGCTGTATTCGATGTTGCGCTGTTTCGGAGTCGCCTCCTCCGGTTTAGCGTTTGTGTATTTGCATACCGCCATGTATGGCAGCGAGTAAATCACGTTGTTGTTGATGTGTTCGTTCTGCGAGTATTTTCTTATGCAGCCGTAGCCTTCGCCCGATATCACATTGCTGAAAGCCCATGTTATGCCGTCGCCTTCATAGCTGAAGAACGAGCGTCGCACTTTTCTGAAACGGTCGTTGATGTAGTCGTAGTCGGTGAGTTTGCACGAGAACATTGCGTTGTCGAGGCTCGATACGGCATTGATGAGATATTCGTTCTCGCCCTCGTCGTAGCTCGGGCGCTCGAAGATAAGGTCGACGACGAGCACCTTCGGGTTGCATTTGTTTATGTTCGTCATGCAGTCGGCAATCTTGCGTCTGTCGTACAGCTCGGTCATATCCACCAGCACGATGTCGTTGTTTATCTCCTTCACGCCGCTGCTGTTCTGTATTTCGTAGAACACGTCAGTCATGGAGAAGTCGCTGAAAGCCTTCTTTACCGGGTTCACCACCGTGAGGTTTATAGACGCGAAGGCGAGCAACCAACCCATGAATAGCACAAGCAGCGTGATGCAGAGATGGTCGATGCTTATGAGTCGGGTCAGGTCGCTTCGCTTCGGCCTCCTTAACTTGAAGTTCGGCCTTTTTATATTGAGTTTCGGTGTTTTCAAATTGTTCGTGGTGTTTTGTAACTATATGCGGCATCGCTGCCGGTTGTAATCTCATCTTAGTTTAGACCTAAAAACATGTAATTTTTAGATAATTTTTGCAAAGTTAGTCATAAGAATTGAATATTTATAATAATGTATGTTGCATAATTGCAACAAGCATATAATTAATATATGTATAAGCGTATAAACACCCACCGCAGCACAAGGTTTTAATGTGATTGGCGTTTTTTTTCGTGTTGCAAAGAAATTAATTCTGTAAAAAGTTGTGAAGTTGGTTTTAATGATATATATTTGCAAACAAATTATTAAAGTGAAATTATTACAACCGCTAAAAGACCGCTATAATATGAGCAAGAACAATCTGTTATATAAGACATTCCGCCTTTACGTTGACGGATTCCGTAGCATGACAATAGGAAAAGTTTTGTGGACCGTTATCCTCATAAAACTCTTTGTGATGTTCTTCGTGCTCAAGCTGTTTTTCTTCCCCGAGTATTTCAATGCGCCGCT
>OCLF01000538.1_pt1 | contig 11309 bp, 9 predicted proteins | sample 1502881 | NCBI WGS metagenome assembly OCLF01 (sample SAMN03418267, study PRJEB22391) | human gut metagenome | biome: human-gut; feature: organic feature; material: feces | host: Homo sapiens | place: Tanzania | collected 2013-01
ATTGACATGCTCTATTAAGGGATGCCTCCGATTTTCCTATCATTTTATTAATCATTATTCTGTCAAATTGAGCAAGCAACACCTGAGATATACCATGTGGAATAATAGGCAAACTGTATTTTATTCCAAATTTCCAATATATTTTTTTATAGGTCGGTCTAGCACGTTTATATAAATCATATATAATATATATTGTAACAAGTAAAGTAGAAATTGTAATTCCAAGTACCCTTCCAAATCCTCGTGATGAATTAAAAACTGTCTTAATTAATATTAAAGAGACACCTACATTTCCAATTGTACTTACTAAAGAAACTTTTATATATTTTTTATACTCATAATCCAAGCTAATTCTTGCATTATATAAGGTAACTATCGCAATTCCAAAACTGTATATTACAAGCATAACCAATGTAACTAAATCAAGATCCAGTAATTTTGTCAATATTCTATTGAAAACAATAGAAATAAACAAAGCAACTATTAAATTTATCCAATATATTCCAGTAATTGACGATGTAAAATCATCAATTTTACCCTCAAACTCATATTTTGCACTTCTTATTGAGCTATGCAGAGCCATTCCAATAAAAACAAACAAGACTGCTTCATATGCGGCAAAAACCGTATACAACCCCATCTCTTCCGTAGTTAACAATCTACTAAATATAGGAATAGCCAAAAAATTTATACCTTTAACCATGACATTTCCTATAGTATATCCTATGCCAGCCTTAAATACTTTACTTTGCTTTAACTTCATATATTTTCCTCAATTATTTTTTTGTTTAGTTTACAACTATTAGTGATTAAGGTCAAGACTTTTATAACGTAAATAGCTTCCGACAATTAATGCCGAAAGCTATACTGTTATGATATATCATATCAATTAAAATTTAAATGTATTCTCCAGTGTCTCCCACTTCTGATCCTTGTCACTTAAGTTGATTGGTGTGCCATCCTCAAGTGTGTATCCGCTTCCGTCAGCGCTTCCCGGATACTCTCCGACAAGCTGTGGCCACTCGATGCCGATTGCAGGATCATTCCAGGCAAGGCCGCTCTCATCTCCAAGGTGCCAGAAATCTGTTACCTTGTAGCAGAACTCTGCTACATCTGAGAGTACTAAAAATCCGTGTGCAAAGCCCTCCGGGATAAGGAACTGCTTCTTGTTCTCCTCTGTGAGCTCTACTCCAAACCACTTGCCGTATGTCTTTGAATCGCTTCTTAAGTCTACAGCCACATCAAATACTGAGCCTTTTACCGCACGCACAAGCTTTGCCTGTGGGTATTCCTTCTGGAAATGAAGTCCGCGGAGCACTCCCTTTGTGGAGCAAGACTGATTATCCTGTACGAATACTCTGTCAATGCCTGCCTCCTGCATGTCCTTTGAATTGTATGTCTCCATAAAGTATCCACGGTTGTCTCCGTGTACTGTAGGCTCGATGATGCAAAGTCCTTCGATTCCGCCTACGTTTTTCTGTACTTTAATCTGTCCCATGATTTCTATGTCCTTTCTAAAAGTCTATTTCCTGCAGATATCTGTGCAGTGCATCCTGCCATGTAGGGAGAGGCTTAAATCCATTCTCTACGAGCTTGCTCTTGTCCAGTCTGCTGTTAAACGGACGGGCTGCCTTTGACACACCATACTCTGCTGTTGTAACAGGTGCGACTGTAAGTCTATCCTCAGAATACTCTGTATGCCCAAGCTCCACTGCCTGCTTAAAAATTTCCTTTGTGAAATCATACCAGCTTATATATCCGCCCTCGTTTGTAGCGTGATAGTAACCGTATTTATCAGTCTCTATCATATCTACGAGAAGTCTTGAAAGGTCGAGTGTATATGTCGGTGTACCAATCTGGTCATTTACTACTGTGAGCTTGTCATGTGTCTTGCCGACATTTAGCATTGTCTTGATGAAGTTCTTGCCGTTTACACCAAATACCCATGCTATACGCACTATAAAGTACTTCTCAAGTGTATTTGCCACTGCAAGCTCTCCGTCAAGCTTTGTCTGTCCATATACATTGAGTGGTGCATAGTCCTTGCAGTCGGGCTGCCATGGTGTGGTGCCCTGTCCGTCAAATACATAATCTGTGCTGATATATACCATCTTGGCATCTATCTTCTTGCAGGCATCTGCTATATTCTGAGTGCCGTCTGCGTTGATTGCATGCACCTTTGCTTTTTTATCATCATCCTCGGCCAGATCTACCGCTGTCCATGCTGCACAGTGTACTACCACATCAGGGTTAAGCTCTGTGATTGTTTTTTCTACTGCATCACGGTCTGTGATGTCGAGTGAGACATACGGCATAGTTGTAACTGCTGTGCCATCGTCTGCTCCGCTGTACTGTGGTGCTATATCTGTTCCGATTCCTTCGTAACCGCGTGCTGCCAGGTCGTTCATTACGTCGTGTCCGAGCTGACCTGCAACTCCTGTAACAAATATTTTCATTTGGTGGCTCCTATCTATTCGCGTACATTTTCTCATAATAGTTCTGGTACTCTCCGCTGATGATTGTCTCCCACCACTCACGGTTGTCAAGGTACCATTTGATTGTCTTCTTGATTCCGTCCTCGAACTTGGTCTCAGGAAGCCATCCGAGCTCGTTGTGAATCTTTGTTGGGTCGATTGCATAACGCATATCATGACCCTTACGGTCTCCTACGAATGTGATAAGACTCTCAGGCTTGTTGAGCTCCTTGCAGATAATCTTTACGATTTCAAGGTTTGTCTTCTCATTGTGTCCACCTACATTGTAAACCTCTCCTACACGTCCGTTGTGGATGATAAGGTCGATTGCCTTGCAGTGATCCTCTACATAGAGCCAGTCACGCACGTTCTCGCCTGTTCCGTATACCGGGAGTGGCTTATCATTAAGCGCATTTGCAATCATAAGTGGAATAAGCTTCTCCGGGAAATGATATGGTCCGTAGTTGTTTGAGCAACGACTGATTGTTACAGGAAGTCCATATGTGCGGTGGTAAGCAAGCACGAGTAAGTCTGCTGCTGCCTTTGATGATGAATACGGGCTTGATGTATGGATTGGTGTATCCTCATGGAAGAAAAGGTCAGGGCGGTCAAGTGGCAGATCTCCGTATACCTCATCTGTTGATACCTGGTGATATCTTTTAATACCATACTTGCGGCATGCGTCCATAAGCACTGATGTTCCGATGATATTTGTATCAAGGAATACCTGTGGGTTCTCGATTGAACGGTCAACGTGTGACTCTGCTGCGAAGTTTACAACCATATCCGGATGCTCTTCCTCAAATAATTTGTATACAGCGTCACGGTCTGTGATGCTCTCCTTTACGAAACGGAAGTTTGGATTGTCCATTACAGGCTCAAGAGTTGAGAGATTTCCTGCATATGTGAGACAGTCTAAGCATACGATACGATAATCCGGATATTTGTTAAGCATGTGAAATACGAAGTTGCTTCCGATAAATCCTGCTCCACCTGTTACGATAATTGTCATTTTGATTTCCTCCTTAATATAACTGCTCGCGGTATTTTCCATCAAGTACGTCCTTTAAGTACTGTCCGTACTGGTTCTTCTTTACGAGCTCATATGTCTTTAATACTTCATCCTTTGTAATCCAGCCGTTTAAGTAAGCTATTTCCTCAAGACATGCTATCTTACGGTGCTGATGTGTCTCGACTGTCTTGACAAAATTTGTGGCATCCACAAGGCTCTCATGTGTTCCTGTATCAAGCCATGTGAAGCCCTGTCCTAAAAGCTCTACATTGAGGGCTTTTTTCTCGAGATAGATTCTGTTAAGGTCTGTTATCTCAAGCTCGCCTCTGGCTGATGGCTTAAGGTTCTTTGCGTACTCTACTACGTTGTTGTCGTAGAAGTAAAGACCTGTAACACAGTAATTGCTCTTTGGATGCTCCGGCTTTTCCTCGATTGAAATAGCCTTTCCCTCTTTATCAAACTCTACGATACCGAATCTCTCAGGGTCATCTACATAGTAGCCGAATACTGTGGCGCCCTTACCGCTCTCTGCGTTTTCAACTGCGGCCTTGAGTCTCTTGTTGAGTCCGTGTCCTGCGAAGATGTTGTCGCCGAGAACCATGGCTACTGTATCATCACCGATGAATTTCTCACCGATAACAAATGCCTGTGCAAGTCCGTCCGGGCTTGGCTGTACCTCGTAGGTGAGGTTGACACCAAACTGATGTCCGTCTCCTAAGAGCTCCTTGAATCTTGGTGTATCCTGTGGTGTTGAAATGATCAGGATATCTCTGATGCCGGCATTCATAAGCACTGACATAGGATAGTAGATCATTGGCTTGTCATAGATTGGAAGTAACTGCTTTGATGTTACCATTGTGAGTGGGTAAAGACGTGTGCCTGAACCTCCCGCTAATATAATACCTTTCATATTGTTCTCCTTCAAACTGAAACTACGTGCTGCATTTGATGTTTTCGGTCTGTAGAATCTACTGACCTGATTCATCATTTACCTGCATTATAAAAGGTGCCCCAAGGGCACCTTCAAGTACTTTTTTATATTTTTAGCATTTTTCACAAAATATATGCTTATATTATCCTGTTTTTAAATCATTTTCGTGCAATAAATACACCTGCATCCTTTGTTATATGAAAGCCGCCCTCTGTCTTTTTTCTGACAAATGCTGTAAACTCCTTATAGCGGTCCACGATATACCTGTTCTGGTTGCCGTGGCACGAGAGCACATACTCTATCACAGGCTCTGCTTTTTCTACCACAAGCTCATCCTCGTATCCATGCCAGCTTACCTCACCAAAGTATTTCCCAAGTATTGTCTCACCGTTTTCTTTACCAAAATGCTCATACAGCCTTTCCGCTGATAGCTCTATACGATCATCAAACTGCTGCACCAGATCATTTATTTCCTTCATGTGCCGTGAACTGTATGTACTGCACACGAACACGCCACCGGGCTTTAGCACCCTTAGGATTTCACTGCACACTGCATCCAGATTGTCACAATAAAACAGTACATGGTCTGCTATCACGCAGTCATACGATGCATCCGGCTTATAGAGCCTGTGGGCATCCATCACCTCATATGTGAAACGCTTATCATCTGCCCCCACATTTCTCGTCGCATCCCTTACCATGCCATACGATATATCGGTCAGGGTTATCTGCATATCTGCCGGTATCCGTTCTATGTTCTGTGTCCAAAGAGAGGCATCACCGCAGCCCACCTCAAGCACTTTCTCCCCCTTGAAAAAGTCACACTCATCAAACACCCAGCTAAACCAGGTCACCGGATTCATTGAGAAATCCCTGTGCAGTTTAATTCTGGCTGATATATTCGAAGCATCCCTGTACTGCTGCTTTAGCTTTTGCTCCATCTCATTTATATTGACCAGCTCCAGCATATGGCTCCAGTCCACGCTTCGCCCCTCGTCTATTACCTCTGAAGCCTCCTGCAGTGCCGATTTCATAAGCTTCATCTGCTCTATCCTCTCCTCTACGAGGCCAAGCTGCATGTGAAGCGACTCAGACATGACTTTGCTGTCCGTGTTTCTGAGCGTCATCTCCTTGATATCATCAAGCGAAAAACCCAGATACTTGAGAAACAATATCTGCTGCAGACGCGCAAAATCGTCATCATTATAGAATCTGGCTCCGTTTTCGTTTACGTAGGATGGTTTTAAAATATTGTGCTCGTCATAGTACCTGACGGTCTTTTTTGTAATATGCGCTTTTTTTGCAAATTCTCCTGAGGAGTAGTATCCGGGTAGTTTCATATTCTCTAATTGCCTCCTTGATAGCCCATATACTCTATGATATAATCATATCACAGTCGAAAAAAGTATTATATAGTTAAATAAAATCTAACTAAATTAATTTGGAGAATACAATGAAATACGATTATTTAATAGTAGGTTCCGGTCTCTACGGAGCCATCTTCGCCCACGAGGCAAAGGCCAATGGCAAATCAGTGCTTGTTGTTGACAAGCGTCCTAACATAGCAGGAAATGTTTACACCGAGAAGCAGGAGGGCATCAACGTACACATGTACGGAGCCCATATCTTCCACACCAATGACAAGAGAGTCTGGAACTACATCACGCAGTTTGCTGAGTTCAACCGCTTCACAAACAGCCCTGTAGCCAACTACAAGGGCGAGCTGTACTCAATGCCTTTCAATATGTATACCTTCAACAAGATGTGGGGCGTTGTGACACCGGAGGAGGCTGCTGCCAAGATTGAGGAGCAGAAAAAAGAAATCACCGGTGAGCCAAAAAATCTCGAGGAGCAGGCTATCTCACTCGTTGGCCGTGATATCTATGAGAAGCTCGTTAAGGGCTACACTGAAAAGCAGTGGGGACGTGACTGCAAGGAGCTTCCGGCTTTCATCATAAAGCGTCTTCCTGTGAGACTTACCTTTGATAACAATTACTTCAACGCTCTTTACCAGGGTATTCCAATCGGCGGATACACAAAGATGGTTGAAAATCTGCTCGACGGCATTGAGGTCAGACTGAATACCGACTATCTTGAGCACAAGGCTGAGCTTGATGCTCTAGCTGACAAGGTGGTATACACAGGTCCGATTGACGCATACTTTGGTTTTAAGCTCGGCACCTTAGAGTACCGCTCAGTGCGCTTTGAGAATGAGATTCTCGATATTCCTAACTTCCAGGGCAATGCCGCTGTCAACTATACTGACCGCGAGACTCCATGGACACGTATCATCGAGCACAAGTGGTTCGAGTTCGGCAAGGACGAGGATGGCAATGATCTGCCAAAGACTATCATCAGCCGCGAGTACTCTTCTGAGTGGAAGGCCGGCGATGAGCCTTACTACCCTGTAAACGATGAGAAAAACGGACAGCTCTATGCCAAGTACAAAGAGCTTGCTGACAATGAGGCTGGTGTTATATTCGGCGGACGTCTCGGCGAGTACAAGTACTATGATATGGATACTACCATCGCTTCCGTACTTGATATGTGCAAGAAGGAGCTTAGCTGATAATTAAGCTTCACACAAAATGCCTTGTTTACGTCATAGCAAAATCGCCCCTGGCAATCAGCCACGGGCGATTTTTTAGGATAAAAAGCGGGGTATCCGATTCCGCTGCCTTTACCTTTTCATTTATAATTTTACTTCTACAAACAGCATCCCCTCATCTTATTTTATCAGTCTTTTCCTTATTTGTCTCAGCAACTATATAATGTGTTCTGTGTTTACTCTCTGAATAATTCTTAGCAATATATTGTCCCATTACTCCAAGACAAAATAATTGTATTCCACCAATAAAAATAATCACACATATAGTGGAAGCCCATCCTGCAACCGGATCACCAAATACAAGACGCCTTACAATGATAAAGACAAGAAATAAAAAGGCGATTACCGTCATAACCATTCCAAACCATCCAAAAATTCCTTTTGAAAAACGATTTCTCTCTCCCATTGCTATGATAGCATCTACCATGGCACTTTTCATCATGTCAGCCCTACAGATATGGCACAATACGAAGTGGGTACCTAATATGAGAATAAAGGAAAATGCCATATGAGAATGAAAAACAGGGGTTCAGGAGTGACCGCTTTGTACTCTATCAAAAGATGACAGAAACAGCAGTGAAATTATGAGTATCTAGAGCCAGAAAGGCATGTTAAAACGCTTTGCTGAGGAGAACGGACTGCCGAATACAAAGTTTTATATTGATATGTAATAACGAGATTTGATACAATTTGACCTTTCCTATACATTTTGATTTTGCCTTTCGGTCTCGGGTGCATTTTTCGTGGACGGGTTCAAAATGCCCACAAAGCCTTATTTTACAAGGAAAATCCAGACCAGCAACAGTGCAAGTCTGGATTATGTTTCTTATCGGGCAAGGGTTTCTCCGTTAATACAAACTTGGTCGATTACATATTTCATCTTCATGTCATATACTACTATGTTCAAACCGGTTATATGCTTAGAGTAATCAATACCTTCTATGTTGATTACACTCGTAGCCCCAACATTTTGACATCCACTTGTTAATGTAAAGATTGAACGTTTGTCTCTAAAACTTCCGGTATAATTTATGACTTCATCAGAGCTGCTATTTTCAATAACACCACCATCAGTTAGTGCTACATAAAACGAATTCTTCTCATATGAATCAGTCGCTATTCCTCTTTCATGCATTTTAGACTTTATTGCATCAGATAAGTTAAAATCTCCATGCCCAGCCATAAATACCATATAATTTGGATTATTTATTGTCTCGAGATAATCTACAGGAGATGTTATCCTTACAAGGTTTGAACTGGTTATTACTTCCTCATAAAAGCTCTTTGTTTGCTCGTACTGATCATCCGTGACGGAATTTACTGCGTATTTTTCTGAAAGTAGACCGCCAATGAATTTGCTTGTCTTAATTGCTCCCCATATATTTTCATGACCTATTACGTTTTCTTCTGGGAGAACAGCACCTATTTGGTTATAGTATGATGTACTGCATAAGTTATAGTAGTCAATACCTTTTTCATGTGCATATGCTGTGTAAGTGTTATTGGCTGCATCATTCATTTCATTACCGGGCAAACTTACGAGAATCAGGGTGATTCCATTCTCTTTGCACAAGTCTACAGTTTTGTCTAAATATTCCTGCATCACTTCAGGAAATTCCATAGTTATTTCAGCATCATTCTGTTCATATGTGGTATATGCTTCAGGACCATTATCTGTGGTAGGTGCGAATCCCTTTAACTCAGAAGTATCTACCATCTCGCTATCGATATCGTATTCTGCTAATTCCGACCATCGTGAATGAAATCTAATATTAATAAGATAATAACTTAATTCTGACTGCGTTTTATCCAATTCACAAAGATTATGTACTGCCTCCTTCTTTACGTCAGAGTAATGCATTGGATCCAAGCATTTTCTTGTAAGTCCCTCTGTGGTGTTTATAGGATTTTCTGGATGCAAATCCCACATAAACTTTGTGTCCAAGACGACTACTTGAGGTTTTTGAGACCGTAAAGCTTCCTTGAGCCAATAATAACTTAAAAATATGCTTTGCTGTTCGCTCCCAAGATTATAGCTTCGAATTCCATAGTCATTGTAAATCTCCTGTGGAATAAAGGCATTAACACAGACGCTGGAACCAAAAAACAACACATCTATCGAATTTGGCTCCATTTTATAAAATTGTCGGTATGATGATGTAGTCGGCCAGGTGCTGTTCTTTAAGATATATTTTGGAACTAATACTTTATTGATAGCGGTTAATGAGCATAATAGTATTAGCAAGAATAACACACATTTAAAAATATTTTTTATCTGTTCCTTCATTTAGAAGCCTCCATATATAAAATCCTTGGCATCAAAACCAAAACCGTAAGAACCACATATCCAAATAAGCCAAATGACGATGAGATAGATGCTCCATCTGATTACTATGTTCTGATCTGATATGATACTTCTGATATGTTTTCCTTCTTCTTGCATTTTACTAACAATAAATAAAATAAGCATAGAAATTACAAGAACGGCACATTCCTTCCAATTAAGTCCTAGTTTAAATACCGAGTCATCAACCCAAATCCACGGATTGAATGATGCGAACATTGATTTGATCATTGCTACAGCTCCTCTAAACGAATCCGCTCTGAAAATTATCCAAGCTATCATCACAAAGAAGAAGGTGAGTACTTGCGAAAGTATCCGTCTGACACAATCGTTTAACCCAACGTCGTGTATATTGAATTTATCCTTTATCTTGATTCTTATTTCCCCGGTTATCTGGTAGACAGCATGCAAAAGTCCCCAGAAAAGAAATTTCCAGCTTCCTCCATGCCAAATTCCACTTACTGCGAATGTAATCAATAGATTTATCCATTTGCGGAAAGTCCCTCTTCTGTTACCTCCAAGTGGAATATAAATATAATCTTTAAGCCAAAGACTCAAAGACATATGCCACCGCCTCCAGAACTCCTTAATGGAAGTTGAAAAATATGGTCTTTCAAAGTTATTGTCTAAATGTATACCGAACATCTCTGCAACACCTTGTGACATCGTAGTGCAGGAAAGAAAATCTGTATACAACTGAATACTGTACAGTATTGCGGCAAGCCAAATGTATCCACCTGAATAGGCGTTGTAATTATCAAAGACTGTGTTGACAATAACCGCAGATTTATCAGCTATCATGTATTTCAAGAAAAATCCCCAAAGTACAAGCTGTAATCCAGATACTATGTTGTTAAAGTCGTATTTATTGCCGTCGAACAGTTGATTTTCAAGCTTTTCATATCTTGGAATAGGTCCCTGAATAATCTGTGGAAAAAAAGACGCAAAAAGTCCAAACTTCAATGGATTCCTTTGTGCCTTTATCTTTCCGTGATAAACATCCACAACATATGCGACAAGTTGCAGTGTATAAAATGAAAGTCCTACTGGGATGATAAGAGGGAGCGTTGGCCTATGGATAACTGAACCAAACAAAAAGCCTCCGAACTTTTCTAATAACAAAGGAAGAGCCGTGAATACGATTCCTATCCACAAAACGATATATTTCAGAAGCTTGCTTTTCTCGATTTCTCTGGTTCTTTTTGTTTTCTCCTTCGTTTTGCCTTTCTGCGCTCGATTGCTTATTTCTTCGATTATAATAGCTGTGATGTAGCTAACAAAGATTGAGACTAAAAATATGGCTATTTGTCTTAACCTATAAATTAATTGCGTATAGAAATAAATACTCCCAACAAGTAAAGCAAACCATCTATATTTTTTTGGTATGACATAATAAGCAATTAATACTATCAAAACTATAGCATAATATTCCCAAGCGGTATAACTCAACGTATTTTCCTCCAAAACAACGATTTATAGATTTACAAAAATAAAGATGCCGATAATAACCTTATGTTCCTCCCGTTTCCGTTCACAGAGTACTTTACTCTGTGAACGGATTCTTACCATTAATTACCAATAAACTGGGTAAAATAATACTCTTTGTTGTAGAAATTGTCAATGTAATTATCGACTTTTTCCGAAAAATCTTTAGTGGTAACTATCAAAACAGCCCCCTTTTCGGCAAGTTAAGGGGTAGCTAAAGGGTCGGTAGTGTCAAATGATTTATGAAAAAACAGAGTCAAAGAAAAAGGCTCTGATGAACCTTGAAAATTGCAGATATTTTTCTCTGTTTTGTACAAACATCAGAAGTCTTTTTGAACTCATAGTGATTCACTCCTAAAGGTTATTCAGAGTGAATTCAACCGGAATCCAGCTGATTCAAAGAGATACTCACTCCTGAAGTGATTATCTCATGAAAAGTTGGTGGCGACAAACCG
>OCLF01000539.1_pt1 | contig 11300 bp, 10 predicted proteins | sample 1502881 | NCBI WGS metagenome assembly OCLF01 (sample SAMN03418267, study PRJEB22391) | human gut metagenome | biome: human-gut; feature: organic feature; material: feces | host: Homo sapiens | place: Tanzania | collected 2013-01
CCAATCCGAGCATACCACAGACTCCCTTTACCTCTGGTTGTACTGGTCCTGCCCTATCTTCCCCAATTCGAAGTATTGAGCCATAGGATGTGCAAACATCAAGCCCGACACACTGGAATGAGGTGTCATCATACCCGTTTCTGTCAGTCGTATACCTACTTGCTTCATATCCAGCAGTTGATCTATGATGAAATTGAAGCTCGTATCGGGTAACGACGGATAGCCGATAGCCGGCCGGATGCCCTGATATTCCTCACAATGCAATTGCTGAGGAGTCAGATGCTCATCGGGTGCATAGCCCCAATAAGTCTTGCGTGTCTGTTCATGCAACAGTTCTGCCGTAGCCTCAGCCAACCGATCGCAAAGCAACTGTGCCATCATTCCCAGATATTCATGATTGCGATAAGCATCTAAGATAGAAGCATCTACCGTACAGCAGAACACGCCTAACCTGCTTGCGATGTCTTGCAGCTGCATTTTTTCCGTTTTTTTTTCGACACCTGAAACCTTCAGACTTCTAGGACGGATAAAATCTGCCAGGCAGAAATTGGGAGTTCCAGGGACAGATGGATGCTGCTGTCGGAGCATCGGTAAACGAACCTGCCTCATTTCTGTATTGGCACAGCCATTCAACAGGTCTTGATTCTCAGTCTCAACGATGATGTCATCTCCCTCGCTATAGGCATCCATGATTCTCAGAAGTGCGTGAGTATGATATTTACCCTCCCACGAGGAGAGCATTTTCTCAGCCTCCTGACGCATTTTCAGTTTTACCTCTTCTTTCTTTCCGCTCAATCCCCAGGCATGATAGAAATACAGCCAGTTGATATACGGTGCTACTTCAGAAATATCATAGCTAACCTTTTTCATCTACAATCTGAATGTAAGTTCTTCGCCACGGCTATTTTCATCAAACACACCTTTATTATATATAAGGTGTCCGTTGCAGATAGTCTGTTCTACCCGCCACTGGTATTCGTGTCCTTCCATCGGACTCCATTTACACTTGCTCTGAATTTCATCCTTGGTAACAGTCCATGGACTATGAGGACGTACAATGGCAATATCAGCCTTATATCCCTTGCGCAAGAAACCACGTCCCTCGATTTCGAAAAGCTGGGCAGGCTGATGCGCCATCAATTCTACCAGACGCTCTATACTGAGCACACCTTCGTCTACGAGTTCCAACATGGTAACCAGTGAGAACTGAACCATCGGCATTCCCGAAGCCGCCTTGGCACAGCCGCCCTGCTTATCCTTCCATTCATGAGGTGCATGATCAGTACCTATAGTAGCTATCTTTCCATCATTCAATGCCTGTCGCAATGCAGCACGGTCCTGAGCGGTCTTGATTGCTGGGTTGCACTTGATGAGTGTTCCCTTGCTGGCATAATCAGCATCACAGAAATAGAGATGAGCCACACATGCCTCTCCTGTTATATGAGCCTCAGGCTGAAGTAGTTCCAGTTCCTTTGCCGTTGTGAGATGAGCCACATGGAGATGCGCCCCACTTTCTTTTGCCAGTTTTACAGCCAATGCCGTACTCTGGTAGCAAGCCTCCTCACTACGTATCTCCGGATGATGTTCTACTGCCGGATCATCACCGTATTTGGCCTTGGCCTCAGCCATATTGCGATTGATGATATCCGTATCCTCGCAATGGGTCATCACCGGCAACTCCAATTCCTTTGCCTTCTTGAATACACTTACCAGCGACTCGTATTTATCTACGAGCATATTTCCGGTGCTGGAACCCATAAAGAGTTTGATACCAGGCACATGATGCCGGTCCAGCCCACAGAAACTCTCCACATTGTCATTGGTAGCTCCATAGAAGAAGCTATAGTTAACGTGGCTTTTCTCGGCTCCCAGCTGACGCTTATCAGCCCACACCTGCAGGGCTGTAGTCTGCGGGACCGTGTTCGGCATCTCGAGATAAGAGGTCACGCCACCGTATGCCGCGGCCTTCGATTCGCTCTCGATGTCAGCCTTACGTGTCAGTCCAGGCTCACGGAAATGAACATGATCATCTATGACTCCTGGCAAAACAAAACACCCCGAAGCATCCACTACATGTTCGTAGGTGCCACGGGGTGCCTTTCCTTCAAATATCTCTGCAATAACGTCACCATCAACAATGAGACCGCCCTGAAAAGAGCGTCCCTCATTGACTATGGTACCGTTTTCTATTAATATCTTCATTACTTTTCTGTTTTTTCTGGAATAGTTGGTGTTGCTAACTCATTAGGAGTTGGAGCTGGTGCAGCGTCAGGGTTCACCTGTGGAGCCTCCAGCTGCTGGTTCATCTCAGAAGTAGCCTGTGAAGGCGACATTTCGTGAGTACCGTTCATAATAGCTTGATTCTCCTGAGCTTTCTTATAGTAATCCTTTACATAAGGATCGTTCTTGAACCGATCGGTAGCCTTGCTCATGATATCCTCAATCCAAGGAGAGAGCATCGGGTATTGATTGCCCATGGTAACAAGGAAGAAAACGCCTGCTCCAAGAACATTATCAAAGTTTTCCGTCACGAAACTTGTAATCAGCTTATCTTCCTGCTCCGAGAGCTGTATTGCCTCGGCATTGAGGTTTTGCGTTACCACATTCATATCGCTACCATCCATGATGGCTTGGTCGTGCTTGTGAACCAGTTCTCTTTGCTGATTCTGCAACTGCTGGTATTTTTTAAAAAATCCGAATAGCTTATCATTGAGTGGAGTGCCACTTACAATCTGCTGTGCATCATCCAGCTTCACATTAATGTCACCACCTTCCAAGACGAGTGGCAATACAGGCTCATCATCCATAAAGATGTTACCCATCTTTACCGAATCCAGATTACCCTCGAAATGAAATTGTCCATGCAACACATCACATGAATCGATGCTTTTGAAATTGTTGTCTTTCAAGATTTTCAGGTACAACATACGTCCGTCAAGAGTGCTCACGTTGGAAGTACCCTTGATTTCGTAAGTATTGGCACATGATGCAAGCGCCAACAAGGCAATGATTGCTAAAAATATCTTATTCATAAGCTTTGTATATCACTTTTGGTGAACAAAAGTACAATCTAAAATCGAACTAAGGAAATAAATTTATGCTATTTAATTGAATATTATCAGTATTTATGTTTTATTTGCATATTTGCCATTCATTTTCCCTTATTCCGAAGTTCCCTTACCTGCATCTTCCTTCTTCAACTCATAAGAAATTCGATGCGTTGTATAGAGTTCCAACAAAGCTGCAATAAGCAGGAACACCACCCATTTATTATAAAAATAGGTGATATAGGTTTCGTAGTTGGCAAACCAGTGACGGGCGAAAGCATACACGGTATCTACCATCGAGATGCCCGAGAGTACGAAAAAGATATCAGCGATATACTGCATTCGCTTCAGTCGGTGGATGACGAGCGATGGACCTTCGTATATCTGCATTGCCTGCACCACGCTGAAAAGAACATTACCCGCCAGGAACAGCCAGCAGGTATAAAGCACGATTTGTTTATTTACAAAGCCAAATGCAAAGCTGGCAGCACCAATAACCATCAGCACGCCACCCAATAAAAATAAAGCAGTCTGAAATTTACTTAATTGTTTCATTTATCTTTTATCTTCTGTTTCTTATTTAAAAAGTTTTCTGTTATGGGGAAGTTTCCATGATGAAAGTCTCCTATACAGATTTCCCTATTTTTTTTAAGTCCCCCTATTATAATTAATGTAAGAAAACACATCATTTTGCATTTTCCAGATTATCTTCTTCCTCTGGCTCATCTGGAATATCAGAGCTGAGTACAAAGATATCCTCGTTGTCTGCCTTCATGAAATATCGTTCACGGGCTATCTTGCCAAAAACCTGAGGTCCCTTGCGCATTTCCTTCAGCAGACGAGTATCCTTCTCCAACTGAGCATTATATTTATCGATTTCAGAACGCAGACCCGCTATCTGTATCTGATAACGGATATGCTGACGGATACTATTGTCGTCGATAACGCCAACCACCAATACGCCCACCACAATCACTATCAAATACTTGTAGTGAGCCAGATAATTCCATATAATTCCTAGACGTTTACTCATTAATTTCTTACTATATTAACCATTTTATACTCATGAAAATCCACATAATTGTGAATTTGTTTGCAAAGATAATATTTTTTTGTTATCTTTGCATCATCAATTAAGAAAAAATAATGGAAGAATATATAGTTTCTGCTAGAAAGTACCGTCCAATGACCTTTGACTCGGTAGTTGGACAGGCTGCTTTGACCACCACTTTGAAGAATGCAGTAAAGAGCGGCAAGTTGGCTCATGCCTATCTTTTCTGCGGTCCAAGAGGTGTGGGTAAGACTACTTGTGCCCGTATCTTTGCCAAGGCAATCAACTGCGAACACCCTAACGAAGCCGGTGAAGCATGCAACGATTGCGAAAGCTGCCGCGCATTCAACGAGCAGCGTTCCTTCAACATCTTTGAGCTTGATGCTGCCAGCAACAACGGTGTCGACCAGATCAAGACCCTGATGGAGCAAACCCGCATTCCGCCACAGGTAGGAAAATATAAAGTGTTTATCATCGACGAGGTTCACATGCTGAGTCCCGCTGCTTTCAACGCCTTTCTCAAGACGCTGGAAGAACCACCTTCGCATGTAATCTTTATCCTTGCCACCACCGAAAAGCACAAGATTCTGCCTACCATCCTCAGCCGATGCCAAATTTATGACTTCGAGCGTATGACTGTGCCTAACACCATCAATCATCTGAAAATGGTGGCAGAAAAGGAAGGCATCAAATACGAGGAGCAGGCACTTGCCGTCATTGCAGAAAAAGCAGACGGAGGTATGCGAGACGCCCTCTCCATCTTCGACCAGGCTGCCAGTTTCTGTCAGGGAGACATTACCTATAAGAAGGTGATAGAAGACCTCAACGTTCTGGATAGTGACAATTATTTCCGCATCGTAGACCTCGCCTTGGAGAATAAGGTGAGTGAAATCATGCTGGTCCTTGACGGAATATTGAGCAAAGGATTTGATGGCGGAAACATGATTCAAGGCTTGGCACAGCACGTACGCAATGTGATGATGGCAAAGGATTCTCAGACATTGCCACTGCTGGAAACCAGTAATGAGCAGAAAGCCAAATACCAGGCACAGGCACAGAAAGCCCCTACACCTTTTTTATATAAGGCTCTCAAGATCATGAACAACTGCGATGTACAATATCGCCAGAGTTCAAACAAGCGATTGCTGGTAGAGCTTACCCTTATCCAGGTAGGCCAGATTACCCAGCCCGAAGATCAGGATGTGCCTAGTGCGGGGCGCACGCCCCACAGATTAAAATCCCTGTTTCAGAAAATTGTTGCCCAGCTTAAGCCTGTTGCTCAGGGTGCAGGTGCGGGGCAAGATGGCAGCAGCAATACTCCTATTGCTGCCGCTACGGCATCGCCTACTCCAAACTCTCAGACCACTCAAAGCCAACAGTCTCAGGACCAACCTGGCAAAGCTACGGCTACAAGTGTCAGAAAAGTGAATTTCAGTGGTATCGGCATGACTTTCTCCAATCTTAAAAAGAACGAAGAGAGAGAGCATAGAACGTTCAATCCGATAGACAAGCTGAAGGAAGAACATACCCCAGCCAGCAATGCACAAGACATGAACCATTCATTCACCCAAGAGCAGGTAGAAGGACAATGGATCAACATGTGCATGAGAATGCAGAATATCAAGGAACTGATTGGTCTTGCCAACCGCATGAAGGCAGTAACGCCAACGATTACCAACTTCCCCAATATAGAAGTAGTGGTAGACAACCAGCTGTTGCTTAACGACATCCTCAACATCAAGAACAGAATTCGCCCTACGTTTGTACAAGGTTTGCGCAACAATCAGATTCAGATAGATTATCGCATAGCCAAAGCAGATGAAATCAAGAAGGTTCTGTCAAAGCGTGAAGTCTTCGACAACATCATGGATAGCAATCCGGCATTCAAGAAAATGGTCAGCGTCTTTAATCTGGCACTCACATAATAATAAGAAGAAAAAAGCGATCATAAAAAGAGGTTATGTCAATTGACATAACCTCTTCATTTTTTATGAACCTATAAACTTTTGATTTTCAGATTTTAATCATTAAATAATGATTGCGAAACAGGATGTACGAACGACATTAAATCAATGGCATTCCAGCCTCATCGCATTCCTTGCGCATTTCTTCAGGCCAGATACTAGCCTGAATCTCTCCGATATGAGCTTTATGAAGCATCACCATGCAGAGACGGCTCTGACCGATACCACCACCGATACTGAGAGGCAACTTATCATTTAACAGCTGCTGGTGGAAATAAAGTTTCTCTCTATCTTCCTTACCCTCAATCTTCAGCTGACGAAGCAGACTCTCCTTATCTACACGGATACCCATGGAACTGAGCTCGAAACTACGACCTAAAACAGGATACCAAATCAGAATATCACCATTCAGTCCAGCCTTACCATTCTCAGCAACAGTACTCCAATCATCATAGTCAGGAGCTCTGCCATCATGCTTCTCGCCATTGCTCAACTCGCCGCCAATACCCTCAACAAATACAGCGCCGTATTTCTCACAGATAGCATCCTCGCGCTCCTTTGGAGTCATATCAGGATACATATCCAGCAAATCCTGTGCATGAATGAAATGAATCTCTCTTGGCAGGAATGGCTTGATTTCAGGATAATGCTCGCAAGTAAGATATTCCGTGCGGAGAATAGCTGCATAGATGCGGCGCACTATGTCTTCCAGGAAGACGATAGTACGGTCTTTGCGGGTTATCACAGCTTCCCAGTCCCACTGGTCAACATAAAGCGAATGCAAATTGTCGAGTTCTTCATCGGCACGAATTGCATTCATATCAGTATACACGCCATATCCAGGCTCTATATTATATTCGGCAAGGGTAAGTCTCTTCCACTTGGCAAGAGAGTGCACCACCTCAGCCTGAGCTTCCCCCAAGTCCTTGATAGGAAAACTTACAGGGCGCTCCACGCCGTTCAAATCGTCATTGATTCCAAGTCCCTTCAGTACAAAGAGCGGAGCAGTAACGCGGCGAAGGCGCAACTCTGTGCTCAAATTCTGCTGAAAGAATTCTTTTATCAGTTTGATACCCATTTCGGTCTGGCGCATATCCAACAGCGCCTTATACCCTTCAGGTTTTATCAATTTGCTCATTTTCGTATGGTTTTTATTTTGTATTATCGTTTATTATCTATTGTTGGGTGCAAAGGTACAAATAAATTATTAATCTGCAAGCATTTTTCCGTATTATTTTGCAAAGTGATAACTATTTTTATACTTTTAGTGACATTTTGCCTGAGATTTTATTTCTTTTTCCTTATATACATTATAATATATAGTAAAAAAACAAGCAAATATTTGGTTATTTCAAATAAAATCCGTAATTTTGCAGCATTGGTCCCGTAGCTTAGTTGAATAGAGCGTCAGATTCCGGTTCTGAAGGTCATGGGTTTGAATCCCATCGGGATCACTTTCAATACTATTTTCAAGGCTCCATGGAACGCCCCTACTTCTAAAGAGCACCCCCTTGGAGAATTGACTACTTTTAATAATTAAGAACATGGATTTAGTAGAACGTTTCATAAACTACACAAAATTCGACACACAGTCGAGTGAAGATTCTCAAAGTGTGCCTAGTACTGCAAAACAATTGGAATTTGCCAAGTATCTCAAAGAAGAACTTGAGGACGAAGGTTTGACCGATGTCGAAATGGATGATATGGGTTATATCTACGCTACCCTCAAGGGAAATACCAAGAAAAAGACCCCTACCATCGGATTTATTTCACACATGGATACCAGTCCTGACGCCAGCGGAAAGGACATCAAGGCCCGCGTCATCAAGAACTATGACGGCAAGGATATCGAACTGAGCCCTGGAATCATCAGCAGCGTCGAGAAATTCCCTGAGCTCAAGGCTCACAAGGGTGAGGACATCATCGTGACAGACGGTACTACCCTGCTCGGTGCAGATGACAAGGCAGGTATCGCTGAAATCATACAGGCCATGTGCTACCTCCGCGACCATAAGGAAATCAAGCATGGCGACATCCGTGTGGGCTTCAATCCTGATGAGGAAATCGGTATGGGTGCCCATCACTTCGATGTAGAGAAGTTTGGGTGCGACTGGGCTTACACCGTTGACGGTGGCGACCTGGGCGACCTGGAATACGAGAACTTCAATGCCGCTGCTGCCAAGATTCATATCAAGGGAGTAAGCGTACATACTGGTTACGCCAAGGGCAAGATGGTGAATGCAAGCCGCCTGGCTGTAGAGTTCCAGAATATGATACCTGAGACCGAGACTCCTGAGCAGACAGAGGGTTACGAGGGATTCTATCACCTGCTCGGCATTGAGAGCCGTTGCGAGGAAGCCAAGCTCAGCTATATCATCCGCGACCACGACCGCGAAAAGTTTGAAGACCGCAAGGACTTCATCGAGAAGTGTGTGGAGAAGATGAACGAGAAGTATGGCGAAGGAACTGTTACTGCCGAAATCTACGATCAGTATTACAACATGAAGGAGAAGATTGACCCTAACATGCACGTAATCGACATCGTACTCAAGGCGATGCAAGAGAGCGGTGTTCCTCCTCGTGTAGAGCCTATCCGTGGCGGTACAGACGGTGCACAGCTCAGTTTCAAGGGGCTTCCTTGCCCTAACATCTTCGCCGGTGGTGTCAACTTCCATGGTCCTCACGAGTTTGTGAGCATCCAGGTTATGCAGAAGGTGGTGGATACTATCGTGAAGATTGCAGAAATCACAGAAGAGTATAACGACTAATATATATGGGGAATTTAGACACATCTAAATTCCCCATTTTCATAAATGAATACGAATATTTACAGAGAGATTATCATAAACTGAAAATTATGGCAGAAATTCCCTTTTTAGTAAAAGACCTCGCCCTCATCCTGATGGTAGCCGGCATCGTTACCCTCATCTTCAAGCGGCTCAAGCAACCACTGGTGCTGGGATACATCGTGGCAGGCTTCCTCGTTTCGCCCCACATGCCCTACACCATGTCGGTAATGGACGAGACGGACATCAAGACCTGGGCAGACATCGGTGTCATCTTTACGCTCTTCTCACTGGGTCTCGACTTTTCTTTCAAGAAAATCGTGAAGATGGGAGCATCGCCTATCATTGCTACCGTGGTCATCGTCTTTTCCATGATGATGCTGGGCATCAGCGTGGGCCACAGTTTCGACTGGGGAAGGATGGACTGTATCTTCCTGGGCGGTATGCTTGCCATGAGTTCCACCACTATTATATATAAGGCATTCGACGATATGCGACTGCGCACCCAGAAGTTTGCCTCGATGGTGATGAGCGTACTGATTCTGGAAGACATCCTGGCCATCGTCATGATGGTGATGCTGTCAGCGATAGCGAGCGGCAGCAATCCCGATGGCGGTCAGATGTTTGCCTCCATCGTCAAGATAGGCTTCTTCCTGGGCGTCTGGTTCATCGTAGGCATCTTCGCCATTCCTTGGTTTCTCCGCTCGGTAAGAAAGCTCATCAATGGCGAAACCCTGCTTATCGTATCGCTGGGGTTATGCTGCGGCATGGCTGTACTGAGTACCAAGGTAGGCTTCAGCAGTGCCTTCGGAGCCTTCGTCATGGGTAGCATCCTGGCAGAAACCATTGAAGCTGAAAAGATTATCAAGCTGGTAGAACCAGTCAAGAACCTTTTCGGAGCCATCTTCTTCGTATCAGTAGGTATGCTGGTAGACCCTAAGATTCTGATAGAATACGCCCTGCCTATCCTTGCCCTGGTGGGTACGATACTGATAGGTCAGGCCACGCTGGGCACCTTCGGCTTCATGCTCGGAGGCGAATCTTTGAAATCGGCCATGCGCTGCGGTTTCTCGATGGCTCAGATTGGCGAGTTCTCATTCATCATCGCCTCGCTGGGCTTGTCGCTTGGCGTTATCAGCAACTTCCTCTATCCGGTAGTCGTAGCGGTGAGTGTCATCACCACCTTCCTTACGCCTTACATGATTCGTCTGGCACTGCCAACCTATCAGGTGATGGAGAAGCATCTGCCCGACAAGCTCATCCATGTATTGAACCATTTTGCGATGAGCCATCCACAGACCCAGCAGCAAAGCAAGTGGAAATCGCTGATTAAGCAGATGACCATCAACACCGTAGCCTATTCGATACTCTCGGCAGCAACCATCGCCCTGATGTTCACCTTCGTATTGCCTCTGATGCGCAATCTGTTGCCGGGCTGGCATCTTCATTGGTACGCCAACGCCATCACCGGCTTGCTTACGGTGCTGCTGATAGCTCCATTCCTACGTGCCATCGTGATGAAGAAGAATCACAGCCCCGAGTGGAAACGTCTATGGGTAGAGAGCAGCATCAACCGTGTGCCTCTGCTGTTTACGGTGTTCGTCCGCTTCATCATTGCCCTGGCTTTCATCTTCTACATCATCAACTTCCTCTCCCGCTTCACCAATGCGTTGATGATCTGCATCGGAGGCATCGTAGTGATGCTGATGATAACCTCCCGCCACATCAAGAAGCGCAGCATTGTGATGGAGCGCGTCTTCATCCATAATCTCCGTTCACGCGATATTGCGGCTCAGGTAAATGGAGAGAAACGTCCGCTCTACGAGGGCAGACTGCTGGATAGAGATATTCATATCAGTGAGTTTGAAGTACCGGAAGACAGTACCTGGGCGGGTAAATCGCTCAAGGAGCTACATCTTCGTGAACGCTTTGGTGTAGACATGAGCAGCGTTCACCGTGGTTCCCACCGTCTCAATATCCCAAATGGTGATATGGTTATTTTTCCTGGAGACAAGTTGCAGGTGATTGGCAATGATGATCAGCTTCAGAAGTTCAACACAGCTCTTCAGAGCGATCTGATGCCAGAAGAAGCCGAGATAGAGAAGCGCGAGATGAAACTGAGCCAGCTCATCATCTCATCTTCCAGCGAATTTCTGGGCAAGACACTCATCGAGAGTGGCATCCGCGACCATTACAACTGTATGGTCGTAGGATTGGAAGAAGGTAGGGAAAACCTCACCCGCATTTCACCATCCCGAAAATTCGAAAAGGGAGATATCATCTGGCTGGTAGGAGAGCCTGACGATTTGAAAAGAATCAAAAACTAAATATAAGAACTTTCGTAAGTAAGCTCCACACGCCCTGAAAGGGCAGAAGCCCCTAGCCCAGGGCAACGCCCTGGGTATAGTAGCAGTCAGCAAGACGCCCTGTAAGGGCAAAAGCTTTATTATCA
>OCLF01000540.1_pt1 | contig 11279 bp, 6 predicted proteins | sample 1502881 | NCBI WGS metagenome assembly OCLF01 (sample SAMN03418267, study PRJEB22391) | human gut metagenome | biome: human-gut; feature: organic feature; material: feces | host: Homo sapiens | place: Tanzania | collected 2013-01
TTTCTTCTTTATTCATTCTATCATAATCTTTATCATCTATTCCACGACCGACTACTCCTTCCAATTTGCCAAGCGCTTTTGGGGCAACCGCATTAGCGTAATTATTGGCGGAAAAGTGTCTACAGGCTCAGATGCTCAAAACTCTGCCGAAAGTTTCATCAACAACGTGTCGGTTGAATATCGTCTGGACCAAGGTGCAACACGCTATGTTAAAGTGTTCTACGACCGCAACACACAAGACCCTCTCGAAGGACAACTCACCAAGACAGGTGTAGGTCTTGTGTTGCGACGCAAAACCGACCGTTTAGGCGAACTGTTTATTTTCAAAAAGAAACGCGCGCGCTGAAAAAGCAATAGTACCTAACCCAGGACAACACCTGGGGGTATTTATGGACATTCAAAAAAATTAATTCATGAACATTTATGGCTCATTGATGGACATTTTTGACTAAAAAAACATTTATGTCGAAAGAAACAAAGTAACACCCAACACATCATGCGCATTCATATTCTCTATTTTTCAGTAATATCTATAGCAGCACTGCTCACAGCATGTTCCACCACACGCGCTATCCCCGACGATGAGCAGCTATACACAGGCATAAAAGCCATCACCTATGCCGACAACCCTGCAGCCATGCGCAAACAGCGAAAAGACACCACAGGCGTTATTACGGCTGTGGCTGATGCGCTAACCAAAATCAATCAAATAATTGAGGGAAAAACCACCCTAAACGCAGACTCGCTACCATTGAGCACAAAGTCCCAAGCACTCGCTAAAGAAGAAAAAAAAGCACTGCGTGCGTCACAAAAAAAAAATGAGCAAGACTTTGCCACTGCCAAAGCCGAGGTCGACGCCGTGTTAGCTTATCCACCCAACAATGCCATTTTTGGTTCATCGTCTGTAAGTTGGCCTTGGAAAATTGGACTTTGGGTACATAACGGACTCTACGATTCAAAAGGCGCAGTGGGCAAATGGCTTTATAAAACATTTGGCACCGACCCCGTGCTAATCAGTCAAGTAAGTCCTGAAATGCGTGCCAAAGTGGCAACAAACACACTCCACAACTATGGTTACTTTCACGGCAAAGTTGCCTATAACGTGCTCACCCACAAACGCAACAAGCAGAAAGCACAAGTAGCCTACAACGTACGAGCTGGACAGCTTTACCGCCTCGACTCCATAGTCTACAAAGACTATCCCGAAGACATGTTTAGCGTCATTCGCTACTTCCACAACCAGCGCCTGCTCAAAACAGGCGACGCCTTTAGCGTGGTCACCTTGTCGAACGAACAAGCACGCATCGAAAATATTCTGCGCGAGCATGGTTTTTACTATTACGCAACCAACATGACAACGTTCCGGGCCGACACCCTTCAACGCAAAAACCACGTGCAGCTACAAGTAATGCCCTCAGCCAACATGACGCCCAAAGCCCAACATCGCTGGCGAATAGGACACATCTACATTAACCTGCGCAACTACGAGGGCGAACCACTCGACACGCAAATCGTAACTCCCAACATTACCTACAACTTTGCCAAGAAACACATTCCCCTACGCACCCATGTGTGGCAACGCTCCATCGTGCACACCCAAGGCGACTTATACCGCATCTCACACCAAAATCAAACCATGGCAAAGTTAGGGCAGTTGGGCGTTCTGAGCCAAATGGACATCAACTACGTGCCACGCGACACCTCAGTTACAGCCGACACGCTCGATGTCGTCCTATCTGCCATAATGGATAAACTCTACGACTCAACGTTCGAGATGAACGCCACCCTAAAGAGCAACCAACAAGTGGGTCCAGGCATCTCCTACGAACTATCAAAACGCAACGCCTTTCGGGGAGCAGAGAAAGTGTCGTTCAAGATTTTTGGATCCTACGAGTGGCAGACGGGTAAAAACACAGGTGGTCGCAATGCACTGCTCAACTCCTATGAACTTGGCACACAGTTAGCATTTAAGTTTCCACGCTTCATCGTTCCAGGCATCAGTCGTTGGCGCGGTCGCCGTTATCAAGCCACCACCCAATTTGCCATGGACGCCGACTGGAAAAACCGCTCCAAGTTCTTCAACATGGTAACCCTCGGGCTTAGTGGCAACTATCATTGGTACAAACGCGAAACCTCGCAGCACAGCCTCACCTTCTTTAGTCTCGACTTCGACCGCCTGAACCACACCACCGCCACATTCGACTCCATCATGACAGCGAACCCTGCACTCTACATCTCCATGCGCAATCAGTTCATCCCCTCGCTGTCGTACACCTTCACCTATCAAAGTCGCTCATGGCGAACCAACCCTTGGTGGGCACAATTCAGCATAAAAGAGGCGGGCAACCTCACCTCGTCCATCTACGCCATCGGTGGCAAAGGCTTTAACCGTCGCTACAAAGAGCTGCTTGGCAACCCATTTGCACAATTCATAAAAGTAACTGCCGAGCTGCACAAAAAATATCGCCTCACCCCGAGCACCTATTTAGCAACACGCCTGTTTGGTGGCGTCATTTACAGCTACGGCAATAGCACCTCAGCCCCCTATGCCGAGCAGTTTTATGTGGGTGGAGCCAATAGCGTGCGAGCCTTTACCGTGCGCACAATAGGACCAGGTGCTTATCGTCCTGCTAACACCAAATATTCCTACATGGATCAAACGGGCGACCTCAAACTCGAAGGAAACATTGAGCTACGCACCCATCTGTTTGGCGACCTCCATGCAGCCCTATTCTTAGATGCGGGCAATGTGTGGACACTACGCAACGACGCCATGCGCCCTGGTTCGCAAATCACGCTTTCTACGCTCAAGAACATTGCCCTTGGCACAGGTGCAGGCATTCGCTACGACCTCGACTTCTTGGTGCTTCGCTTCGATGTGGGCATAGCCTTGCATGCTCCCTACACCACCACAAAGCCAGGCTTCTACAACATCGAACGGTTTAAAGATGGTTTAGGGCTACACTTCGCTATAGGATATCCGTTTTAAAAGACTGATTCTTGGGGATGAGGCAAAATCCGCAAGTTTTTCTGCACGGCATTTGATAGAACCATCAGCATCCCCCAACCTTATAGATACAAAAAATACATCAATTGGATTATTAAAATCTTAGTATATAAAGGATTGCGTATTTTGAACACCCTACCTAACGGGGTGAGGATGGCGCATCATAATACATTGATAATTCCATCAAATATCATGCAGAAAAAAAGTTGTCAACTTCCCCATGAGAAAGTTGGCAACTTTTTTGTTTTTGTTTATGTTTCTGATTTTACTTCATTTCCTTCACCAAATAAATTTGTGTGGGAAGGTGGTCGGAGTAGCCATTGAGCCATACGCCTGCTGCATGCGTACGAAGCGGGCTGCCCTTGAATTTGCCATCTTGCTGAAACAGATAGTCGCGCATGAAAATGGCATGCTGATAGTACTTGAGTGTGGTGCGGTCAGTGCCTACAAGATTGCCACTCAGCACTATTTGGTCGAAAAGGTTCCACTTGCCATTGTAGAGCAAGGTGCCCTGTCCGACCTTGTAAAGTGTGTTGTACCAAGGGTTGTACATATCCTCGGCACCCTTCACATCCTTAATCTCGCTCTTGCAACCAAGCTGTAGGGTCATGCTCTTATTTCCAGGATCGTCGTTCATATCACCCATAATGATAACCTTTGAGCCGGGTTCGCTCTTCATGAGAGCATCTTTTAATTGACGCACTTGCCAACCTGCACGCTGACGTACTTCGTCGCCTGCTGCACGCGAGGGCCAGTGATTCACAATGAAGAACATCTTTTCGCCTGCCAATTTTCCTTCCATTACAAGGAAGCCACGAGTGATGTGGGTGGTGTCGCCTTGCAAACCTTCAATGGCTTGCACCTTACCATTATTGTCTACCTTAAAACCAACCATAGGGTCGTCAATATTACCTGATGGACCGTAGTTATATTCTACGCAGAAATAACGTTCCATGTCGAAGAAACGAGGATTATAGAAAAATCCACACTCTACACCACGACGGTCGTAGCTGGGCACATTGACATATTTGTAGCCACGCTTGGCAAGACTAGGTTGTTTAAGCAAATCGACGAGCACATTGCTGTTTTCAATTTCTGAAACACCAATCACGGCTGCACCCATCGGCAACTTGTCAGTACAAAGTTCGCTCAACACACGACTCATGTTGTGCAATTTGGCTTCATACTTCATTTTACCCCACTTCATGGTACCATTGGGCAAAAACTCATAATCGTTTTTACCTGCGTCATGCAAGGTGTCGAAAAGGTTTTCGAGATTGTAAAAAGCTACACCATACAAAGCATAGCGTTTTTGCTGCGCTGCCTCGTTGCGAGTGGTGAACGAGGTGAGCGTGGTTAGCGCTAAAAGGAAGAGCGCAAACGATAGAATTGATTTTCGCATAATGTGTTTGGATTGATTTGCGTGCAAATTTCAAAAAAAAAAACGACATTTCCCAATAAAATATCAGTGGAGTATGCAAAATTCACAGTTTTGTAAAACAAACCTTTATTTTTTTGTCTACCTTTGCAGCGAATAAAAATATATAAGAGTTATAAGTCATTGCAAAAATTTTTAACCATGAATGTGCGTGGGTTATGACTCATAAACCAATTAACTACATGACAAAAGGTGTAAAACTTACAGCAGCTGCCTTGCTCATGGCTACGGGTGCTTGGGCACAAGCTCCTGCCGACAGCTTGAGCCTTGACAACTCGGACTTCACTTTTACCGAGTCGCAGCTCGATGACGATAATGATGCCTCGCAAGCGGTTTCTACTATCGTTGGTGCCAAGAGTGACCCTTACAACTCGGAGGTGGGCTATTTGTTTAGCCCTATGCGCTTCCGTGTGCGCGGTTACGACAACATGTATAGCAACTACTACATCAATGGGTTGCAGCTCAACGACCTTGAATTGGGAAGGTTTGGCTACAGCATGATTGGTGGTATGAACGATGCTACGCGTAACCAAGAGGGTGTAACTGCTTACGACTTTAACCGCTTTGGTGTGGCTGGCATTGGTGGTGCTACAAGTGTGAATGCACGTGCCAGCCAGTTTGCTGCAGGTAACAAATTGACGCTTTCGGGCTGTAACCGCAATTATGTGGCTCGTGGTATGTTTACGCATGCCACTGGTTTGCTCCCCTCGGGATGGGCATTTGCTGCTTTGGTGGGTTATCGTTGGGCTAACGAGGGTGTTATTGAGGGTACTTTCTACAACTCGCTCTCTTACTTCCTTTCTGCCGAAAAACGCTTTGGTAAGAAGCATGCACTTTCGCTCGTTACCTTTGGTTCGCCCACTGAACGTGGACAGCAAGGAGCCTCGACTGAGGAGGCTTACTGGCTTGCCAACTCGCACTATTACAACCCGAACTGGGGTTACCAAAATGGCGAGAAGCGTAACTCGCGCGTGGTGAACGATTTTGAGCCTACTGCCATCCTTACTTGGGACTGGAAGATGAACGATAAGAAGAAGCTTACTACGGCTGCAGGCTTTAAGTATTCTATGTATAGCTCAACCGCATTGGGTTGGAACGGCAATGCCTACGACCCACGTCCTGACTATTACAAGAACTTGCCCAGTTCTATCTTCAACGTGTATGACAGTGACATGAACAATCCTACCTTCTTGAATAGTCCCGAAGGTGCTTGGGCGTTGGAAGGTTGGAACAAGCTTTATGACCATTGGACTGCAAGCAAGGCTAACCGCCAGATTGACTGGGATCGCATGTATGCCGTTAACCGCTCGGCTGCTGAACAGGGCGACGAAACACTTTACTACCAAGAACGTCGCCACAACAACCAAATGGTTGCAACGTTTAACACCATTTTTAACCAAGAAATTAACAAGCACAACAAGTATGCCCTTGGTTTGCAATATAACTTCACCAAGGGTATGCACTACAAAACGCTTGCCGACATGCTTGGGGGCAACTCATTTACTGACTACGACAAGTTTGCTGCCAATGAATATGGACGGGACAGCCAAGAGGCGCAGAACGACTTGAACAATCCAAACCGCAAGGTTGGTGTGGATGATAAGTTTGGCTATAACTACAACATCCTGGTTAACAAGGCTCGCGCTTATGGCTTGTATCAGTTGAGTGGCAACCACTGGCAATGGAACGCTCAAGGTTTTGCCGAAGGTACCACGATGCAGCGCGAAGGCTTGATGAAGAATGGTCGTGCTGCCAACAACTCATTTGGCAAGAGTGGCACGGCGAAGTTCTTGGGCGGTGGTGGACGTATGGGCGTAAACTATCGTCCGAATGGTGCACACACGCTGGCGCTGAGCATTGGTGCTGAAAGCAATGCGCCCTTGGCTCGCAACTCGTTTGTGGCTCCGCGTATGCAAAATGACTTTGTGAATAATTTGACGAACGAGGACATTTACCACGCAGACCTTTCTTATACCTTCCGCTTTGGCAACTTCTCGGGTAAGGTGAGCGGTTACTATGCACGCTTTAATAACGGTGTGGAGCAAACTGCTTTCTATAACGACGATGAGTCGCGCTTTACTTACCTCACCATGACCAATGTGGAGCGCGAACACTATGGTGTGGAAGCTGCTTTTAACTATCAAATCACTTCGAACTTCTCAGTGAAGTTGGTGGGTACTTATGGCGAAGCTAAGTATGTAAATAACCCCGATGCGCAGGTAGCTTACGAAGGTTCAAACGCTGCTACACTCCAACAGCTTAACTCATGGACGAACCCTGTTACAAACAAGACTGAAGCTACACCTATCTTTGTGCTTGCTAACGGCATGCGCGAAAGTGGTTCGCCTATGGGTGTTGTGAGCCTTGGCTTTAACTATAACGTGAATGGTTGGTTCCTCAGTGCTAACTTGAACTACTACGATCGCGTGTACATTGATTTCTCTGAATATCGCCGACTCTCTAAGTCAGAAGGTGTAGGCAAATACACTCCGAAAATCGATGCGAATGGTAACGCTACTTGGGATGCCAAGATGGAAGACCTGAACGCTAAGGGTGGTATCTTCTATGATGCACAGGGTAACATCATCGACACTTACAGTGCAAAGCAAGAGAAAGCTAAGGGTGGCTTTATGCTCGATGCCTCTATCGGTAAATATATCCGTTTAAAGAAGGGTAAGAGCGTGAGCATCAACCTCTCGGTTCAGAACATTACCAATAACCGCAACCTCAAGACTGGTGGTTATGAACAGAACCGTTCTGACAACTACAACACAGGTAACACCAAGGCTTATAGCTTCTCTAAGAACTCGAAGTATTATTATGCCAACGCCATTAACGGCTTCTTAAATATTGGCTTTAAGTTCTGATAAAAACTTACACTACAATGAAATTTAAATATTTATCAATCATAGCTGTTGCGGCTTTGGGGTTGTTCAGTACCACTGCGTGTATGGACGATTTTGATAAGCCCAACACCGACGACTACATTGTGACAAGCCCCACCGACATTGGCGAGGTGAACGCTACAATTTATGATGTCAAGCAAAAGTATTGTGCCGACAACAGCACTGCCGACTACTCGCGCAACTCGTCGAACTGGTATAGCAAGGTGAACGAGGATGTGATTATCGAAGGTGTGGTTTGTGCCAACGACATCAGTGGCAACCTCTATCAGACTTTGCTTATCCGTAACATCGACGGCTCAAAGGCTGCCACAGACCCTGCGCACGACCAGTGCATCATCTTGGCTGTAAAGAGCACTGCGCTCTATCCTTACTTCGCCTTAGGTCAGCGCATCAAAATCAATCTTAAGGGTCTTTATGCGGGTGCATATAGCAAGACTCCGCGCATTGGTACTCCTTACAAGACATCGTCGAACAACATCAACTTGGGCCCGATGCTCTTTGAGGATCTTAAAAACAATGTGCAACTCGTTGGCACTCCCAACCCCAATGCGCCTGAACTCACACCGATTGACAAGACCGATGAGGAAGGCAAAGCATGGTTACGTGCTTCTGCCAATAAGAACTTCGAGAACTGCCCCATGTTAGCAACTGTGCGTGGCGACATTAAGGAGGCTTCTGAAGAAAACCGTGATAAGTTCGACAAAGGTTCTGATGCTACCTTCAAGGATGTGTATGGCAAAACCGAAACGCTCTCAGCTAACGGCAAGAAGATTTTTGGTCCCTACGAACTTCACGATGCAGGCTATGGCGTGGAACGTAACTTGGCTTTGGGCAATGGTTCTACCGTAGCTATCCGCACCTCAACTAAAAACCGTGTTTCGTTCATCGAACTGCCCGAGAATACCCGTTCATATACTGGTATCTTGAGCTACTACACAAACTGGCAGATTCAGTTGCGCGACACAACCGATATTTCAGCTAACTAATTACAATTAAAAAGCAAAAATAATTTTTATGAACAAGTATATTTTCTGCCTTGCAGCAGCAGCCCTCTCATTAGGCTTTACGGCTTGCGAGGATATCCCTGCTCCTTACGGAATTAACAAGGATAACATCACCACCCCTGATACTCCCTCTGAAGAAGGCACTATTATCAGTGAGGCTTTCAGCAAAAATTTGGGTAGCTTTACTGCAATCAACACTGTAGGCAACTATCCCTTTGCTATCGATGGTAGTTATGGTTATGTAAAAGTTACCTCATACGATGGTACAACCCAAACGAACAATGCAGCCGAAAGTTGGTTGATTTCTCCACACTTCTCATTGAAGAATGTAGAAAAAGCACATGTTACCTTTGACTATATCTTGCGTTATGCCACAGCTAACGAACTTAAGACCAACTACCTGGTTCGTTTTAGCGATAACTACAGCGGTGACCCTGCTACTGCCACTTGGAAGGACGTTCACTTCAGCCCTATTCAAGCTGCAGATTGGAACACTTGGACAACAGCTGATGTTGACGTACCCGCAGAATTCATTGGTAAAGAGAATCTTACAGTTGCTCTCTACTACAAGGCTGATGCAAAGTCTGCTACATGGGAATTGAAGAACTTTAAGCTTGCTGTTGGTTCTGCTACAAGTGAAGGCGAAGACCAAAGTGTACGCAACTTGCCTTATACCGAGGCTTTTGCTACTTCAATGGGCGGATTTAAGAACTACACGACAAGCGGTAGTGGCGAATGGATTATCGACTATAGCACCGCAAAGGCTACGGGTTGGAATGGTTCAACAACAACTGCAGGTACTTACTACTTGGTAAGTCCCGAAATTTCACTTGAAGGTCAAACTGCAGCTCACGTATCATACGAATACATTCTTCGTTACAACAAGGCTAACGAGAACCAACAACTCTACATTACCACTAACTTCAACTCTGCTGCTCCTACAGAAGGTTGGACTCCCCTTGTAACTACCCACAAGGAAGGTACTGATTGGGCTACTTTCGAGAAGGAAGATGTTGCTATTCCTGCTGAATACATGGGCAAGAAGATTCGTTTGGCTTTCCGTTATGAAACCAACAGCGAAAGCGGTTCTACTTGGGAAGTTAAGAATTTTGCCATTGCAGCTGGAAAACCTGGTTCTTCTGTAACTCCTGATAAACCCGATACTCCTGATCAACCGATTGAAGGCAACAGCATTACCATCAATGCTAAAGACTTTGGCGTTGAAAATGGTGTTGAAGTACCTACAATCACACTTACAGATGGTACCACTTTAGCATTTGCTGCTGGTGGCAATAACAACGCTCCTAAATACTACGTTAATGGTACTAACGTGCGTATGTATCCCAAGAACACCATTACTGTTACAGCAAGTAAGAAGATTAAGAAAATCATTATTAACTGCGATACTTATAATGGTGTCATCTGCAACGCAAGTGGCGATGTAGCAGCAGAACCTGGTTCTGTAAACGTAAGCGATGCTGTTATCACGATTTCAGATGTTAATGCGCTCTCCACTGTAATCAGCAATACATCAAGCGTGACAGGAGCTGCAAGCCAAATCCGTTTTAAGTCTATTACTATTGTATACGCTGACTAATCTCATCTGAGATTCTTTTTACTATTTATTGCAGACCGTTGTTGCCAATGAAAAAAGCAATTAGCAGCAACGGTCTGCTTTTATCTTTTAAATAATTACATGAAACTTCACAAATACCTACTGTTTCTCGTTGCAACTTTGTTTGTTATCTCCTGCGGTGACGATGATAATCACCCATGGAATCAACCCAACGCTGGCGGTAACACTGGCGGTAACGCTGGGGGTAACGCTGGGGGTAGCAGCAACAATACTGCGAACACACAGATTACCTCGCGCATGGAAACACCGCGCGTACTCAACGATGGCACGACCCTACTCATTTCGCACGATGTGAGCATCAATGGAAAAAAGGTAAACAACTATATGTTAGAGTATGACATTACCAAATATCACTCACGTTGGGTTGCCTTCCGTTTCGATGGTGATACACGCAAACAGTATACAGGTCGTTCAGACGAGCCCTTTACAGACGACCCAAGCCTTAGCAGCACCTACCACATTGGTAGCCGTGGATTTGGAAGCGGTTATGACCGTGGACACCTTTGTGCATCTGCTGACCGTGTATATAACACCACAGCCAACGAACAGACTTTTTATATGACGAATATGTCACCACAAAAGTCTTCGTTCAACCAAGACTATTGGGTAACACTTGAGGGCTTAGTGCAACAGTGCGGTCGCAATGCCTCATTTGCCGACACGCTCTATGTAGTGAAAGGTGGCACTATCAAGAACGACCAAATTATAAACTACATTACGCGCAGTAATGGCAAAAAAGTAGCAGTACCTAAATACTACTACATGGCATTGCTCAAGGTAAAGAACAATGCATATAGCTCTATTGGTTTTTGGATGGAGCACAAAGAGTATGGCTACGACTACAAGAATAAAGCACCTTTGAGCGAAATCGCCAAACATGCAGTTACAGTCAATAAACTCGAAGAACTTACAGGCATTGACTTCTTCCCCAACTTGCCCGATGCAGCCGAAGAAAAAATTGAGTCACGATGCAACCCTACAGAATGGGGAGCGAAGTGATAATGGATAATGAATAATGAATAATTGAGCATGCCTTACGCACTGTTCATTATTCATTGTTCATTATTCATTTTATAGGGTGTTCAAAATCCGTAAAAATGTTCTGCATGAGATTTGATAGTTTTATTAGGAAATTTCATGCGCCAGCCTCACCCCATTAGGGGTGATATAAGGTAGCCAGGTATGAGAGTGAGGGGGGGCTTGTCCTCCCCTCACTCTCATGCCTGGTTATTAGATATGTTCCCGATGCACTTCGCACGCCGTAGGTGTGCAATTGGGCCTAGGCGAA
>OCLF01000541.1_pt1 | contig 11270 bp, 11 predicted proteins | sample 1502881 | NCBI WGS metagenome assembly OCLF01 (sample SAMN03418267, study PRJEB22391) | human gut metagenome | biome: human-gut; feature: organic feature; material: feces | host: Homo sapiens | place: Tanzania | collected 2013-01
GTAGTATATAACTAATTGTAAATCAACATATTATATACAATATTTAACCATAAATGTTTGCGTATCTCGTTGATTTTCAGCATCCTTTCATACTCCAGCTAAGGTAACTTGCCGTGAATACAAGATAGGACGGTTCAATGTTCCTAACATACCTCAGTCTTCCTTGAACTTATGGATGCATCAGATTATGGAGATGTTGAGGGAAATACTTGAACCATTGATGCTGGAAGCTATCCGACAGTCTCAGTTTACCAACAAAGATTCCTTTCGGACGGCCGAATCGACATGCACAATATAGCCATAGAGAGATGTTTCAGACATATCGCTATGGGAAGACGCAATTGGCTTCAGGCAGGAAGTCACTTCTCAGCCCAGAATTTGGCGTTTATGTTCGGGTTGTTGGAAAGTTGCAAATTGAACAAAGTGAACTTTGGTGAATACATTGAGGATATCCTTACTCGCATACTTGCTGGTGAAGATGTGGATATGTCTTTCTTCCTTGCGACTATGTTCGTCGTTATGAAGACGGTATGGATGCAGAGATGACAAAGCCATCCCAATCAGTCGCATAATTGTTAAATAAAAAGAAATCAAAACTTTTTTCAAAATACTAATGCAGTTAACCCACTGAAAAATAGTGGGTACGCTGTATTGATGGTTTACGTAAAAAAACAAGCTTATGACACTGCCAGTAACTATAAACGTACTCTTTCATAAGGATTTTGCAGAGGGTTATGAAATATATACTCGACTTTACAAGCTTCTTTGTCGAGACTACAAGCACCCATTCAACTCAGGTCTAGATATACCTGTCTATTTTCATACAGACGACGCTGATGGTAATATTCCCGAAGTAGACACAACTCTCAGCAAGCATACATATATTCTTCTGCTTATTGATCAGAATATGTATATGTCTGATGAGTGGAGAATGTATGCAGATAGTAAACTAACTCAGTATAGAGTAAACGACGATACTAAAGTTTATGCTGTAGGGTTGTATAAGTACGCATTTGAACTTAGTGCTCGGCTTTCAAAAAACCAGTTCTTGAACTTCAATACCACAGCTTTATTACCAGTTTGGGACGAGTTTCAGACAAGGCTATTCGATACGCTCATACGATTTGTTACAGACTTTAATAATGCAGATGATGACCATAGGTATAAGCAATTGTCTATATTCATAAGCCATGCAAAAAAGGACGGAAAACGCATGGCTGAGGACCTCAGAGACTATCTTGTTCAAAGTGGTAGTAAACTCAGTTCATTCTTTGATGTTAATAGCATAATGGAGGGATATAACTTTGAGGACCAACTTATAGATAATGTAAAGCAGTCTATAATGGTAGTAATCTTTACCAGCGAGTATTCTTCTCGCGAATGGTGCATTCGTGAGATTATGAAAGCGAGGGAATCAAAGCGTCCTATAGTTATTGTATATGCTATTGACGGTCCTGTAGATAGAACATTCCCTTATATTGGTAACATTCCTTCTATATCTTATAAAGGTAATTGGCTGCCTGTTATTAACCTCCTTCTCAAAACAACACTCAATCAGTATCATCAAGAATTATTACTAGGGGAATATAAGGATTCTAAAACTCTGATAACTACTACAGCTCCTGATGCCTTTTCTCTTACCTTCTTTGCAGAAATACCAAATACGGATGAGTTGAATATAATTTATCCAGAGCCTCCAATCGGTAAAGATGAAATGGTAATATTGAAGAGAGTGAGAGGTGGAGACAAAACAACTTTCTGTACACCGATGCAATATCGCAGATTGGGTATTGACTTAAAAAAGAGAAATGTAGCTATCTCTGTATCTGATAACGATGACCTATTTTCGAAGGGTATTGGACAAGAAATGCTTAAAGATGCTACAATTGAGATAATTCGCCATATTTTTATTTCCAATGGCAAAATTGTCTACGGGGGAAACATTGAAGAGAATGGTTTTACTACGTTATTTAGGGAATTAGCCTTACAATATGGTGATTATTGCCAGAAATATAATGAGGATGGTTCCCAAGCATTATTGACCAATGAGCACTTCGTAACTTCTTTTATTGCTTGGCCATATCACACAGAGATAACGCGTGACCAAATATGTAACTTTCGACATAGTCGTGTCAAGCTTCGTTTCGTAGAACCGGGGTTTGATGCAACTGATGATGAACGTAAGAATGGTACGCTTGTAGGAACAGAGGAAGCAAAAAGAGATAAAAGAACGCTTTCGCTTACCAAAATGCGTGAGGAAATTGATGCATTTGAAGAGCTGGATGCTAACAATGAGCGTAAGGGCTTGTTAGCAGGAATTTTCATAGGTGGTAAAACTCATGGATCAGTTGGCAATGAACCAGGACTTCTTGAAGAGTTTAAACTTTCTTTAAGGAAACGTCCTCTTATACTTATCGGAGGATTTGGTGGTATCACACGCGATATACTTCTTAATGTATTAGGAGAAAAACATAATAGGCAACTTGGGGATGTTTCTGTAGAAGATTTGATGTGTGGCAATCTGACAGAAGACGATATTAAAATTCTAAAAGACTCCACAAATATAATCGAAATAGTCCCTATAGTATTGCGTATTCTAAAGGAACATATTTAATGTATCATACAAATAAAATTTTTGTAAGCTACACATTAAAAGACAAAGAACTTACAATTGAACACCTCAGGCGGCTTAAAACCCAAGTTTCGTTATTGAGCGATACATACATTGATATACTCGATAATGATTCTGTAGACTGGCAGCAGCGTGTGAACGATGAGCTAAATGTATGTGATAACCTCTGGCTTATTGCTACTCCACACGCAAGAAAGTCTATTTGGGTTAACCACGAATTGAAGATTATGTGCAATCTTCAAAAAAAAATCACCCCAATATCTGTCGACTCAATAGACATAGTTTCTAAACTACCCAAAATGAGACATAAAGTATTTATTAGTTATCATCACACCAATGACCAATGGGCAAAAGATAGATTGGTCGCATTAAACGAACAGTTTCAATTCTTTATAGACGCCTCTGTTGATATTGGCGATATTCCAGAAGATTGGGACGATGAGAAAATACGTAGAGAGATTAGGGATAATTACTTACGTAATTCTACGGTTACTCTCCTTTTGGTGGGGGCCGAGACAAAGAACCGTAAGCATGTAGATTGGGAATTGTTTTCAAGCATGTATGATGGACAACTCAACAAACGTTCAGGTATTGTCGTAATCATGCTCCCTAGTACAAGTTGTACCTCTTGTCATGCGTCATTTGAGAACGAAAAGACAGCCGTTTTTCCTCATATAAATCAATGGACTTCGGTTACTTCGCGATCCGAATACGAAAGGCTTTATCCATTTTTGCCTCCTAGAATCATTGACCAATTTATGAAGGGTGATGTAAAAATTTCTATTGCGAACTGGAATCATCTTACTGTAGAGAAGCTTGCGTTGTTAATTGATAATGCTGCCAATAATCGAATGAACAATAACTATGATATGAGCAGGCAAATGCGACGAAGAAATAATTGAATAGAGGTCTGACATCCATGCCTTATTCATATATGAGTAAAGCAAGCTCACTCCAGTTATGTCATGGCGAGGAAACTTAAAATACAGGCTCTTACAACAGTGATTATGCAAATGGCTATGCCCTAAATGAATACTAACAATAAATGATACTAATATGAATGATTTTAAAACACCTTTGGCTATAGTAGTTGCTTATGATATGCAATTTACAGAAGGGCTTTCTATATATGAAGACCTTTATCATTTGTTATGTCGAAATGCTAATGAACCTTTGGTAGATGGGTTAGATGTCCCTGTCTATTTCCAAACAAATCAAGGAGATGGCAAAATTTATGATGTCAGAAAAGCTATCAATGCGGATAAGGTCGTGGTATTGTTGTTGGTTGATCTTTGTATGTTCAATAGCTCAACTTGGGCAAATTACATCAATGAACTGGTCAATGATGAAAAGAATGGAGTGGTAAAGGTTTTGCCGGTAGCCTTATGCCAATATGCATTTGATATTAATCATGAACTTGGAAACCAACAATATATTCGTCTGAAGAATAATGATATTAGAGACTGTTGGCAAGAGTTTTTGATAAGGTTATATGATGATTTAATTAGAATAGTATGTGGCTCTCAGGAGAAATTGCAGATATTTATCAGTCATACCAAGAAGGATGAAGACCGTTTAGGTTTTGAGAAGGCAAACGAATTGAAAGCTTATTTGCGTGCAGATACCAAACTCAATTCTTTTTATGATGCCAATGACATTCTTGATGGATATAGTTTTGGTGACCAAATCAAGGAAAATTTGAAAAAATCTCTTTTGGTTATATTGGAAACTTCAACTTATTCAGATAGGGAATGGTGTAGAATAGAAGCAATTGTTGGCAAAGAAAATCATGTTCCAACTGTTGTTGTCAGTTTGTTTAATGGTATGATACCTCGTACTTTTCCTTACTTGGGCAATACACCTAAGATTCGGTTTGATAGTAATTGGAATGAAGTTATTTGTTTGCTTCTTCGTACTGCTTTGGATAAGTATTATGAAGAAAAATACTTGGAGAAATTCAGACAAGTAAATAGTAAGATAATACCGATGATGCCAGAATTCATCAACATTGGTAAAGTTGACGGAGTCAATCAAATTTTATATCCAGAGCCTCCTTTAGGCAATGAGGAACTTGAAGTGGTGAAGCGTCAATTCCCAACAATCACCTTTAATACCCCAAGTCAAATTTTTTCAGCATCTCGTTTCTTGGAAGGCAAAAACGTAGCAATTTCCATATCAGAGTCTCCTGACTCTGATATTCTTGGAATTGGAAAGGCTATGTTTGAGGATTTATCTGTAGAACTTGCAAGACACCTTCTTATATCAGGGGCTCATCTTGTTTACGGTGGAGACTTAAGACCTGGTGGCTTTACTGAGTTGTTTAAAGATTTAGCCTATCAATATGGTATATATGAGAAGGATAAAACCTTGAAGAATTATTTCACCAACTATTTGGCTTGGCCAATATACATAGGAATGACGCCAGCAACTCAAGCTGAATACAAGTCTTGCCGTGTTCAATGTCAGAAGGCTACGATACCAGTTACAATTCCGACCGATTTACATGGGCTAATGGTTCCACCGACTACCGTTGATAATTTGTATTATTGGGCTGAATCACTAAAGGCTATGCGCCAAGAGATGGAGGCAAATATTGATGCTCGTATTATATTGGGTGGAAGAGTTACAGGATTTAAGGGATACATGCCAGGTTTATACGAAGAAGCTATTAATGCAGCAAATGCCAAACATCCAATATATCTATTGGGCGGATTTGGTGGGGCTGCTTTACGTTTGATAAAGTTGATAAAAGGAGAAACTACTTCAGAAAAACTATTTGAGGAGTGTTGTTCCAATCGTTCATATCAAGAATTTGTTTCTTTCTTAGATGAAGAAAAAGGAGAAATGAATTTTAAAGCTCTTGATATCTTTGTTAACAATATGGGAGTACTCAATAATGGCCTTTCTGATGATGAAAACGAAAGGTTGTTTGTAACGACTAATGTTACAGAAATAATAGCTTTGGTATTAAAAGGGCTTCGTTCTCAATAGTTGAACCATTTAAAATATATAGCTTATGAAGAATGTATTTATTTGTCATCATAGTGCAGATGTTCCGAAATTGAGAGATTTACTGGATAATTTAAATTCTAAGGGTTATCAAGTTAGAAGCAGTTCTCTTCAAGAGGATAAAGACAATAAAGTCATTCACAAGGGAAAGCATGTATCTGATGCTACAGTTGCCCGATATATACGTAGAGCTATCAAGTGGGCAGGTACGTTTATAGTTTTGATTGGTGAACATACACACGAGCGTGCTTGGGTAAATTATGAAATTAAAAATGCACATTTGCAAGGAAAGAAGATAATCGGTGTCTATAAATATGGATGTGCACAAAATGCAGAATTACCAGAGGCATACAAACGATATGGAACCTCACCTATTGGTTGGAATTCTATAGATAAACTTGCTGGCATGATTGAGGGAAAAGTGGAGCCTATAGAACTACCTGATGGAACCGTTTCTTCTAATTGTATTTATCCGATGAAATATATAGATTGTTGATTATGCATTTATTTTCATATAAATTGGAGCATGACTTTGGATTGGCTCCGAATCCGTTTGGTGGTACAATGTCTTTGGCTGTATGTCGGGGACAGATTCGCAACAGTAAAGCTTTGCAATTAGGTGATTGGATAGTCGGTACAGGCAGCGTGGCTATGGGCAATCTTTACCACTTGATATTTGCAATGAAAGTAGAGGAGATTATCAGTTTTGATGATTATTGGTCTGACATTCGTTTTCAATATAAAAAACCAGTGCTGAATGGAACTTTGGTTCAGATGTATGGTGATAATTTTTATCATACAGTTGATGGACATCTTATACAAGAGCCAAGTGCTCATTCAAATCCAGATTTAATCATAAGACAGAAATTGTATAATCAAGATGTTAGAGGTAAAAGGGTTTTACTTTCTAAAACCTTTTACTATTTTGGCGATAATTGTCCTTTACTTCCAAACAATTATTTAAATATTTGTTGTGACGGTCGTTCCATAAAATACAAAACTATATCAGAACAACAAATTTACGATTTTGTATCTTGGCTTGAATCTAAGTATACTGTAGGTATTCATGGCGACCCTTGCAATTGGAAAGAGTTCAATCTACCCAAGTTAGACATTTACGATGATGGAATTGAATAAGCCAATCATCCCTAATGATGAAGTCTTTCGCTATTACTTCTATTTCATTCAAGAACGAATGAATATGTTTTGGCGTAGATGTGATGGAAGGATAGTATTGACTAAAGACCCGATATTACGTGAATATAAGTTTACTAATGTATACCGTTCTTGTGATAGAGTAAGCCAATATCTTATTCGTCATGTTATATATGAAAATATAGAGGATTATACTCCCGAGGATATGTTGCTTCGCATTCTTGTCTTCAAGATTTTCAATAAGATAGGGACATGGGAATATCTAATGCAATCGTATGGTGATATAACTATCAACCATTTTGATGTAAAGGAGATAAGTGCTTTGTTGAGCGACAGGCAGAGGTGTTATCCTATATTCAATAATGCCTACATGATGACTGGCTCGCACAAACGGTATGACTATTTAGATACGAAACACGAGAAATGGCTGACAATGGTGAAAGAAGAATTCCTCGGAGAAGGGATCTTGAGAAATATACTTGAAGCAGACTCTTTGGAAGAAGTATATAATTTACTTAGAAGTTGCTCATTTTTGGGCGGTTTTCTTGCCTATCAATATGCTATAGATTTCAACTATACTCCTTACATAAACTTTGATGAAGATTCTTTTGTTATAGCTGGAATTGGTGCCATACGTGGTATAAATAAATGTTTCATATCTCATGGCAACAGTTATGAAGATGCTATAAGGTATACGAAAGAACATTTCTATGAACTGCAACAGAAATATGGCTACACAGAGTTTGTGCCTTTAGAAGGTCATGAACCAACCCTTTTAGATTTACAGAATTGTTTTTGCGAGACAGATAAGTTTCTACGTGTCAAAATGCCAAACCTGCTTGTAGGAAATGTCAGAATTAAACAAAAATATAAGTCGCAAGGCAATTCCATTCAATATATGTTTCCACCAAAATGGCACGTGAAATCTTTTCAAGAACATTTAATGGTGAGTGAACCCACACTATTCTAATGAATATAATGATGTTAAACGAGATATCTATAGAGATATTGCAAAGATGTCCCAACAGGTGTATCTATTGCTCTTCTCATTCAAATCCACAAGCAGCTCATATTATATCTTTTGAGACTATCAAGGGTATAATAGATGACGCAAAGGCTTTCGGATGTAAAACAGTATGCCTTTCTGGTGGAGAACCTTTTCTTCATCCACAGATATTAGAAATTATAAGTTATATTGCTCAACAGCATTTGGCTTGCTACGTATACACCAGTGGCATATATATGAAGGATGGGGTTTATTCCTCATTACCATTTGGGTATATAGAGTCGGTACGTGGAATGGTTGATAAGATAATCTTTAATGTTGAAGCTGATACACCAGCATTATACAATCAGATAATGGGTACTGACGTGGATGGATTTAATTTAATGAAGAAATCCATTGAAGACTGTGTGGCAAGTGGTTTGAACGTAGAAGCTCACGTAGTTCCGATGAGAATTAATATCAATCATTTGAAGGCTATATTCGATATGTGCTATCAGTTAGGCGTATCTAAAGTTAGTGTCTTACGTTTGGTATTACAAGGTAGGGCATTGGAAAACTTGTCACTTGTAAAGTTGACAAATAAAGAAAACTTAGAAGTCTCTAAGCTAATTCGCACATTGCATGACACAAATAGCGGAAAGGTAAGAATAGGTTTGCCATATTCGGATAGCAATTGTAGAATCTATTGTAAGGCAGCAACAGATAAGATAAATATCCGATATGATGGAAATGTATACCCTTGTGAGGTTTTTAAGGACGATATTTTAAATGCCAGGTTAGGTTATAATCCAGACAATGTATACAAAAGTCGTTTTTATGATATATATCAGAAGTCACCTTATTTGAATGTTGTAAGAAAAGGCATTGAAGCATTTAAAAAGGAAGACGGAGAGGAAGTTTGTTATGGACAATTTAAAATGGATCAGGTATGAATGCAGATTATGAATTAATAAAAAATATAGAAAGGTCAATTCCTTGTTTTGATGATTATATAGCAGGCGAAGGCTGTGAAGGAATAGAATATCCTTTGGATAATGAAGTTAGAAATATTTTATTTGAGCAAATTGCTTCAAGTGAGGATGCTGATAATTTTGAAATATATAAGCGTATAGAAGAAGTAAAAGGGCTATGGGCAACTTTAATAAAAAAGTCAATTATTACTCTTAGATACTTTGATAAGCGAGAACCTTTTTATGGAAATAAGGAAAAATATCCCATTGCTTATGGAGTTGAAGAATTGAACTCTTATTTTCATAAGTATGTTGATTTTGAATCGGCATTATATGGAGGAACTCAATATTATAGAGACCATGTTGTTCATGTTTTTAGAGTTTGGTTATTGGGAATTAGATTATTGCTCAATAAAGAAAACAAGCTCTTAAAGCAAATTTCAATAGATGATAAATGTAACACTAATGCTTTTGAGAAACTATCCGTATGGACTCTTATCGCCTTAACGCATGATTTGGGGTATCCGTTAGAAAAGGCTCAAGAAATAATAGGGAAAACAAGAGATATGATGAAGTCTTTTGTTGCTAATCCAATTATTTCAATGGATTTATCATTCAGTGGAATACAAAATTCCATGAATGATTTTGTTCTGCGTTTCATGAGTTCAAAGATGGTTCCTAAACAGATGCCTGACAATGAAGAGTTCAAATATGTAGCAAGATTACAACCAAAATATCTTTTCAAGTTTCAGAAGTCTTTGGAACGAAATAAGCATGGTATTCTTAGCGCATTGGTTATATATAAGTTATTACGATACTTCTTGGAATCAGACTATTGCACTAATGAGGATTACTATTTTAAAGAGGAAGATGCCAGACAGTTTTACATTCGTAGAGAAATATTAAGGGCTATATCTGCGCATACATGTCATGACATCTATCATATGAATTATAAGAATTTTTCATTTCTGTTGATTCTTTGTGATGATGCTCAAGAATGGGGACGTAAATATATAACAGAGCTGTATGTTAATAGTCCTTTAAGATATACATTTAATGGTATACATGTTTCTTTAAAAAATGAAGAACATGATGGAAAAAATATTGATATAGCTTCAATTTCTATTGATGAGACATACTGTAAAGTTAATAATGAAGATAGTATAAAATATATTTTTAAACGTTTCATTAGTATCTCACGTGACTACAACGAAATATTCAGGGATGGGCAAGAAACAGGAAGTAGAAACTTCGAATTTGCAAAAAAAACGATTATTGATAATGGGAAAAATGATGAGAGTGTAAAAATACATTTTGTTTTAGAAGTAAGCCGAGAAAAGGCATCTACAATTACTGCCCAAATCGTTGCTTCTGAATATGATTCAGATGATGCAAAGAGATTCTTAACCATTCTTTCTTCTTTGTTTGGTAAAGATCCAGATGGTGAGCATAAGTGGGCTTCTAAGTTAACAGATCTCAAATGAAAGCATAACTTAATATAACTCATATGTACCAAATATGATGAAAGTTTTCAAATAATGGTAATCTCAAAACCAACAATTAACGTCAGATTAATGAACTATTAATGATGATTAATGTTCCTTCAAACCAACTATCGTATATAAGAATGGTAACTATAGTATTGATTTCAGACAGTTGAATGTTATCGATGATAATTCATTCAGAGATATTAACGTAAAAATGGAAGTTAGTTAAGATATTTGATGTATTCATCTGATATGAAAACAACCATATTAGTACTTCTTTATAAAAATAATTTAGATCGCTTACTTAAGAAGACAGTCCTTATGATAGATGACAAAACTGTTCGTCCTTTCGATATAAGTGCAATTAGATCTTTTATATATGATTCTTCATTGAGAATAGATTTGGTTGATAAAGCTATTGCAGATTTGGTAAAAGCCTTGAAAGAAACTCAATCCATGAATGAAAATGAAACAAACTCATTATTGAAGTTGTTGGCTGTTGAGGCTCCTGCTAAACTTCCTAATAGAATGCAATTGTCAGATGATAGTTCTTTGATATTGCAAGCTATACAGAATTTAGGTGAGGATATGAAGAGAAATCTTCGAAGAAATAGGAGTATGTATCGTGGCAGCATTAGCAATGGTTCCCTTCTAAGCGGATTCTTAAATGGACAAGTAGTAAAGGTTGGTGATCATCTTTATGACAAGAAAAATAATAAAGAATGTGGTTCTGTAATTGAAATAACAGAGGATTCTATTGTTGTTAAAGATGAACAAGGATTAATAAATATTATTGTACCCAATAGTTTGGAGGCAGGTAAATATTGTGTTATGCCTTTTTAAATGACAACATATGCTTAATGTCCTTCTGACAGGAAATAAGTTTGCCATTCATCGCCATACAGACACATCTAAAATTGTTGTGTGTATATATGGCTCTGCCATTGAGCGTTTCTATGATGAGCAAGGTAATGATACGGAAATGGTAGTATGAAAGTAGGAAGTAGTATTTGATGCGAAAGTACATAGAT
>OCLF01000551.1_pt1 | contig 11183 bp, 7 predicted proteins | sample 1502881 | NCBI WGS metagenome assembly OCLF01 (sample SAMN03418267, study PRJEB22391) | human gut metagenome | biome: human-gut; feature: organic feature; material: feces | host: Homo sapiens | place: Tanzania | collected 2013-01
GGCAGAAGCACATAGCCCAGGGCAGCGCCCTGGGTAAAAGGAACCCACACGCCCCCTACGCCCTGTAAGGGCAAAAGCCTAATTATTAAGGTGTTGCCCTTACAGGGCGCACTACTCAATATATACACTCAATACCCAGGGCGCTGCCCTGGGCTATGTGATTATTGGCTTTCAGCCCGCATTAATTGAGTTTTGACACACCCTCCACGCTGCCAACCCAGGGGGTGTAGCTGTCTCCGCTCGGCTTTGCCGCTTGCCAGAGTAAGAACTGCACCAACAAAACAAAAGGCACCTATTGCTCGGTTGGTGCACTTATTGCTTGGTTGGTGCCTATTGCTCGGTTGGTGCCTATTGCTCGGTTGGTGCCTATTGCTCGGTTGGTGCACTTGAGACAAGTGCACCCCCTGGAAGGCTCATCCGTTTAATCGATTTAATCCGTGGTTAAATTCTGCGCACCCTCACATCTGTGTAGATCCGTGAAATCTGTGGGAGAATATCGATTTTGCTCGGTTGGTGCACTTCTTGCTCTGGCAAGCGGCAAAGCCGAGCGGAGACAAGTGCACCCCCTTGAAAGCACCCTCACATCTGTGCAGATCTGTGAAATCTGTGGGAGGACAGATATTCCCACTGAACGCACGGAACACACAGAACCTCTTGCAGAGAAAGGACTCCCACAGATGGCACAGATGTAGGGAGGACACAAAAAACATTGAAAAGAATATGATAATATTAGTGATTTCGATAATTGCGCTCGGCATAATCGCAGCGCTGATTGCCAAGCTGAGCAAGCACGACGGCGAAGAGAAGATAACCGTGGTGGAGACTTGCGCCACATGCAACGGCACGAGCGACAAGTGCGAGCAGGACTGCATGATGGAAGCCGCCACGAAGGACATCGTCTACTACGACGACGAGGAGCTCGACGCGTTCAGCGGACGACCGTCGGACAGCTACACCGACGAGGAAGTGGAGCTGTTCAGCGAGGTGCTCTACACCATGCGACACGAGGAGATAGCCGACTGGTGCCGCAGTCTGACGCTGCGCGGAATCAGTCTGCCCGACCAGATAAAGGACGAAACATTCATGCTTATGGAGGGCTAAGGCAATAAAACGCCACAAACAGAGTTATTTATACGTGAAACTATTTAAGACAAGACATATTATCCCCATCCTTCTCGCAGCTGTATTGGTGGTTGCGACAGGATGCTCTACGCAGAAAAACACCGCGCGCACACGCTGGTGGCACTCGTTCAAAGCCCGTTATAACACTTATTATAACGGCTCATTAGCGTATATTGACGCCTCTCTGGAGAAAGAGGAGGGCAACAAAGACAACTTCACCGAGATTATTCCGCTCTACACCGTGAGCAACAAGAGCAGCCGAGAGATAGGCAAGTCGAACTACGACCGCGCCATCGAGAAGTGTCAGAAGACCATCAAGCTGCACAGCATAAAGCGCCGCCCGCAGTGGACGAAGCAGCGCAAGAAGACGGCGAAGGACCTGGAGTGGCTCTCGCGCCGCGAGTACAACCCGTTCCTCTGGAAGGCATGGATGCTAATGGGCCGTTCGCAGTTCTACAAGGGTGCGTTCGACGAGGCGGCGGCTACGTTCAACTACATGGGACGTCTCTACCAGACGCAGCCCGCCATCTACGCCAAGTCGAGAGCATGGCTCGCCAAGTGCTACATCGAGGAGGGTTGGCTCTACGACGCCGAGGACGTGATACGCAACATGCAGCGCGACTCCATTCACTGGTCGGCGCGCAAGGAGTGGGACTACACCTACGCCGACTACTACGTGCACACGGGCGAATACGAGAAAGCTATCCCCCACCTGCGTAACGTGATAAAGCACGAGATGCGACGCAAGCAGCGCGCCCGCGAGTGGTTTCTCATGGGACAGATGCAGGCGGCGCTGGGCAACAACGTGGAGGCTACGAAGGCATTCAAGCACGTGGTGAAGCTCAACCCGCCGTACGAACTGGAGTTCAACGCGCGCATCGCCATGACGGAGGTGATGTCTGCCGGTCAGTCGAAGAAGATGATTGGCAGACTGAAGCGCATGGCACGCTCGGACAAGAATAAGGACTATCTCGACCAGGTATACTACGCCATCGGCAACATCTACCTGGCGCAGAACGACTCCACGCAGGCTATCATCGCCTACGAGCGCGGAGCGGCTAAGGCTACACGCTCGGGCATAGAGAAGGGCGTGCTGCTGCTGAAGTTGGGCGACATCTACTGGGACAAGGAGCGCTACAACGACGCGCAGCGCTGCTACGGTCAGGCTATCGGTATGCTCGACAAGGAGCGCAAGGACTACGAGGAGCTTGCAGCACGCTCGAAGATTCTGGACGACCTCGTGCCATACACCGACGCCATACACCTGCAGGACTCGCTTCAGTCGCTCGCCAAGATGAGCGAGAGCGAACGCAACGCAGCCATCGACCGCACCATTGAGGCGCTGAAGAAGAAGGAGAAGGAGGAGCGCCGACTGCAGGCTGAGCAGAACGCACAAAACCAGCAGAACGGCGGCAACGACATGGCGCAGAACAACCAGTTCGGCAACAACACGACGATGCAGAACCAGCAGAACCAGCGTAACGCGCAGTGGTACTTCTACAACCAAATGGCGGTGAGCCAGGGTAAGGCGGCGTTCCAGAAGCAATGGGGCAAGCGCGAGAACGTAGACAACTGGCAGCGTGTGAACAAGACGGTGGTGGCGTTCCAGAGCGAAGAGTCCGAACTGACCGAGGAGCAGCAGGACTCAATAGCGCAGGCTGAAGCCGCAGCCGACTCGCTGGCGCTCGTGGCAGATAGTGCGCAGAACGATCCGCACAAACGCGAGTATTATCTGGCGCAGATTCCGTTCACGGAGGAGCAGATGGCTGAGAGCAACGCCGTCATCGCCGACGGACTATACAACTCGGGCGTAATCTTCAAGGACAAGCTCGACAACCTGCCGCTTAGCGAGAAGCAGTTGATGCGACTCATCAACGGCTATCCGAACTTTGAAAAGATGGCAGAGGCTTACTATCACCTCTACCTGCTATATATGCGCAAGGGCGAGAAACAGACCGCCGACTCGTACGTGGCACGACTGAAGCAGGAGTACCCCGAAAGCGAGTGGACAACGCTGCTCACCGACCCATACTTCGTGGAGAACGCGCGCCTCGGCGTGCATCTCGAAGACTCGCTCTACGCTTCTACCTACGACGCGTTCAAGGAGGCACGCTACAAGGAGGTGAGCGCCAATGTGGCTGTCTCCGAACATCGATTCCCGTTGGGAGCTAACCGCGACAAGTTCCTCTTCATCGGCGGACTGGGCAAGCTGAACGATGGCGACTATGAGGGCTGCATCGAAGACCTGAACACGGTGGTGAAGAAGTATCCGCAAAGCCCCGTGGCAGAGATGGCAGGCATGATTGTGAAGGGCGTGAACGAGGGCAGACGTCTGCAAGGCGGCAAGTTCGACCTCGAGAACGTTTGGGAACGCCGTTCGCAGGTGCTCAACGAGGACGACTCGACGGCTGTGCGCGAGTTCTCTAACGACCGCAACGCCGCGTTCATATATATGATAGCATACAAGCCCGACTCGATAGACGCCAACCGAATGCTGTTCGAGCTGGCGCGCTACAACTTCACGTCGTACATGGTGCGCAACTTCGACATAGAGGTTGAGCAGGCAGACGGTCTGAACCGTATGCTCGTGAAGGGATTCCGCAACTACGACGAGGCGCTGCAGTACGCACGCCAGTTGCAGAAGCAGAAGCAGCTGATGAAGCTCGTGGGCAAGAGCCGACAGATAGTGATAAGCGACGTCAATCTGCCTATGCTCGGCAAGCAGTTCAGCTACGCCGACTACGCCAAGTTCTACGAGAAGAACTTCGCTCCGCTGAAGATAGCTTCGGAGGATCTGCTGGAGATACCAGAGGTGACCGTGACCGAGCCTGACGAAAGCGAGACGAAGAAGCCGCAGGACGACTTCGACGAGGAGCAGAACAGTAAACAGAACTCTACGAATACCTTCTTCGAGGAGGAGCCGCAGCCGGCGGAGAAGCCGACTACGGAGGGCGGCGTCGTGAACATTGAGGACGAACAGCCGACGCAGTCGACTACCGAAACAGTAATTGAGGAAGAACCCACAACGACTGTTATTAAGGAAGAACCCACAACGACTGTTATTAAGGAAGAGCCTGCAACGACTGTTATTGAGGAACCGAAGCCAGTGGTTAAAGAGGAAAAGGTTATTAAGGAAGAGCCAAAGCCTGTGGTGAAAGAAGAACCGAAGCCTCAGGTGAAGGAAGAACCGAAGCAGCTGGAGGACGAGTTCTACTTCGGCGAGGACCCGCAGCCTCAGCAGAGCACATCGAAGAAGCAGGGCAGCAAGACTCAGAAAGACAACTTCGACGACGATGAGTATTACGACCTCGACGGTTTTTAACTAAAAAAGAAAGAGCATTATGAGCAACGGATATTTACTGTGGGTTGACGACGAGATTGAACTCTTGCGCGCCCATATCATCTTCCTGCAGAACAAAGGATACGAGGTGGTGACCGTGAGTAACGGCACCGACGCCATCGAGGAATGTAAGCAGCACAAGTTCGACCTGGTGCTGCTCGACGAGATGATGCCCGGTATAAGCGGACTCGAAACGCTGCAGCAGATAAAGGAGCTCTCGCCTGCCACGCCTATCGTGATGGTGACGAAAAGCGAGGAGGAGAACATCATGGACCAAGCTATCGGCTCGAAGATTGCCGACTACCTGATAAAGCCCGTGAACCCAAACCAGATTCTGCTGACGCTGAAGAAGAACATTCACCGCAAGCAGATTGTGTCGGAAGTGACGCAGACGGGCTATCAGCAGAACTTTCAGGACATATCGATGCAGATAATGAACTGCGAGACGATAGACGACTGGAAGGATGTGTATCGAAGGTTGGTGCATTGGGAGCTGGAGCTGAGTTCTACGGACAGCAACATGACCGAGATGCTGCAGATGCAGAAGGAGGAGGCGAACAACGGCTTCGCCAAGTTCATAAAGAAGCACTACATGTCGTGGGTGGCGCCTGGCGTTACGGAGCGTCCGCTGATGAGTCCCGACATAATAAAGCGCAAGGTGTTCCCCGCAATAAGCGAGGGCGAGAAGGTGTTCCTCATCGTGATAGACAACTTCCGCTACGACCAGTGGCGCGTGCTCTCGAAGGAGATAGGCAACATGTTCGACATCGAGGAGGATATGTACACCAGCATCCTGCCGACGGCTACGCAGTACGCCCGCAACGCCATCTTCTCGGGTCTGATGCCCGAGCAGATTGAGAAAATGTTCCCCGAACTGTGGGTGGACGAAGACGAGGACGAGGGCAAGAACCTCAACGAGGAGCCGCTCATACGCACGCAGATAGAGCGCTACCGACGCCACGACTCGTTCTCTTACCATAAGATAAACGACTCGACGGGCGCCGACAAGCTGCTGGCGCGCCTCAACGAACTGACGAAGAACGACCTGAACGTGATTGTCGTGAACTTCATCGACATGCTGTCGCACGCAAGAACCGAGTCGAAGATGGTGCGCGAGCTTGCCAACAACGAGTCGGCATACCGTTCGATAACGCTCTCATGGTTCCGCCATTCGGTTATGGCAGACTTGCTCAACGCACTCTCACAGATCGACTGCAAGATTATCATCACCACCGACCACGGCAGTATACGTGCGTCGAAGCCGGTGAAGATAGTAGGCGACCGCAACACCAACACTAATCTGCGCTACAAGCTGGGCAAGAACCTCAGCTGCCAGTCGAAGGAAGTGTTCGTGATAAAGAACCCGCACGAGGCGCAGTTGCCTGCGCCGAACATCAGTACGTCGTACATGTTCGCCACCGGCAGCACGTTCTTCGCCTACCCCAACAACTACAACTACTACGTGTCGTACTACAAGGACACGTTCCAGCACGGCGGCATTTCGCTCGAAGAGATGCTCATACCGCTGATAACATTAAAAGGAAGAAAATAGAAAACCGGCTGCCAACAGCCGATTACATAAAAAGAAAAACTATGGAAATAAGAATCAACTCTCTGGCAGACATCAACGAGACTGCCAAGACATTTGTCGAGAACATGGGCAACGGCAAGGTGTTCGCCTTCTACGGCAAGATGGGTGCAGGCAAGACTACGTTCGTGAAGGCTGTCTGCGAGTGTCTGGGCGTGGAGGATGTAATCACATCTCCGACGTTCGCCATCGTGAACGAGTATACTTCCGCCACAACCGGCGACGCGATATACCACTTCGACTTCTACCGCATAAAGAAGCTCGAAGAGGTATACGACATGGGCTACGAGGACTACTTCTACAGCGGTTCGCTGTGCTTCCTGGAGTGGCCCGAGCTGATTGAGGACCTGCTGCCGGAGGACGCAACGAAGGTTACTATCGAAGAGACCGAGAACGGTGCGCGCGTGGTGAAGTTCTAAGCTACTTGAATGCGACGCGATAGGTGCAGCCGTTCTTCCAGTTGCTGCATCCGTAAGCCGTCTTGCCTTTAATGATAGTACCCTTGCCGCAAACGGGGCATGTGGTGCCGATAATGCTGTCGTCTGCCGACGGCTCGCTTGTTGCGGGCTGCGGTGAGGCGGCAGCATTTTTTGTTGATGCAGTCGACGACGTTGCAGCAGACTTTGCTGCGGCTTTCTTCGGCGCAGCAGTCTTTTTCTTTTTCGCCTTCTTCAGATCCTCGTCGGTAGTGATAGTGACACGGCGGTTGCTATTGTCGCGCAGCACGTCGTAGACAATCTCCGTAACCTGCTGCTTCAGCTCATTGATGAAGTCGGCAGCCTCGTACTTCTTGTGCTCTATGTCGCGCAGTTTCTTCTCCCAGATGCCAGTAAGCTCGCAACTTTTTAGTAGTTCTTCGTGAATGATGTCGATAAGCTCTATGCCAGTAGCCGTAGCGATGAGATTCTTGCGCTCGCGGCGAATGTAGTGGCGCTTGAAGAGCGTCTCGATGATGCCGGCACGCGAAGACGGACGACCGATGCCGTTCTCCTTCAGCGCAGCACGCAGCGTCTCATCGTCGACGAACTTGCCGGCGGTCTCCATGGCACGCAGCAGCGTAGCCTCGGTGTAGTACTTCGGCGGTGTGGTCCACTTCTCGGTGAGTGTAGGCGTGTGCGGTCCGCTCTCGCCCTTCACGAATGTGGGCAGAGTGCGCTCCTCGTCCTGCTTGTCGTCGTCTTCGGACGAAGATGGTTGTGGGTTGTTGGGTTGTGGGTTGTTGGGTTGAGGTGTTGAGGTTTGCTGTTGAGCGTAGATGGTGCGCCATCCTGGCTCCAGAATCTCCTTGCCGCTCACCTTGAACTCCACATCCTCCACCTTTCCGAGCACGGTAGTGGTAGAGAACTTGCAGTCGGGATAGAACACGGCGATGAAGCGGCGCGCAATGAGGTCGTAGACGTTGCGCTCCATGTCGCTGAGCGCCGACGCAGGCACACCGGTAGGAATGATGGCGTGGTGGTCGGTGACCTTCGACGTGTCGAAAACGCGCTTCGACTTGGGCAATTTCTTGCCGGCAAGCGGCTGTATGTACTGCTCGTAGCCGCGCATACCGGTGAGAATGCCGGCACACTTCGGGTAGATGTCGTCGCTAAGAAACTGCGTGTCGACACGCGGATAGGTGGTGAGCTTGCGCTCGTAGAGCGACTGTATGAGGTTGAGCGTCGTCTCGGCGCTGTAAGAGAACTTGCGGTTGCACTCCACCTGCAACGAGGTGAGGTCGAAGAGACGCGGAGGCGCCTCGTTGCCGTTCTTCTTCGAGACGCTCGTCACCTCGAACGGCTTGTCGGCGATGGTGGCGAATGCCTGCTCGCCCTCCTCCTTCGTGGTGAACTTGCCCTTTGTGGCTGTGAAGAGCGTATCGCGATAGATAGTGGACAGCACCCAATAGGGTTCAGGCTCAAACGAATCGATCTCCTTCTGACGGTTGACAATAAGCGCGAGTGTAGGCGTCTGTACACGACCGATGCTGAGCACCTGTCGGTTCTGTCCGTACTTGAGAGTGTAAAGACGCGTGGCGTTCATGCCCAAGAGCCAGTCGCCGATGGCACGGCTCAGTCCGGCAACGTACAGCGGCTGATACTCGCTCTGGTCCTTCAGCGAGTTGAAGCCCTCACGGATAGCCTCGTCGGTCATCGACGATATCCAAAGACGCTTGACGGGGCACTTAGCCTGAGCCTTCTGCATCACCCAACGCTGTATCAGCTCACCCTCCTGGCCGGCGTCACCGCAGTTGACGATGCAGTCGGCAGCCTGCATGAGACGCTCGATGACGCTGAACTGGCGCTTGATGCCGTCGTCGTCGATGAGCTTGATACCGAAGCGCGGCGGAATCATCGGCAACGCCGAGAGACTCCAGTGTTTCCAGTTCTCGGTGTAGTCGTTGGGCTCTTTCAGCGTGCAGAGGTGACCGAAGGTCCACGTCACCTGAAAGCCATTGCCCTCCATGTATCCGTTGTGGGAGGTTGTGGCACCCAGTATGCGGGCTATATCTTTGGCTACGCTTGGTTTCTCGGCTATGCAGACTATCATTTGTTTCTGTTTTTTAAAATTAAATACGAAGTGCAAAGTTACTTAAAATTATTGAGTTTCGCACGCCAAGCTCCATATATCTTGCGCAATTACGCAGCGGATACAATCCGCCATATTTCCTCCGGAAGCACGCCCGAGGCGTTGCTTCCGAAAGAAATTTTGGTCTTTTAGCGTTTTTTTTTTACACTAATTAACACTTTTGTGTCCATTTGTATCAATAATCTAAACTATTTAGACTAACTTTGCAACGTTTGCGTTATGCATACACACAAACAATAAAGATACATCAAACGCATACTTACAACGAGGATAATATTTAGAGAGTTAGAGAGTAATTATAAATCAGCATTCATACAACCCCAAAATGAAGAACAATGAGTAACAATATACACAGCCCACACGAGAACAAACTATTGAAGATGTCAGTATTGCTTGGTGATCTCATCATCATCAATCTATTGTACTGGCTGTTTTGTTGCATTTTAAAATATGACACCAACATCGACGCAATGCGCCAAACGATGGTGGTAGGCTCTATCGTATATTTAGCTTGCACAATGGATAATGGTGTCGTGCTGCATCATCGCAAGGTGAGCGACCACCAGATTATCATGCGTGTGATGCAGAACTTCTTCGTAGGTGCAATCGGTTGCATTCTCATGTTCGCCATCGGCGACTTCCAACACATGTCGTTATTCAGAATGATAGAGTTTTGGCTGACTGCATTCGTCGGTGTTTCTATCTTCCGCATCATAACACGTCATGTTGTTGCAGCATGGCGACGTATGCCGAAGCACGCTCACAACGTGGTGTTCGTAGGAAGCAACAGCAACGTGCGCAACATGTATCGCCAGATGACCACACCAAACGACTTAGGTTTCAACGTGCTGGGCTACTTCGACCACCAACCCAACGAGAAATTCTCCGAGCTATGCACATATCTCGGCACACCGGAGGATATGCCAGAGGTGCTGAAGGAGCACAGCAACGTACACGAATTGTACTGCTGTCTGCCCTCACGCTTCAGCGAGGAAATCCTTGAAGTGATACGCTACTGCGAGCATCACTTCATCCACTTCTATTCGATGCCCAACGTCAGCAACTATCTACACCATCGTATGCACCTCAAAGTGCTGGGCGACGTACCTTACTTGAGTCTCTACAACGAGCCGCTGAGCCTCATCGAGAACCGCTTGATAAAGCGCACGTTCGACTTCGTGGTGTCGCTGACATTCCTCTGCACGCTCTTCCCCATCATACTCGCCGTTGTGGCTATCGTTACGAAGACAACAATGCCAGGACCGTTGTTCTTCCGACAGAAGCGCACCGGACTTAACGGCAAGGAGTTCTACTGCCTGAAGTTCCGCAGCATGAAGGTAAACAAAGACTCCGACACGCTGCAGGCTACGAAGAACGACCCGCGCAAGACGAAGTGGGGCAACATAATGCGCAAGACAAACATCGACGAGCTGCCACAGTTTATCAACGTACTGTTAGGACAGATGAGTATCGTGGGACCACGCCCGCACATGGTGAAGCACACCAACGACTACTCGAAGCTCATCGACAACTACATGGTGCGCCACTACATCAAGCCAGGCATCACCGGTTGGAGCCAGGTGAACGGCTTCAGAGGCGAGACAAAATACCTCTCGCAGATGGAGGGACGCGTGGCTGGCGACATCTGGTACTTGGAGCATTGGAGCGTATGGCTCGACATATATATAATGTATAAGACCGTGGCTAACGTCATCGTTGGCGATAAGCAGGCGTTTTAAGATATGAAAGGCACACCAAGCGGTGTGCCTTTTTTGTTGGCGTAACGAAATTGTAACAGTTTGGTAGTACGTGTGAATACAATTATATATAACTTTGCAAGCAGAACAAAGATATAGCAGTTATGAAACAAAACCAGAAAATCCTCGTTGTTGACGACGAGCAAGACTTGCTCGAAATCCTCAAATTCAATCTCGAAACAGAAGGCTACGAGGTGCAGACCGCCACATCAGCCGAAGAGGCACAGACGCTCGACATAGCATCGTTCGACCTGCTGCTGCTCGACGTGATGATGGGCGGCATGTCGGGGTTCGCCCTCGCCCGACTGCTGAAGGACGACCCACAGACAGCCCGCGTGCCTATCATCTTCCTCACCGCCCGCGACACAGAGAACGACACCGTGACGGGATTTAATCTCGGTGCCGACGACTATATATCGAAGCCATTCTCGCTGCGCGAGGTGATGGTGCGCGTGCGTGCCGTGCTGCGCCGCACAGCCACTGAGAACGGGGAGGAAGAGGCGCACCTCATCACCTACCAAGGCATCGTGATGAACCTCGACAAGAAGACCGTAGCCATCGACGGCGAGGAGATAGCGTTCACGAAAACCGAGTTCGAACTGCTCCACCTGCTGCTCGACGAGCGCGGACGCGTGTTCTCGCGCCAGGAACTCATCGACCGCGTATGGCCGAAGGACGTGCTGGTGCTCGACCGCACCGTGGACGTGAACATCACACGCCTGCGCAAGAAGATAGGCCGCTTCGCAAAGTGCATCGTGACACGCCTCGGATTCGGATATTACTTTGACGCATAGGAGGGTATGGCATC
>OCLF01000552.1_pt1 | contig 11172 bp, 12 predicted proteins | sample 1502881 | NCBI WGS metagenome assembly OCLF01 (sample SAMN03418267, study PRJEB22391) | human gut metagenome | biome: human-gut; feature: organic feature; material: feces | host: Homo sapiens | place: Tanzania | collected 2013-01
TTGTTATTATACTACTTTACAGGGGGTGTCTGCAATTTATTCGGGAATAAATAATCGTACATTTTCATGCTAAGAGAAAGAAGTGCATAACAAAAAGAGCCCTTTCGGGCTCTTTTTGATTTGTACAACATTAAATTGTAGATGATTACTGTAAGAGTGAAAGTACACCCTGGTTAGACTGATTAGCCTGTGCAAGCATAGACTGTCCAGCCTGAGCAAGAATGTTGTTCTTGCTGTAGTTAACCATCTCTTCAGCCATATCTGTATCACGGATACGAGACTCAGCTGATGTAGTGTTCTCAACTACGTTGTCGAGGTTGTTAATTGTGTGCTCAAGACGGTTCTGAACTGCACCAAGTGCAGAACGCTGTGAAGAAACAGTTGAGATAGCATCTGCAATTGCATCGATTGCGTATGTTGCATCCTGCTCTGTATCAGCCTTGATACCCTTTACTCCAAGTCCTGCAGAGTTCATTGAGTCGATGTTGACTGTAATCTTGTTTGTCATGTCAGCATCAGCACCTACATGAAGGTTGAAGCTTAAGGCATCGTTGTAGTTTACTGTGCCTTTTGTGAGGGTGAACTTGTTTGTTGCAGTAGCTAATGCATCATTACCTGTTGCTGTTGCTGCTTTATCAGCACCGATACCGCTAGCTTTAAGGATTTCTGCTGTTTCTAACATATATGCTTTTTTAGCTGTAATGACGCTAGAATCTTTGTCATCTACACCATCTGTTGCGGTACCCATCGTTGTCACAGACTTTCCACCAGCTGAAATTGTAACACCCTTTAAGGCTGCAATATCTGTTATACCAGTATATGTAGGACTTGCAGAATCTTTATCTGCTGCTGCTGGCTGAGAAGCATAAAATCCTTTAGTTTTAAGGGCACCTCCACCAACCGCTGTATCATAATATGTGTATTCAGTTCCGTCAATTGTTACCTTCTTATCAGGCGCATCAGTGACGTTTGCATCAGTGAAAAGCTGCGTAACATCTTTTGCTTCTGCTCCGATTGTATAGTTCTTACCCGCAATACTAATTTTGTCTCCACCTTTGAGTTCTTTTAATGCAACTTCAACAGAATCGCCCTTATCTGTAAGTGTAACACCATCAAGTCCTGCATCATGTGCATTAACGTTATGCTCTTTCTCTGCACCATCGCCCTTTAAGAGGTATGTCTCATTGAATTTTGTTGTCTCTGATACACGGTCAATCTCTGTTGTAAGCTGGTCAATCTCGTCCTGGATTGCCTTACGGTCTGTGTTAGAGTTTGTACCGTTTGCAGACTGTGTTGCAAGCTCGTTCATACGCTGAAGCATTGAGTGAACCTCTGTGAGGGCACCCTCAGCTGTCTGTACTGCTGAAACGCCATCCTCTGCATTTGTTGAAGCTCTGTCAAGTCCTTTAATCTGCTTTCTCATCTTCTCAGAAATTGTAAGTCCTGCTGCATCATCTGCTGCACGGTTGATTCTGTATCCAGAAGAGAGCTTCTCTGTAGATTTAGCCTGCTGACCTGTTGTTACGTTGAGCATTCTGTTGGCATTTGCTGCCTGCATGTTGTGTTGTACTACCATAATATAATCCTCCTTGTCCCATATTCATGGGTTATTATGTTTGACCTCTGGAAATCCTTTTCCCGAGGTGTTTCATATCTGTCATATTTCTAACAAATGTGATGAATCTTTATATAATAAACGGCTTCCCGGCTGTGGTTTTTGCCACAGCCGCTTATTATATTTCATTGTATTTATTTTGTTATTTCGAGTAGCTTAATCCGAAATTCTGTGATTTTACTTTTCAAAAGTTGATCAGTAAAATCGATCAATCTAAGCTACTAGATGATTACTGTAAGAGTGAAAGAACACCCTGGTTTGACTGATTAGCCTGTGCAAGCATAGACTGTCCAGCCTGTGCAAGAATGTTGTTCTTGCTGTAGTTAACCATCTCTTCAGCCATATCTGTATCACGGATACGAGACTCAGCTGTTGTAGTATTCTCAACTACGTTGTCGAGGTTGTTGATTGTGTGCTCAAGACGGTTCTGAACAGCACCGAGTGCTGAACGCTGTGAAGATACTGTTGAAATAGCATCTGCAATTGCATCAATAGCATATGTAGCATCCTGCTCTGTGTCAGCCTTGATACCCTTTACGCCAAGTCCTGCAGAGTTCATTGAGTCGATGTTGACAGTAATCTTGTTTGTCATGTCAGCATCAGCACCTACGTGTAGGTTGAAGCTTAATGAATCTTTGTATGAAACAGTTCCTTTTTTAAGAGTGAATGTTTTAGTTGCAGTAGCGTAGTTATCATTTTTATTAGTTCCATTTACTTCAGCCGCTTTATCAGCTCCAATACTACTTGCTTTTACAATTTCTGCTGTCTGTAACTGATATGCTTTTCCGGCAGTGATTACTGTTGAGTCATTGTCATCAATACCATCTGCTGCGCCAGCTGCATCTGTTATTACAGTGGTCTTTTTACCACCAGCTTCAACAGTTGCACCTCCTTGAACAAGTGCTTCTATAGAAGTTTTCTTTAATTTATTAGTAGTTTTATCTTCATCACCATCAGCAACCAAAGTATACTCAGTACCGTTAATCGTTGCTTTTACTGTTCCATCATACGTTGTTCCCAATAGAGCCTTTGCTTCATCTACTGTTGAACCTATAGAATAATTCTTTCCAGCAATACTTATCTTATCACCAGCATTAAGCTCTTTTAATGTAACATCAACTGTATCACCCTTATCAGTAAGTGTAACACCATCAATTCCCGCGTCATGTGCATTTACATTATGAGCCTTCTCTGCACCGTCACCCTTTAAGAGATATGTCTCATTGAACTTTGTTGTCTCTGATACACGGTCAATCTCTGTTGTGAGCTGGTCAATCTCGTCTTGGATTGCTTTTCGGTCTGTGTTAGAGTTTGTTCCGTTTGCAGACTGTGTTGCAAGCTCGTTCATACGCTGAAGCATTGAGTGAACCTCTGTGAGGGCACCTTCTGCTGTCTGTACTGCAGAAACACCATCCTCTGCGTTTGTTGAAGCTCTGTCAAGTCCCTTAATCTGCTTTCTCATCTTCTCAGAAATTGTAAGTCCGGCTGCATCATCAGCTGCACGGTTAATTCTGTAACCTGATGAAAGCTTCTCTGTGCTCTTTGACTGTGCGCTTGTTGTTACGTTGAGCATTCTGTTGGCATTTGCTGCCTGCATGTTGTGTTGTACTACCATAATATAATCCTCCTTGTCCCATATTCATGGGTTATTATGTTTGACCTCTGGAATTCCTTTTCCCGAGGGTATTTTGTAACTGCTTTGTTTTTGGTATTTACAGTCACTTTGTTGCTTTATAACAAACGGCTTTCCGGGTTGTGGCATCTGCCACGGCCGCTTATTAACTTTATTAGTTGCTTTGCGTCTTTTTCTGACGTTCTTTCTCATTCCAGATGATTTGCTTGATTTGTTTCTTTGCTTCACTGGAAAACTCAGGTTCAGGATAATATGTATCTTTTCGCTTCGTCGGGTCCGGTTCGTTGTTGGATCTTGAGATATTCAGTTCTTTTGGGGCATCTATCAGTAATCGACAGTGCTTTCCGGTTCCACCTCCATGCACTAGGGAATAGCTTTGTCCATGCTTTTCCGAAATATGCAACATTTTATAGTAAAATGTTACATTTTTTCGCAGATTAATAAGTGGTCAAAACAGAGGCTGATTAAATAACATCAAATATTTATGTCGGTTTAGTCATATTTCATCAAGAGTTGCTTTATCTTTAAGGTGATATAGTTAAATCTCTTGAAATTAATTAAAAAAGATAGAAAAGTGTAAAGAAAATTATTTAAAAAAATTTTTTCTTGGGGTTAAGTTCTGCAAATGATGTCCGATATAGTAGGTGTAAAGCAAAAAATGTAACATTTTACTATAAAATGTTGCATTTTTTGCTTTTTATAATTACTATTATTTTGTTGTGGATTTTGGATATTCCAGGGAAGAGTCTGTCATGCGGCATGTGCCTGATAATATTTTCTACTGCAAAGGAGTATTCAATGGGAACTACACAGCCAATCCGAAATAAGGATGAACTGGCGGCTTTCAGGATGTACTATAAAGATATCCATCCAAACCGCCGCAATTACTGTTTAATTGTTATGGGATTAAACACAGCACTGCGAATCAGTGACCTACTTAAATTGAAGTGGGATAACGTATACAATTTCGAGCATCATGCATTTCGCTCTCATTTTCTTATCAACGAGCAAAAGACCGGCAAGAATAACTATGTCACTCTAAACTGCAATGCCACCGATGCTCTCCGAGCATATTTCAACGAACGGCATCCGACTGAACATGAGTTTATTTTTACAAAGGCCACTTGCAGGAGGCAGCCAATAAACAGAGTTCAGGCATACCGAATTGTAAGGACTGCTGCCGAGGAGACAGTTCAGGATGAACATATCAGCTGTCATTCTCTGAGAAAGACATTTGGATATCACGCCTGGAAGAACGGCACGCCTCCTGCTCTGCTGATGGATGTCTACAATCACTCGTCCTATAAAGTCACACAGCATTATCTGGGTATTGAGCAGGATGAACGTGATGAGATTTATCTGAATCTTGAGCTATAGTTTTGTACATATTGAAATTTATTATAGCTAAAAGCCAGCCGTTTGCAACCGGCTGGCTTTTTTGGAGTTTAGCTTATAAAAAGATAGTTTACTAATATACAGATTCTAATCATACTTTAATTTTAATCCGTTGTAAAACTCTACTGCTGCCGCAAAGTCTTTCTCATCCGGATGCCCCTTTGATACACCACCAATTAGCTTAAACGGACCAAACGTATCAAATCCCTTGCATGAAAACCTTCCGACAATGTTGTCATGTTTGTCTGCTATCACCTGCTCAATTGACTTAAAAACAGGTCTGCCACCATATGTACAGATTAGAAATATATTTTTGTTGTCTGTGAGATTGACTGATGCAAACTTAAGCACCGACTGATGGAACTTTCCACCATATACTCCTGATGCAAAACCGATTAAATCATATTCCGACAGGTCTTTCTCCACAGTCTGTGTCGCATCTATCAGCTCGACATCGTTTGTCTTTGCTATCTCGTCAATTATCTTTTTGGTGTTTCCGTGATGCACTGATGCATATACTATTGCTGTCTTCATCTGTAATGCTCCATTAATGGATTTTTGTATGCCGGTTTTATCTCCGGTTCATCGTTCTTCATATCCTCTTATCCTCTGTTTTATTCCGCATTCATATTTTAAAACTTCTACGCTGTTTGTATGTATAAATAATATGATACTGATTTATTGTATTTACTGCAACATAATCTTGAAGTATATGTAATGTATTTCGGTAACAAAGGTATTCCGCAAAGACACTTTACTCTATATCATTTTTTGAGTAATTCCAATGCCCTGTCCATTGGTATACAGTCTGCATATCGTTCAGGCCAGAGAAATTCATTATAGTAATGGTAAGCCTGTTCCCTAGTCATGTACTCATTGTCCTGCGTAGAATTTGCATAGGCAGGAACAATCATGTGTAAACCATGCTCAAAACCAGCCTCTACCGTGGCATTGATACAGAAATCCGTCATAATGCCACAAATCATCACGTCTTTTTCTTCCTTTGCAGTCAGATACTCAAGCAGACCACTCTCCTTTTTGAACGCACTGCTTACAGACTTGATAAATCGTTTTTCATCAGGCATCGGTTGAAACTCGGAATAGACCTCGAACTCATCATCCCCGATAGAGAATCCGGTACCTGGTCCATCATCATGTTGTACATAAAGAACTTCTATACCTTGTTCTCGAGCTGCTCCAATCAGCTTTTTGATATTACTGACAAACTTTCTGAACGCATATAAGCGTTCATCCACGATACCATTCTGTGCATCTACAACCAATAAAACCATGAATAATCTCTCCTTTTTCGGACTTTTTGCTTTGATTCAAATAAACTAAATTCGAATATAGTAATAGCACGTAACTTCTGCTTCAGATGAAAACTGCTTCGGAACTTTGAATTATCCAGTCGCTCAAATAACTGCCTGTACCATTCATCCTTAGTCATTAAAACTTCACTACTTCTTTAGATTAAGAAAGGCTCTGCAAAAGCAGAGCCCTTCTAACATTTTCTTTCGAGGATTAACCTCTAGCCCGATTGTGGTAAATGTTAAACCCTTATAAAGCTCATAAGGCACTGCTCTCTGGCACAACACCTTACTTTACCGCTTGGCAGACACTCAAGTTGCCTGTCTTTAATATTATATTATCTGTCATGTGAAAATATGTCAATCCAAAACTTGTGACTTTATAAAGAATTAACATTTTCTGAACATCCCCTGTTCTCTGGACTTTTCCAATTTTGCAAGCATTTCTGCCTCCGTCATAGGTGCATATGGATTTGATTCTGTCTGCCTTTTTATTTCAAAAGGGAATCCATTTGTCGCAACTGCCTGGGTTAAAAAAATTCTGATTGCTGTTGTTGTATCTGTTCCTAAATTCCTAAATAGTGCATCTGATTTACTCTTTAACTCATCTTCTACTCTGACCTGAATTGTACTAGCCATATTTAGCACCTCACTTCCATCTATTTTCTTCATCCTCTATTTTCTTCATTATAATGCTAAATCATTTCTATTTCAATACATATGTATTGTATGTCTCGTCCACATGTACTTTTATAAAAAAATAGAGGGGTAAGGGTGAATAGAGTAAGTTTTGTTACCGGTAACTTACACACTTTATATTACACTCTCCAAAAATCATGAATTGAGCCTATCTATAATTGAATCAACATTCTTTCTTACCATAAGTATGGCAAAATATTGTGTTGAATAAATGTTATCCTATCATGAACTGAAGGCTTAAATGATGATGCAATAGCAACAACTATTTCGTCTTTTGCATCAATATAAATAACATTTCCACTATCACCTATAGCTGCATAGATTTTATTTTCTGCATCTATTATCCACCATAAATATCCATACTTCATTTTTTGAGAATTGATTTCGGTAAAACTGTGTGACATTAACATTTGTGTAATCCATGATTCTGAAACAATACTTTTTCCATTGTATTTACCATTATTTACACATAATTGCCCTATTTTTGCCATATCCATAGCTGACAAACAAAGTCCAAATCCAGCTGCCGCATTTTCTTTTGTATCGCAAAGCCACCTTCTTCCTTGAGATTCTCTCGAAGTTATAAATGAAATATGATTCTCCCGATTGTCCGCAATATAGCATTTACATTTTTCAATATCCAATGTTGTCTTGACCCAGTCATCACTCCCGCATATTCTTGTCCATGGCTCCGACTTAAATTTGTACGGTACTGTCATTGAAAGCAAATGTTTTAATTTCACATATGGTAGCGTTTTTTCACCACGTTTAAGAGTATACTCAGGAAAGAAGTCCAAAATGTGTTGCTCTAAACTATCAATATATCCCTTGTCGATGGCAATACCAACCAACAATGCCACTACACTCTTTGTAGCTGATGCAATATGCACTGTATCATTTATACTGTACCCATTCCATGTATCAGCGTAGATTAATTTTCCTTCCTTCACAATCACAGCCTGACATATGTTTGACTGAGTATCACTTATAGTCTGGTGCAAAACATCTAAATCAAATTTGCTCATTCTTTTTTCTCCTTTTCACCAGCGGCAGTGTCAAATTTTGCTATCCCACAATTACAGATTATTCAAAGGTTTCTTTTTATTGTTTGATTTATGAACTGGCAATTCGTCATACATTGCATTAAAAAGTCCAGCCAGATATTCTTTACTGTCAACATCTTCTACTAGCAACATCTCTTTTGCCCCTTCATATGGTAATTCATAAGTCGCATTTGCCATATAAGAAACTGCAGATTTTGTGGGTTTCACAAGTAACCTGTCATCATATATGCCTCCGACAATCCTGTCACGATAATATATGATATATTCTCCCATCATTGCACGATAACTAATTTCTTCTAAATCAGATAACTGCTCTAATATAAATTGTAAATATTCTTTGCTAGAAGCCATGTTTTTGTCCTTTCAAATACCTGCATTCTCCCATTATACTGTAATCTCAATTTGATTATCCTCAACCACAACAATGCATCCACTTGCCTCCACTTCTGTATTGATAAGCTGTTTAATAATCTGCCTTTTCTCTTCTACTATTTTACAGCTTTGTTCCATTCCACTCCCGATTCATCTGTCCATGTATCTTTTCCATCATAAATATAAACAGCATTTATACGATCCATATAGCGACCATCTGCCAGTAAATAGACCGTAGTCTCATCACCCCTTTGATTAACCAGTTCTTCGACATCCGGCCAATTGTCCTTATTCTCGAATATTTCAGTTGATGAACTTGAATCATCCATTGACGGTTCGTCCGGTAGCTGTACTACCTCTACAATTGCTTCAATTGTTTCAACCGGAGCATCACTCCATGGATATGCCGCATCATCACAGCCTGCCTGCTCAAGTAATTCTTTTGCATCAGGACCTAATAATTTCTGATATGCATCATACACAGATGCAAGCTTATTCGAAAATTCCACCTGTTCAGAGTTTCCTTTATCAGAAAGCCATGATACTGTCTCTTTTTTAACCTCATCTGTGGTCATACTGGTTCCAACTCCCCAGTTGAGCAAATGTGCTGCAGTTTTAATAGAATTCATTCCATTTCCGGCTGTTCCCGGCTGAATGTCCGAATCAATTTCATCTAATACATCTCTGAATTCTTTATATGACGACTTCACATCCTGTAATTGATTTTGTTCCTTCGCCTCTGTTTGCTCCATATTATTATCTTCTGCTGTTACCAGCTCACTATTATCTTCGCTCGTAACGACCTGCTCTGTACTGTTTTCGGTATTAGTCATAGTTCCGGTTTCCTGCTGCCCGCATGCACACAATGAACATACCATAATTACAGAAATCATCAAAAATAACTTATTCTTCATATCTTTTTTCTCCCTCCATCTAATTTACATTACTTTTTGCCATATCATGCACAAAGGAATATACCTTTTCTGACCACTGCCATACATCCAGCTTATCATGACTCAGGAAAAACGCTCTGTCTGACAACTGTTCCGGCATAACTTTCATTAGTTGTTCCTTGTATTCAGACGGAATGATGATCATATACACATAATCAGCCAGCTTCACTTCATCTTTTACCTTAACCGGTAAAAAGCCATCGTGTACAGCTTGCGGATGCTTATCTAAATCATCATACTTAAAATAAAATCGCACACCTGGCGTAAAGCCCGCACTCATCTCATCCGGTGATGGACTTCTTCCTAGCTTTCTCTCCATTACCAGTCTGTCCCCAGCCTGACAGTTTCCCCACGAAAACATTACATAATGGAAAAAATCTGTCGGATCATTTGCTGCATTTCTGTCTTCTTTCTGTAAAACAGTATCCGGAAGTTTCCTTGCATTTACTGCTGATAGCAGCAAACCACATTGTAAAATGGAAATCGCATTTTCCAAAGGAGCAGTATGACATACGAAGTCCGTCATGCAGCCTCCTCGTGCAGTACAAGCTGTACATTCTCTAATAATTTCCGGTCTCTTAACATTCTTATATTTATTCGGGTATTTTATTTTTTCCAACACATATTCCAAAATATCCTGCCGGTCTGCCTCAATCTCACACTCTCTGCCATTTATTTTCTCATATGCAATAAAATCAAGAATATCCTTCATTTCATTGTCGCTGACTTTGGGATAGTCTGATAAAGCCTTGTATAGCACACCATCCCAACATTCTGTAAATTCATGCTTTCCTATATTTATTTTCATTTTGTCACCTGCTCATTCTTACAATTCCCTATTAGTACAATCCCTACACAGACATCATTGTAACTACCTTTTTATTAGATATTTTCTTCCTATCTCATTGATATTTTTCTGAAGCAATTTCAAAAAAAGTCCGGCATGTGCACCATCCATAATTCAAATGCCTCTGCTCTTGTTGTTTCTTGAGGATTTATTTCCTGTGGTTTCATGCTTATTCCCTCCATCTAAGTAATTTTATATGCCTTGATAATACAATAATAAATATGCCAATACTGTACATAAAAAAGGAAATACCGTGCCTGGGAACCCCTTAAATCCATCTCTTTTTGAAAGTACTTTTACGGTGATTGACTGTAATATTGTTCCAGCAAATACCATAAAAGCTACAAAAGCATAAAATATTCCAGATGAACTTAATGCATGTGTTCCGGAAATCCACATGGCATAGTACAAATAATCTCCAAATCCGCAAGTCGGTATAAGCACATCATTCTTTTCCAGTCCATATACAAATAACTTTGCAGCTACTGTTTTATTAGACATAGCTTTCGCATTAACTGTTTTCTTTCCAATTCTGGTAAAACTCATGATATCCATCGTAGTCACAACAGCTCCGATAGATATCGTACTCTCAAGATCAAGCTGTTTTCCAAGCCATATTCCAGTAAACATAACAGCCAAGGCTCCAAAAATCCCATTGACAAACAGCTTTTCTCTCTTATATGGGATGAAAAACAGATTGAATATTATGTAAATTATTCCGCTAACTCCTACAGTAATCAATAATAAATTTGGCAAATATAGATTTGCGATTACTGTACATGCAGAATACAAGAATATGTATAACAATGACCAAAATATTGTTTTGTTAATGCCATCTCTGTTCATCACTAATTTTCTCCAATTCAATTATGTTGCCAGATTATCGTTCATTTTCTTTTCCTCTGTAAACAAATCTGGGACCTTCTTCTCCAATTACTCCATTCTTCACAAAACCGGCTTTCATTAAAACATTCTGCGATGCCACATTTTTTAGATCTGTCTCTGCTTCTACAGCACAGACTCCTTCCATCGATAAAGCCCATTCCGTAATTACTTTTACAGTTTCTACCATATACCCCTGATGTCTAAATTCTTCCCGTAATCCATATCCGATTTCCACTACGCCATCTTTTCCAAGACCCTTGAAGCAGAAATCGCCGACAATCGTTCCCGGAGCATTTTTTAATTCCATATTCCAAACTGCATACCATATTCTGTTGTCAGGGTTAGAAAGACTCCCTTCAAGCATCTCCGTGTAAGCCTGTTTCATCTCAGGATCAGACT
>OCLF01000570.1_pt1 | contig 11070 bp, 10 predicted proteins | sample 1502881 | NCBI WGS metagenome assembly OCLF01 (sample SAMN03418267, study PRJEB22391) | human gut metagenome | biome: human-gut; feature: organic feature; material: feces | host: Homo sapiens | place: Tanzania | collected 2013-01
ATTCCGGTATTATTATTAAATCCTGTATATAGCTTATTACAGCCATATCTCCAACCACTCTGCCCATTCCTATAGGCTTGTCATCATCATATACTGTGAACACTTTCACGCTGTTATCCAATGCTCTCTGTGCAGCCCAAGAAGATGTCTATGGGTAAGCGCGTGGCTATAGCCTTTGGCGCATCTGCCGCCTTGGGTGGCGCAGCCGCCATGTTCATGAGTGCCACACCGGCAGAGAACGTCATTGGTGAGGACAAGCCTGAAGACGAAAGCGACAACGGAGGCGACAAGCATCCCGACTGGACTGATGGCGAGGTGCCTGTGGCCCAGGGCGTGAATGACGAGATGTCGTTTGGCGAGGCTTTCAACGCCGCACGCGCTGAGGTGGGCTCAGGTGGCGTGTTCGAGTGGCACGGATATATCTACAGCACATACACAGCTGAGGAGTGGGACGCCATGTCACAGGAAGACCGCGATGCCTATGGTTCACATTTCAACTGGAGCGCTCAGTCGGCAGCCAATGAAGAGGCTGAGGTAATTGACTCTACTCCTAATGGCGGCGCACATGCCACAACTGCCGATAACAGCGAGCCCGATTATGTTGCCGGAGCCAACGGCGGAAACGCTGAAGTGGTGGCTGTGAGCGATGATGAGATCTCTGACGATGAGGTGGAAGTGGAGATTCTTGGTGTTGAGCATGATGCCGAGACAGGCATGACTTATGCACAGCTCAACTATGACAACCACGATGCTGTGCTCATAGACATTAACGACGACAACACCTTTGACGTGCTGGCTGTGGATGCAAACAACGACCACCAGATCTCTCAGAACGAGATCGTGGACATTTCTGCCCAGAACCTCACAACAGAGATGGTCAGCGCACAGGTGAATCACACAGCTGGGGCTGGACAGGAGGAGCAATATGCAAGTATGGACGACCACATGACTGTCGATGACGGCATGGGTGGTGCAGCAGGCGATGACTGTATGGTTGATCTTTAAAAATCTTGTCAATATGAAACAAACGGTTTTACTGATCTTGGCTTTCGTTTGTGCGCTACTTGGCGTGCAGAGGGCTGAAGCAAAAATATATCTTGTGGCGGTGGGCGTGAGCGACTATCCCGGCACAGCCAATGACCTCACGCTGCCTGCCAATGATGCAAAGACCATGGCGTGGCTCTATTCGAAGAACACAAAGGTGAAATATTCGTTGCTGCTCAACGAACAGGCTACTCAGAAACGCATAAAGGCGGCCATGAAGAAGGTGTATAGCGAGGCTAAAGCCAACGACATCGTGGTGTTCTTCTTTAGCGGACACGGATATCCTGGGGGGTTCGTGGCATATGACGGCATGCTCGACTATTCGGTCGTGCGTGACGGAATGGCAAACAACAAGTGTAAGAACAAGATGATTTTTGCCGATGCTTGTTTTGCAGGTAAGATAAGAACAAACAACAACGGGCAGTCTTCGGTTTCGGCTGCAAAGAAAGCTAACGTCATGCTGTTTCTCTCGTCGCGCGGCAACGAGACATCGCTGGAGAAGCCTGGCATGAAGAACGGATTCTTTACTACCTATCTGGTGAAAGGTCTGAGAGGAGGAGCCGACAAGAACCGTGACCGCACGATAACAGCCAAGGAGCTGTTCAACTATGTGCACAGCGGCGTTATTCAGCTCTCTGGCAACCGTCAGCATCCGGTCATGTGGGGCAAGTTTGCCAACAACATGCCTGTGATGAAATGGTAATTTTTTTGAAAACATCATATATGAAAAGTCTCGCACGATTGATGTCGTGTGAGGGATAATAATAAAAAAACGAAAATGAATCAAGACGTTATAAAGATAAGATGCCCCCATTGTGGTGCGCAGCTCTCGGTGAAAAACCAGCCGGGCATAGAGAGCAAAAGCGTGACATGTCCCATCTGTAAACAGAAATCGCCGTTCTTGGCTTTCAGACAGGTTAACGTGCAACAAGATCCTGGCACCGACCTGCCTGGCAACAGCAACCAAGGCCAAGGGGTGAAAAGTGACAACACACAGCTTGGTGACCGTCCGACCGACCTGAACCAGAACGCGGCACAGAACCGTGCACCAAAACTGCTGCTTGGACGTTTGACCGTGGTGAACAACGGACAGACCTTTGTGCTTCGTCCGGGACGTAACGTTATTGGACGTAAGGCGCAGGCTTCGTCGGCAAATTTCCAAATAGACACGGGTGAGGGACGACGCATGAGCCGTGAGCACATCGTTATAGATGTGCAGCGCGTGGGCAGCGAGTATATGCACACAGCATCGCTGTATAAGGAGCGTGTGAACGAGACCTTCGTAAACACCGATCGCATGACCATTGACGATGGTCTGATCTTGAAGCACGGCGACATTATTCATCTGCCCGATGCCGATGTGAAGTTCACTATCGATGATGGCGAGGGAACGCAGTTTTAGTTGTTGATTGCTGCGAGTATTTCTTTTTGAATGAACACAAAAAATAGATAATAATGAAATTCAAATTAAAAGCATATAGCATCTGGGAGTTTGGCAAACGTGTCGATGCCAACGGTAACCCACACCAAGAGGACAGCCTTTTTCCTGCTCATGGCGAGCAGAAAGACAGCGACCGGCTGTTTGTGTTGTGCGACGGCATGGGCGGTCATGATGCGGGAGAGGTGGCAAGTGCAACGGTGTGCGAGGCTATGGGCCGTTCGGTTATGGCGAGTGTGCCCGACAGCGAGGCTCTCTTTACTGACGACATGCTTCAAAAGGCTGTGGCCGATGCGTTCGAGGCTCTCGATGCTCACGACAATGGGGCGGTAAAGAAGATGGGAACCACCATGACGTTCCTTAAGCTCCATGCCGGAGGTGCCACCATTGCACACATGGGCGACAGTAGGGTTTACCACATACGCCCAGGAAAGGATGCTGCGGAGACACAGATCCTCTTCTGTACCGAAGACCACTCTCTGGTTAACGACCTGGTGAAGGTGGGCGAGCTTACGCCAGAAGAGGCACGGTTGTCGCCACAGAAAAACATCATAACACGCGCCATGCAACCACACATGGAGCGCAGACCGAGAGCGGATGTCAAGCACATAACCGACATACGTCCCGGCGACTATTTTTATATGTGCTCTGACGGCATGCTGGAGCAGATGGAGGATGACAACATTTGCTTCAACTTCTCTGCCATGACGGGCGACGACCTTAACAAGGTGCGCGTGCTAACGGAGGCAACCCATTATAACCACGACAACCACACGGCGTTCTTAATTCATATCCTTGATGTGGAGGGAGAGCCTGAGCCGTTTGAGGAAAAGGATGAGCGAAAACCTATGCAAGAGAGCACGGTGCTGCCACCGTTGCCTAAAGCTGAGGATGGCGATGATGAACGTTTCGTTGTTGAGGCTGAAGATGGTGATGAAGAACAAGAACCAAAATTTGTTGACAACAATGAGGCAACTGCAATGCCTCAGATGTCTGGACAGGCTGGTGGCAGAAGCGTTGCCGACCCTTATCGTGGCATGCAGGGGAAGCGTGGCCAAGGAAAGAAAAGCGGATTGGATAAGTTTTTGTCTGATTCGAAGAACCTGTATCTTCTTGGAACAATTATTGTCTTCGTATTGGCGTTGGGCTGCATCTTTTTTCCGAAGATGAAGAAGGACACGCGTAAGCATAATGGTGTGGAGATTCGTGAAACAAGAAGACATTCGGACAACAACTCTGACACATCAGGTCCAAGAAAGACGACACGCCGCAGTGAAGCCACACAGACGAATGAAGGCAAGGATAACGACACGTCAGGACAGAACGGCACGCCTCTTAAAGAGGACAAGACCAATCCGTTAAAAGACGGAAAGCTGCAAACGGCGCCTGGCAAGGTTACGGGCGAGCCTGCAAAAACTGATGGAACGTCGAACAGACCGGCTGGTTCGCTTAAGCCTTCTGGCTCACATGTCAAACCTTCTGAATCGCACAAGCCCTCCGACACGTCTAAGCCTGGAAAGCAAGGCAAGGTGAAGCCGGAGAACAAGCCTAATAAGGAAGAAGGAGACAGCGAGGAGCATCTTCAAAGTGCTTAAACAACAATTGGCTTGAATAAAAAAAGACTATATATAAAAAGCCTATATATAAAAAAGGTGTCCGCATCTCAGCTTGTGCTAAGGATGCGGACACCTTTTTGTTATTTCTTCTTCATGCGCACATACTCGCGATAGGGCGTGTACAGGTCGAGATAACGGAAGTTTTGTGGCGGAAGCTGCTTCGGCATCTTCATATAGTCGCCATAACAGTAGCGCAGATACTCGTCGGGCTTCTGCACACCCATCAATGTGTGGCCCTCAAACTCAACAGGGGTGGGGGTGCCATAGACCTCCTTGGGCAGGATGCCACGCTCTGGCTTGTTGTCGTGGTCGGCAATAAGAGATGACGCATCGTAGTCGTACTCGCGCTGCACATCGTTCATGCGGCGGTGAGCCTTGTCTTGCGACACCACTTTATGCATGAATTTGGCAAAGAGCCAATGCAGACCGTAGCCGTGCTTCATGGGGTCGATGGTAGAATAATACAGAAGCTTTTTGGCTATGGCGTAGCGGCGATAGTGCTTACGTTGCTCGTGCTCGTCGGTTGTCATGCCATCGAGGGGGAACACGTCGACGGGCAGGCCACCTACAAAGTTGAACTTGCGGCGCAGGATATAGGTCGTCTCCTTGTCCTGAATGCGCGCAAACTGATAGGGGTACATCGGGTCTTGCAGTCCGCTAACCAACTCATATCGCTTGGGTAGCCACTCGTTGGCGTGCTTCACAAACTCATTGTAGTCTTTGCGGGGCAAGGCCACATCGGCATCGTCATCCCATGGCACAAATCCCTTGTGTCGTACGGCTCCCAACATGGTGCCGGCAATGAGATAATAGCACAGGTTGTGCTCACGGCACACCTGGTCAATGGCGAGCAACATGTTGAGAATGTATTTTTGTAGCTCTCGTGTCTGCTCGTCGCTAATGCGTTTTTCTTCCTGATTGTTTTTCTTTGCCATAATGTTCTGGAATTCCTTTGTTTTCCTTTTTAAACAGGAATTGTTCGTTTCTTTATTTCCTTTTCTATGATTCTAAAATATCCGTTCTTGTTGTTTCCTTTTCCACCTTCCACCTTTATTTCTCACCTTTAATTTTCCACCTTTAATTTTCCACCTTTAATTTTTCACTTTTCCCTTTTCGTTTTTCCCTTAAATAACCGTCATGTCTTGGTGAGCATAGAAGTCGGCGATGGTTGATGTTATGGCCTTGGAGATGTCATTGGCAACATATGAGAACTCTTTGCCTGTGCGTATGGCCTTGAGGAAAGACAGCAGCTCGTAGCGCAAACCTTCACCGTCGAGTTGGTAGAAATAGCGCTTGTTGTTTTGCTGGTTCTCATAGCGCACCTCAAAGTAGTCGGTCTTCCACCATGGGGCTGGCACATAGATGTAGCCCTTTGTTCCCGAAACAATCATCTCTCCTTCCGATTTTGCACCTTGGCCTACCTTCATTGAAGCCACGGCATGTGGATAGATGAACGATATCTTCGTGAAGCCGTCATACATCTTTTCCTTGTTGATAAAGCGTGTTATGATGTCTTTGCGGCAGTATTTGGTGCCGAGGAGCTGGAAGATCGGCAGCATGGCGGTGGGCCCCCAGGCGCAGATACTGTTCCACTCGAACAGGCTTCGCTGTGTGTCTTGCGTGGGGTCGGGGTCTTCAAAGTTTTGAAGCGAGGTGCAGGTGGTGTCCACGCTCACAATGTCGCCAATGATGCCGCCCTTGGCGAGCAGGAGCAGACGATAGTAGGCGGTGGAGTAGGCGGTCTTAATGCCGTCCATGAGCACAACCCCTTTCTCGGCGGCAAGCGCGTGAAGCTCCTTCCATTGTTTTGTCTGCAGAGCCATTGGCGATTCGCACAGCACATGTTTGCCACGTTTGATTGCTTGCTTTATCTGGTCATAATGAAGATCGGGGGCAGAGATTATGTAGAGTGCGTCGGAACTGTTGAGCAGGTCCTCAAAAGAGGCGGCTTGACGGTCGGCGGCTTGCAGCGTATTGGAGAGATATTTGTTGTTGATGCTGAAAACATGGCCAATCTCCAAACCGTTCACAAAGCGACTCTCACGCTCTATCTTGTTAAGGATAGGCGACTCGCCCACAAGACCAAGCGTCACAGGTTGCTGCTCGCTGCGTATCTCTGTGCTCGACACACCAGAGGTGCGTTCAAGGTAGACTACGCGGCAGTAGGCTTTGAGATAGTCGAACTTGCCGCGCCAGTCGCTTCCCACGGTGAAGATGTCGACGTTCAAGCGTTTGATGTCATCAATCTTCTGACCCTCATACTCTTCTATGATGATCTCGTCGGCGATGCCTGTGGCCTTTACGGCCTCCACACGTTCCATGAGCGACTGTTGCACGTTTATCTTGCCGCGCTCACGGTCGAAGGTGTCGGAGGTTACGCCCACAATGAGATAGTCGCCAAGGGCCTTGGCGCGTTGTAGCAAGCGGATGTGTCCGTGGTGGAGCAGATCGTATGTTCCGTAGGTTATGACCTTAATCATGGAAATGGGTTTTAATATTTAGCTTTTTTGAATGTGTATCTTTTTGGGCGATGTTTATATGGAATGCATGTTTTGGAGATTGGCGGCTGTCTTTCGTCGATTGACAGTAGCCGGTTAAAGCAGACCTCTTTTCTGCATGTCCTTAAGTGCGTTTACGAGAGTGGTGTTGTCATCAGGTGACAGAGCACCGAGATGCCCCACGCGGAACACCTTGTCTGCCATGTCGCCACCATTGGGGCATACCCAGATGCCGTACTCGTCTTTCAGACAAAGGAAGATGTCGTAGGCTGAGACATTATGGGGATGAAGCGGCGTCACGGCGTTGCTCAGCGATTCTGACACGATGTCGAAGGGCATGCCCTCAATCTTGTGGCGGAAGTCGGCGGCGAGCATGGCCATGCGTCTGTTCTCACTCTCTACGCCACCTGCGGCGTCAATCTCTTTCAAGCGGGCGTTGATCTGACGCAAGATGCCTACTGCCGGTGTGAAAGGGGTCTGTCCGCGTTCGCCGTTCTTGAGCGCATCTTTAAGGTTAAAGTACATCGACTTTACCTCGCGGCTGTTCACACGCTCCACGGCGTTGGGGGCAAGCACAATGATGGAGATGCCGGGAGGACAGGCTAACGCTTTCTGTGAGCCTGTAATCATGACGTCCACTCCAAGGGCTTCCATATCGAATGGGTCGGCGAGGAATGAGCTGATGCTGTCAACCACAAGGAAGATGTTGTTGCGGTGGCAGAACTGGCTTATGAGCTGTATGTCGTAAAGCACACCTGTGGATGTCTCGTCAAGGTTGACAAGCAGGCCTGTGTAGCCTTGTCCTTCATAGGGGGCGAGGTGCTCAGCGGTGAGCTTGTGTCCCATCTCCAACTTTATCTCTGTGTGGGGGATGTCGTGGATCTCGCACAACTGTACGAAGCGATGGCCAAAGCTACCGCCGTTAATCACCAGAACTTTGTCCTCAGGCGTAAACACGTTCATGACGGTGGCTTCCATGGAAGCCGTTCCTGAGCCGGTGATGAAAGCCACTCTCGATTGTGCGGGGGCTTTGGTGAACTTAAGCATCAGGTCCTCGTTTTCCTTCATTGTGGCGGAAAACTCGGCTGTTCTGAAATAAGGAACCTGCTCTGCGCCGATGGCTCTTACTGCCTCGCTCGACATAACGGGTCCTACTGTGAAATTAAGCATATCCTTTTTGTTTTGTCTTTTAAACGACGTGGCGTCGTTTTTCTTGCATGATTTTTATTTTCTTTAGGCTTAGTGGTGCCTTTTCAAGCTATTTTAAGCTCATTTTCTATTCTGTTCTCTGGCTTTTAGGGGGTCTAACCAGGGCATCTTAGCCTCTTTTAGCCAGGCATCTTAGCCTCTTTTGGTCAAGGCTCTTATCCTCTTTTTATCCTACCGAACGTTTTTATGCTCGTGTATTTTCTCCAGAGGTTGAGCTTGCGCTTCTGTGGTACGCCGTGGCGGCTAATGTAATCGGCAGCGGCATTAAGCATGCGCTCGCACACATGACCGTCGAGGTAGGGGTCATAGTTGTTGACAATCCATTGGCGGAGAGCTATGGCCGCAGGGTCGGTGAGTGCATGGTCATAGGCTTCAAGAAGCGTGTCTGGCGAATTGATGTTCTCCCAATAGATGGCTTTAGACAGGGTGTTGATGGTTATGACAGGACGCGAGAGCAAGAGAAACTCGTAGACCGTTGATGAGGTGTCGCTGATGAGCACATCGCTCATGAGTTGGTATTTTGTCACGTTTTCGCCCTTGTCGATGAACATTATATCGGAGCGTCCGTCGGCCCATGCCTTATATTCGTCTGCCCACTCTTGACGGGTGAGCGGGTGAAATTTCATTATTATCAATGCTTCGCGTCCTTTGGCCAAGCGCTCAAGCTGCTCCTTCATGCCGGGAAGGGGGAGCGATGTGAGTTTTGGCGAGAAGGTGGGGGCGTAGAGGATGATGCTCTTCTTGCCGCTCTTCTTAAGCAGTTCTTGTTTCTCTGCATCATAACGATGCAGGTTTTGCTTTATCCAGTCTTGCTTGGGCCATCCTGTTTCTACCACCTCAAAGTCGCCATATTGGGCGGCAAGCGCCTTGAAATGTGAGGTGAAGTAGGGGCCTTGCGTAAAGTAGGTGTCGAAATAGCGACGTATAATCCAATGGTCTTTCTTCTCGGCAGCATAGCCGTGGAACACCTGTATCTTAACGCCCGGCAGATAGTAGGGCACGATGTTGCCTGGCACGAAGATGGCTTCGGGACCAAAGTCGTACACCTCTTGCATGGAGTTGGTCCATCTCACGCTGTCAGCGTAAGCAAAGCTGTCTATCTTCTTGCGGTGAATGTACCACAGCACCTCGTGTGGCAGTTTGTTTGCCGTGACATGCTCTTGAATGGGGTTGAGAATGTCGATGGCGTATTTGTTCTCGCAGAAAAGAACTATTTTCATCTGTTATATATAAATAAGGTGTATTTTTTTCTTAAATGCCCATTGTTTTTACAAAAAGTTGATCTCTTTTGTCAAGTGCTTTTTGTTCTTACAATTCAAGCTTGAACTTTATTTGATGTTTGCGCCCGTAGCGTTTCCAAAATTTTGCGCGTTTGGCCATTACATAACTCACAGCTTCCTCCACGTCATATCCGCGTTCTTTGGCATATTCGGTTGCGATGATGCGAATGAAATCTTTAGGTCCCCATAATCGGCATATGCTCGTCAGACCTTTCTCTTTGCTCACAGGACCGAAAGCCATGCGGTTGATGTCGACAAGCATGAAATGGAACCCTTCGGCATCGCGCTTCCACAGGATGTTTCCGGGCGTAAAATCTTTGTGAAGCACCTCATGCTTATGCAATGTGGCTGCAAGATGGCCTACGGCAGCACCAAGCTCCTCATATTGTCCTTTCTTTGCATCGCCCATCTCATAGAGCTCATGTGGATAGTCGACCTGTACGGTTATGAGAAAAGAGAAACCCAACAGTCCGATGGCGTTGCGCTCCTCAACAAGGGCTATCACGTCGGGGGTGCTGATGCCGCGCTCACGCAAGAGGTTGGCATATTCCATGGCACGTTGTCCTTTTGGCTTGCGTAAGCCAGTGGAATAGACCAACAGGTTTGCCAAAAGAGGGCGGCGGAACCGTTTGACATTGAGAACCATGCCATCGGGTGCTATGAACGTTTTTATGAGGTTATGGCCACGGTATATGACCGTTCCTCCTTGTTCAAACTCCTGTGGCATGCTGTCGGCAAAGGCCTTGTAGCGTGCATAGCGCTGATTTATCGTTGTCTTTATTTTCATCTGCTGTTCGTCTCTTTTGCCGTCTCCGCTTTTCGTTTTTTTGTTTTAGACTTTTGGACTTTCGCCCTTTTAGCTTTTTCTCTTTTTCTCTTTTTGTTTTTACCTTTCCTTCTCCTTCTCCACGACCTTTCCATTTACCACAGCAAAGCGACGGTCAAACTCTTCCTTTGTCCGCTTCCATCGGTTGTGGCTCCAGAGATAGTAGGCTGGCTCACGGCGTATGGTCTCTTCAAGCATCAAGAAGAAACGGCGTGTAATGTCGTCGGCAGGCAGCTCGTTGGGCGTGCGCGTTATGAGTTTGTAGGTGGCGGTGTAATAGCCGCGCTTTGGCCGGCTCATCTCTACATAGAACACGGCGTTGTTCATCTTTCGCATTATGCGTTCACCACCTGTGAACACAGGGGTGTTCTCATGGTTGAGAAACGGTAGCCACAGGTGGATGTTTGTCCATTTGGGACCTTGGTCGCTGATGTAGCCGCAGATGTTGCGTACACCTTCTTTTTTGCGACCTATAACATAACGCAAAATGTCTTTCTTCGGGATGACATGACTGTGCTTCTCGTGAGAACGCAATTTGCGGAACAGATAATCGAACGTCTTGTTGCGAAGGGGGTGATATATGAGGCCTGTCTCACGTTCAATCGGTAGATTCATGCCAACACACGACAGCCACTCCCAGTTGCAATAGTGGCCTAAGATGGCAGCCACATCCTGACCTTCCTTAAAGCATTGTTCAACCTCTTCGCTGTTTATTATGGTGAATCGGCGGCGCAGCTCCTTTTCGCTGATGCTAAGAAGCTTTATGGCTTCAAGGAAATAGTCGCAGAACCATCGATAGAACTTGCGCTCTATGGCACCAATCTCTTCAGGGCTCTTTTCGGGAAAAGAGGTGACAAGGTTCCTGTGCACCACTCCTTTTCTGTACCTTATAATATAGAAGAGAAGCACATATCCGATATCTGCCATGCCGTATAAGATGCGGAATGGCAGCAGGGACAGAGCATAAAAAAGAAAGTACACTATTCGGGTCATCGCTGTTCCGTTTTTTATTGTTTGAAATATTTTTGTCTTGTTGTCGCGCCTGTTGGCTTTTATGCTGCAAGCAAAGCGCAATTGTATGCAAAGATACAAATATTTACTGAAACGGCTCGTCTGATGTTACGAAAATGTTATAACTTCATGGAAACGCGGTCTTTTT
>OCLF01000574.1_pt1 | contig 11035 bp, 10 predicted proteins | sample 1502881 | NCBI WGS metagenome assembly OCLF01 (sample SAMN03418267, study PRJEB22391) | human gut metagenome | biome: human-gut; feature: organic feature; material: feces | host: Homo sapiens | place: Tanzania | collected 2013-01
TGTTCCTCGCCGCCTTCGCCATCGGCACGCTCGCCGGCGGCGTGTTCGGCGACCGCTTCGGACGCAAGTACGTGATATGGTTCTCCATCCTGGGCGCGGCTCCGTTCGCTCTCGCCATGCCCTACGTCAGTCTGACCTGGACCATCGTGTTCACCTTCCTCTCGGGACTCATCATAGCCTCGGCGTTCTCCTCGATAGTAGTCTACGCCACCGACCTCATGCCCGACAAGGTAGGACTCATCGCCGGCATCTTCTTCGGCTTGATGTTCGGCTTGGGCGGCATCGGTTCGGCGTTCTTCGGATGGCTCGCCGACAAGACCAGCGTCGAATACATCTTCAAGGTGAGCGCATTCCTGCCGCTGCTCGGCATAATCGCCGGACTGCTGCCCGATACGCAGAAGAAGTAGTGCTTTTAAACTCTCTAATACACTTTTCCTACATTTTTGATACTTCGAAAATACACTTTTCCTGTATTTTTGAAGCATCAAAATTACACTTTTCCTATAAAACAAGTAAATGCAGTAAATAGACATGAAAAAGACAATACCAGTTATAGGTATGGCGTGCGTTGTCTGCGCCGCCAACGTAGAGAACAAGCTCAGAGGGTTGCGGGGCGTCAACTCGGCTACGGTAACGCTGTCTACACGCACGGTGCTTGTAGACTACGACCCTGACGTGATTACGCTCGACGACATGAAGCGCGAGGTGAGCAACGCCGGCTACGACCTCGTGGTGGAGAGCGACCGCAACGCCGAGGAGATTAATCGCCGCGAGTATACGTTGCTGCGCCGCCGCACGCTGCTTTCGTGGCTGTTTGCCGCGCTCACGATGTACTTCGGCATGAGCGGCGATGGAGCGTTCAACAACCAAATCTGCCTCATACTCGCCCTCTTGAACATGTTCTACTGCGGCAGACGCTTCTATGTGTCGGCGGCAAAACAGATAACGCATCGCACGGCGAACATGGACTCGCTCGTGGCGCTGAGCACACTCATAGCGTTCCTCTTCAGCACGTTCAATACGTTCTTCGGCGAGGCGGTTTGGGGCGCACGCGGCATAGAGTGGCACACCTACTTCGACGCTTCGGTGATGATAATCACGTTCGTGCTCACTGGTCGGTGTCTTGAGGAGAAAGCGAAAGACAGCACGGCGAGCAGCATACGCCAGCTCATGGGCATGCAGCCCAAGACGGCGCGCATCGTGACCCACGAGAAGATGGAAGGCACCGACGACTACCGCATGGAGGAGGTGCCTATCTCGACGATTCAGATAGGCGACACGATAGAGGTGCGCGCCGGAGAGAAGATTCCGGTGGACGGCGTGGTGTGTGCGGCAGAGAGTTTTATGACTGCCGATGCGGCGTACGTAGACGAGGCTATGATAAGCGGCGAACCTACACCGGCAATGAAGAAAGTAGGCGACACCGTGCTCGCCGGAACCATACCGAGCCAGGGCAAACTGCGCATGCGTGCGCGTCAGATTGGCGAGAACACAGCTCTTGCGCACATCATACGCATGGTGCAGGAGGCGCAGGGCAGCAAGGCGCCCGTGCAGCGCATCGTAGACCGAGCCGCACGGGTGTTCGTGCCGACGGTGGCTGCCATCGCTCTGCTCACGTTCTGCGTGTGGTGGGCGGTAGGAGGCAACGCAGCTTTGCCGCATGCGATACTCTCGGCTGTAGCTGTACTCGTAATAGCCTGCCCCTGCGCAATGGGATTGGCTACGCCGACGGCGCTCATGGTGGGCATCGGCAAGGCGGCGCAGAAGCAGATTCTGATAAAGGACGCGTCGGCGCTGGAGAACCTGCATAAGATTCAGGCACTCGTCGTCGACAAGACGGGCACGCTCACTATTCCAAACCCGAACATCGACTTCACACGCCCATCTGACATACCGCTCGAAGAGCGCGAAACGCTGAAGCCTAACGCCAAGGAGGCGATGGCGGCGCTGCAGTCGGCTGGCATCGAGGTGTACATGATGAGTGGCGACAAGGAGGAGGCGGCTCGCTACTGGGCTAAAGAGGCTGGCATACGCAACTATCGCAGCAAGGTGCTGCCAGGCGACAAGCAGGCGCTCGTGCAGCAGCTTCAGAGCGAAGGCAAGCGCGTGGCTATGGTGGGCGACGGCATCAACGACACGCAGGCGCTCGCCCTCGCCGACGTGGGCATAGCCATCGGCAGAGGCACCGATGTGGCGATGGACGTGGCGCAGATAACGCTGATGGGCGACGACCTCATGGCGCTGCCCGAAGCCGTAAAGCTCAGTAGACGTACCGTGCGCATGATATGGCAGAATCTCTTCTGGGCGTTCGTCTACAACCTCGTCTGCATACCCCTCGCCGCCGGCGCCCTACACATCTTCGGCGTCGACTTCCAGATAACGCCGATGTGGGCAAGCGCCCTGATGGCGTTCTCAAGCGTAAGCGTAGTGTTCAACTCGCTGCGCCTGCGCTACGCGTAGGTGCAGTGACTTGTGTCTGCAAATGTAAATAGCGTGCATAGCAAGGAAGTGTGTAAAAAATTACCTCCCGTCAACTGATATTCCTTCATGTTTTCTTTTTTTATGTTGGTATTTTTATCTAAATTTGTAGCTAAGTAATTAGAAATCTATTTCATTGAACCCACGTTAATAAAAAACTATGCAATACCCTCTTATATCAGAATATCTCGCTGCCATTCTCGAGGCTCACGACAATCTTGACAAGTTAAGTCATCTGGTGCCCGTGCTGGATAAATACGGTGAACCGTATCGTAGCAGCGGTGCGTTTGCCGTCGTGTTCAAGATGAAGGACGAGCAGACGGGGAAGTGCTATGCGCTGAAATGCTTCACCGAGGAGCAGGAAGGGCGTGCGGAAGCATACCGTCAAATTGCCGAAGAATTGGAGTTTGTCGACTCGCCTTATATCACTTCCGTGAAGTATCTGGAGAAGGAAATGTTCGTTGACAGCAACTGTGAGAACGAAGAGTTCCCGGTGTTGTTGATGGATTGGATTGAGGGCGAGACGATGGAGACGTATGTTGCCGCTAACTATACGGACAACCACGCTATGGCGATGCTCTGCTACCGTTTCTGCAAAATGGCTGCTTGGCTTCGCTCGCAGTCGTTTGCCCATGGCGACATCAAGCCCGACAATATCATGGTGCGCCCCGACGGTACGCTGACGCTCGTCGACTACGACGGCATGTTCGTACCGGCGATGAAAGGTCAGAAGTCGCCTACTATCGGCACAAAGGACTTTTCGCATCCCCTTCGCACCATAGACGACTTCGACGAAACCATCGACGATTTCGCCTTGGCTTCCATAGCTCTCTCACTAAAAGCCATCTCTCTCGATCCGTCTCTGCTTCAGACCTACGGAGCATCCGACCGTCTCCTCTTCTCAGCCGCCGATTATCTCGATTTAAGCAAGAGCAAGACCTTTACCGCCCTGCAAGGCTTGTTGGCAGACGAGGAAGCAAGAACCCTTATGTCAATGCTCCTGTTAGCCAGCGCCAAAAAGAACTTGTCCATGTGCTCGTTCAGATTGTTCGACGTGCAGAAGCCGAAGGAAGAGGAAGTGTGGAGCACTGAGGTTACAGATGAAGATCTTGAAAATGCCGTAGAAGATGAGTTTGGCGTGAAATATAGTAAGGATTGGAAAAGATTACTTAAAGCACCATTAGGATTAGAAGGTGAATATCATATCAGAGAAGGAGTGAAGGTAATAGGAAATGGGGCTTTTGGATGGTGTCGTTCACTCAAAAGCATCAATATCCCAAATAGTGTGACAAATATTGGAGATAGTGTATTTTACTATAGTATTTAGAGCCCTCTAAACAACCACAAACAACGAAAAATATATAGAGATAAATATCTGTATATCAACCGCTTTTAGATTTTAACACTTCAGAAGCGGTTTTTGGTTGCTTCGGAAATTCCCGTTAAATTTGCAACGTATTTCTACCGCAGGGAATTTACGAGGCTTTATTTTTGCCACATCGTGTACATAGTTGACAAGGGACGACAATAGGTTACAAGAGTTGACAGGTTTCCGACTCGCTTTTGAGTAAAGCAATATCGTGGCGAAAGTTGACAAAGGGTGTCAATAGTTTACTTGTGATTACTTGCGGAGAGGTACAACAAAAGGAATGTTGAACAGATAAATATCGCAAGTATGCCAAAAACCAGAAAATGCGCTTATTGTGGCAAGGTTTTCACCACAAACAGCGGAATGCAGAAGTACTGCTCAGAGGAATGTGCTGAGCTAGCGAAGGAAACCAAGAAAAAGAGACAAAGGGATTTCCTTCGAGCTGTCGAGCCAGTGATGGAACTCCAGCTACAGGAGTATCTGACCTTTTCTAAAACTGCCATCCTTTTAGGGTGTACCCGTCAGTATGTCTATAAACTCGTTGAGCAAGGGAAGTTGCCTGCTTCACGACTGAGCAGCCGAATGGCTCTTGTCCGCAGGAGTGACATAGAGAAGATGTTTGCAGCCAATCCTTATAACCGCGTCCTTCCTTGTACGAAGCCCAAGAAAAACATTTCAAAGAAAAAGGCCTCTGTTAGTGACAAAAAGCAGAAAGTCCAATCAGCAGCATCATATTCAGATGAAATTCTTGAATACTACTCCGGCGAGGAAGTAAAGCAGATATATAAGGTAAGGCAGTCCTGGCTTTATACCACAGCTAAGCGTCATCAGATTCCCATGTGCCGTATCGCAGGACGGAACTACTACAGCAAAAAACACATTGATGCAGTATTCGGCACAACCATAGACTTTGATGCCATTGTTGATTGGCTATCACCACAGGAAGTGGCTGACCGATATGGTATCAACCTCACGGCAGTCCGTTCCTATGCCCACCGCCACAAGATTCCATCCAAGCGTGAGTATGGTAACACCTACTATTCCCAAAGCCACTTTGATGAACTACGCCGGACGGACTTGTTGGAGGACGAGAACTATTATACCGTTGAGCAGGTGCAGAGACTCTACGGACTGACCAAAGCCAACATCTGCCATATTGTCAAGGTGAAGCACATTGAAAAGACAAAGGTAGGACGGCTTAACCTCCTGCTCCGATCTGATGTGGAGAGAGTGATGGAAGAACGGAAATCCTTGGGAATGCCCCCTCTGGATTCTGAGTGTCTACCTTATTGACAGATTATTCATTGATTATTGGAAATAATCGGAATCAGCATGTCATCATTGAGTTCCTTTGCACCCGTGAGGAAGCACCTCACCATGATTACTAACAATAAAACATATAAGTATGAGTAACATCTGCAAAACCGTGACCCTCCGCACACGGAAAATCAAAGGCGGAGAACAGCTTTCCTTCTATCTCGACTACTACCCTGGCTATCGGGACGAGTCCACAATGAAGGTCATGCGCCATGAATCGCTCGGCATCTACATCTATGCCAAACCGAAGTCACAACGGGAGAAGGACTACAACGACCGTATGCGTGAGAAGGCAGAAGCCCTCCGTTGCCGTCGCTATGAGTCCATCGTCAATGAGAGGTACGACTTCTTTGACCGTGAAAAGATGAAGGGCGACTTCCTTGCCTACTTCAGGCAGAAGGCAGACAAGAAGAACTGCAAGTGGCAGCACGTCTATAAGCACTTTGCCAGATTCTGCAACAACAAGTGCCGCTTCGATGAAATCAACGTTGACCTGTGTAACAAGTTCCGTGAGTATATGCTGACTGCTCCGCAGACCATCCACACAGAACACAAACTCCACATCAATAGCGTGGCTGGCTATTGGTCAACCTTCCGTGCCGTCCTCCATACTGCCTACAGGGAGCACAAGATTATGGAGAATCCCAACGGGTTCTTGGAGCGCATAGACACCATCCCCACAGAGAAAGAGCATCTGTCGAAGGATGAGCTTGTCAGGTTGGCGAACACCCCATGTCAATATTCTGTATTAAAAACCGCTTTCCTCTTTGCCTGTCTTACCGGACTCCGTAAGAGTGATATTAAGCAGCTCACATGGGAGAACATACAGCCCTACGGTGATGGTGGCATGTACGTTACCCTTCGTATGCAGAAGACCAAGGAACTGGTAAACAATCCCATCAGTGACGAGGCTTTGGAACTAATCGGTGAGCGAGGAACAGGCCCCGTCTTCGTCGGCTTTGCGGACAAGATGACACAGGCGCCATTGAAGAACTGGCTGAAAGCCGCTGGCATCACCAAGAAAATCTCGTTCCATTGCAGCCGACACACTTTCGGTTCACTTCAGGTGGATGCAGGTACGAGTGTCTATACCGTTCAGCACATGTTGGGGCACAAGAACGTTTCGACCACACAGATCTATGCGAACATGGCAGAAGGAAGCAAACGAGAGAGCGTCAACCGTATTACGTTGAAGCCAAAGATAACTCCGCAGTTGAAAGTTGTGGGACAATAATGACCTACAGTTTTATCGGACACATAATTATTATATAATGTGTTTGTACGGGGAGGGGCGTTGCTTCTCCCTTTTCTTTCCCTTTCGTCATGTCCATCAACATTTTATAGTATGATTATTGGCTCTTTTTTCATATTCGATAGGACCAATTTCTAAACTTATGTAAAAAAGGAGCAGATTTTTCGGATGATTTTGAGCTGTCGGTAATAATCGGAGTAACTTTGCGAAGTAAATCGGTCTGCCTGATGCTGGCAGATGCTGACAATTCCAACAAATACAGTAAGAAAAATAGAAGATACAAGAAAGATGAACAACGTAAAATGCAAGACAGGAAATATGGCAGTAAGGGACTACTGCCTTGTGTGGGGATGCCCAGGTTTGATCATTCTCACCATCTCCCTCTTCGTGTCATTGAAGGTGGGCAACGATTTCGGGCAAGACAACTTTGCCAAGTTCGTAACCTTTGTAATCTCCAGCGGATTGTTGGGGACAGTCTATTATCTATTCCTGTCTGTATTGGCAGAAATGCCACTTAGATTGCAGAACGGGCAACACGAAGGAACCATACCCCTGACCGACCAAGAATCGGAAGTAGTAACAGAAGATTCAACGGACAACATAAGTATTGAGCAAGCCAAAGAATGCTGGGCAGAAGTTCAAGCTCAAACAGAACCGGAACAAGAATCCTTGTCCGAGGAACTAATAGAGCCGACTGTAGAGGTTTCCGATTCGGCAGAACCGACTAAGGAGATTTCCGATATGGTAGAGTCAAGTACAGAACAGCCCGACCTATATGCCCAACGCTGTAAGGAATATCAGCGTGAGCAGGAACAGAGACGTCAGAGCACCATCGATGCCATCATGGGATATGTGGCCCATACGATGTCACCATATATCTATGACAATGAGGAATTTGAAAAACTCTGTGATGCTATCAAAAAGTGGGCAGATGACTGGCAATATATTCCTGTGCCAATCAGGTTGAAGTACACTCTTACCACCCTTGACCTACGGCACTTTGTCTGGAACATAGCCGAGAGACTGGGCAGCAAGAAAGACTATACGGGACGTGTCCGTGCCGACTTCATCAAGAGGATGTTTCCAGACGTGATGAAGGACATAGAACTTGACAGCATACGCAACTTCAAGTTTCATCCTGGTATTGGCAGCATCGTGATAGATGATCCAGACAAGGGTGACTATCACTTCCACTATGAGAAATTCAATTAAATAGTTTGTCCTTCGAAAGAAGGCGACCTAGAAATCTGTTTTCAAGAATCAGCGAAAACGAGATTATTAAAACACTAAAATTATATATCAGCAGAATGGGAATACGGGCTCTATCAAAAATATCTTCTAAAGAAACAATTGAATTAAGAAGCCTTTTCAACTTTTCGATAAAAAGTCAAGTATCGTTTTTGTGATAGATAGAAACTTTGTATGACACCCATTCTTCCTATTTAAAAGATACCTCTATAAGTGATGCATCATCCTCTGGATCATTCAGTTTTCTTGAAATTTCATCTGCAGATAACACCCCCAGATTCTTCTCAGCAACTTTGTACAATCCATCCGTACAGACGAACACAGTATCATCTCCTGACAACTTATGGCATAAGAAAGGAACATCATCTCGCAGACCAGACCCTTTAATGCATCTGGTCAAGGCTGTTCTACCATACCCAATATTTGCCAAATGGTCTGTTGTTAACAACTCCGTCTTTTCTTCGTGTTGGGCATAGATTCTGACATTTCCCTGCCATGTGAAATAAAGTTCATAATCTATTATGATTGCCACGGCTACTGCAGCACCCATGTTACTTTTCTTCTCAATGCTTACCCGTCTCACTTCCTGATCTGCACGCTCCAGAGCCTTGTGCAAGACTTCTTTCTCGGCATATCCCTCATAATTCTTCATCAGATAATCAGCCACGGTATTAGTCACGACATCAGCTGCTAAATCACCAAGACTCAATCCGCCCATACCATCAGCAAGCACTATGGCAATGCCGTATATCCCCATATTTTGTATGGCCATCCTATCCTCATTCGGATAACGTTTGCTGCTAATCGAAAATGATTTTACTTTCATTGTTTGTTCCTTTCTTCTAACTCTTTGCTAAAGATTTCTACGAAAACACTCCAGATTTGGCGACAAGGCTCATAATTGCTACTAAAGTCGCCCATTTCACTGTTCCCATAATACTTCATAAAGTGATAAATAAGGTTGCTCTTTTCATCCTTCTTCAGTTCTGCTGATGCAAGGTCTGCATAGAACTGAAGATGTTCTGTTGTCAGCAGTTTGCTGATGTCGTAGGCCAGCCATTGCGCACCCCAGATGATTGCATCCAGACTCTCATTGTCGAAAGTCACTACGTCGGGCGGCACATTGTCTTTTTGATATAGCAACTGGATGTCAAGGTAGTTTTTCAAGATGAACAACATGTCTTCTGCATCCTTGTCGGTCGATGCGTTTCTGTCGTTCCATGTGTCCAACTTAATCAGGAACTGACCGCATAGCGGAGCCATCTTTACTTCTACTTCGCCATTCACAATCACGGTGACCGCTTCGTTCATCACGTCTTGAAAGCACTTTACCGACATGACAGGATTCCCTTCTGGTGGCCAACCAATCTTTTCGTCCACAGCGACTCCGCCAAATGGAACAATGTCCACCTCAAAATCTAAATCCCCGTTCACGCCTTTGTAGAAGAACTTCTGCGTTTCTCCATGACGCTTGAAATGGTTATTCTCCAGCGTTTTGCAGATGTCATCAAAGGTTTGCCAGTCTTCTATGGCAATGGCTACATCCAAATCTTCCGTGCGGCGCTTTGGTTCATCGCCTTTCATTAGCTTCATGGCTACATCTCTTGCCCTGGCACCTACCACATACAGTGGCAACCCATGCTCTGCCATACATTTATTCAAGGCAACGAGTGTACTATATAGCCAGTCATTGCCAAGTTCCTCTTTCGTGATTTTATATTCCATTCTCAATCAGTCTTTGAGCCGCCTCAATGCAACGGCTGTTGCCACTTCCCATCAAGTCAGCGTATATTAGAATTTTGGGAGCCGTTTTCTCGTCAGTATTGTCTTTCCAGAACTTCTGATAGAGTTTTATCCTGCCTTTCTCCTGGAATTTCACCTTCTTGGTCATCATCAGCTTGACACTCGGCGTTTCCGTGTAAATATCAAATAGTTCTGGCATCAGGTAGCGGTCAATCAAAAAGGCTCCACCTTCACCTCCCCAGCACATTCCATCTGGTAGTATTATTTTGTTCCAATCTCGTCGGCAGTCGGCATCCACAAACTCCATTTCCTTTAGCAGTAACTTCGGCTTCAGACTCTGATTGTAGTGAGTCTGCCAAACATCTAGCAGCTCTTTCCTGTTTTTCAAAAAGCGTCCATTTTCTGTGGTAAGCACAAACTTCCCCCTGCCAAGTTCCTCTATTACGTTCTTGATTGTGCCAAGTGACACACCGGTTTCTTCATGAATAGTCCGATAAGGCTTATTGATATTTATTTCGTCAAGCAACAAATAAAAAATAACCTTCAGACCTGCTTCATTGAACGCTTTTCCTTTTGCCTCTTTTGGCAGCATTGCCTTTTGTCCGCTTATACGTATAAACATCGGAGCGGCAACAATGTTGCAGTTTCCGCTGCTCTCCACCACACTAACTCCTTCTTCAGGCAGATCGTCAAAAGATTCTGGTGAAAAATGGTTTGCTACCAGCATCAGCGGCTTGTCTGTCTGCTCCTTAAGACTTCTCATGTGCTGCACAATAAGGTTGTAATTTGCCTTGTTCACTTGTGGCCTCACATCACAAGCAAATGTAACCCCGTTAATAGTGAGGTTATAGCCATAACTTTTGCTTTGTTCAGCTGCCTTGAATACAATATCTTCCAAGTTCGTTAATCGTCTCAGATTATAGACGACATCATTGATGATTTCTTCTTCTCTGACCATACTTGTTCACTGTTTTGTTTTTGTCCATGCATTTTGAACGCTGCAAATTTAATGAACATTTTCTAAACAACCAAACTTTTTGTTCAAAAAATGATATTTGTTCACGAATCTTGAACAAATATAATGCTTTGAACAAAAATATGCATTTTCTAAAATTTTGCAGTCTTTTAAAATGGATAATCTCTCGATGATAGTGGGCGAAAGCTGATGTCATTGCATCGGTTTTCTCCCACTTTCTGTTTTGTAATCTTCTGTCGGGAGCACCAATAAGCCTTGCCGCAAGTTCTATTTTTACCTTTTCCCCTATCATTATTCCCCTTGTAGCCCCTTTTTTCCCAAATTATTTCATGTTGATATGATTATTCGTGGATTATCGTGAATAATCGGAATCAGCATGGCATCATTGAGTTCCTTTGCAGCCGAATCACTAAAACTGTGATAAATTATGGAAAAAGAAATTCTGACATTCAACGACCTCCCGCAGGTCGTCGCCCAGCTTCGGAATGAGGTGATGGGCATGAGAGCCATGCTGACCAGACAGCAGGCAGAGAGTAGTAAACCCGTAAAGGAGAACCGCCACAAGCCAATGACTGTGGAAGAGGCCATCGAGTACACGCACATCCCCAGGGGCAAGGGTCGAGCACCTTGTCGCTATAGGCATAGCTGATGT
>OCLF01000578.1_pt1 | contig 11005 bp, 10 predicted proteins | sample 1502881 | NCBI WGS metagenome assembly OCLF01 (sample SAMN03418267, study PRJEB22391) | human gut metagenome | biome: human-gut; feature: organic feature; material: feces | host: Homo sapiens | place: Tanzania | collected 2013-01
GGAATCAATACCATATAGTCAATATGCTAATGTATATGACAAGACCAAAAGCCAATATTGCAACATTTCAATAGTTTATTCCTTTGACTTTGGACATAAAGTGAAAGTCGATAATAGCGAGATTAATAAATCCATAAATAGTTCCTTATTGAAAGTTAACTAGTAAATAACAATAAACAAGCCCCACATTGTCTTACAATATATTAGGCAATGTGGGGCTTGCTTGATTATTAAATATGTGTATACTATTCAAATAATCCGCCTGAATATGTGTTGCGTCCCATGTGCTCGTAGGCAAGTGGCGTAGCCATACGTCCGCGAGGAGTACGCTTTATGAAGCCTTCCATGATGAGGTAAGGCTCATATACCTCTTCTATAGTTCCTGCATCTTCGCCAATGGCAGTACCGATGGTAGACAATCCTACAGGACCACCCTTAAACTTATCGATGATGGTGAGGAGAATCTTGTTGTCTATCTCGTCAAGACCATATTGGTCGATGTTTAATGCCCTTAAGGATAGGTTGGCAATATCGCAAGTTATGGTGCCATTACCCTTTACCTGAGCAAAGTCGCGCACACGGCGGAGTAGGGAATTGGCAATACGAGGCGTACCACGTGAGCGACGAGCTATCTCTAATGCTGCATCATCTTCGATAGGCACACGCATAAGCATGGCGCTACGTTTGATGATTCGCTGTAGCGTTTCGGGATCGTAGTATTCCAAGTGCATATTGATGCCGAAACGAGCTCTCAGAGGTGCTGTGAGCATACCGCTACGTGTGGTTGCACCAACGAGGGTGAAAGGGTTTAGGTCTATCTGTATGCTTCGTGCCGAAGGACCTTTGTCTATCATGATGTCTATACGATAGTCTTCCATAGCAGAATACAGATATTCTTCCACTATAGGCGACAAGCGATGAATCTCGTCGATAAATAGCACATCGTTAGGTTCAAGCGATGTTAGTATACCTGCCAAGTCGCCAGGCTTGTCTAATACAGGTCCGCTTGTTATCTTAAATCCTACGCCAAGTTCGTTGGCTATGATATTGCTAAGAGTTGTCTTGCCGAGTCCTGGAGGACCATATAATAAGGTGTGGTCGAGAGGCTCGCCACGATATTTGGCAGCTTCAACGAATATCTCAAGGTTTTCTACCACCTTGGGCTGTCCGTTGAAATCGTCAAATCTCAGAGGTCGCAAGGCGTTTTCAAATTCTTTTTCTCCCTTGCTGAGTCTTTCTTCGTGTATGTCGAAATCTTCTGTCATTTAATTGTCTATGTGTATTATGCAACTGCAAAAGTAAGGCTTTTATTTCATATCACCAAATGAGCAGTCATTTCACTTCCTTAAATCCGACAGTCTTTATGCCATTATCAGATGGCACACACCACCAGCCATGCTCTTCACCATGCCCTTCATTTCGAGAGTAAACATTAGCGACGAAACTTTGCCTATAGCGAAGCCCGACTTTGCAGACAATAGATTTATCTGTAGGTCGTTGGTTGTGGTGAGGATGTCTACTATATGTTGCTCGTCGGCAGAAAGGTCGGGGAACAGCTGTCTTTCTATACCCTGCTTCTTGGCTTCTCTGAGCTTAGCATCATTCTCCCAGCCCATGGCGTTGACGAAGTCTTGTGCCGAAGTTATCAGTTGTGCCTTGTTGTCTCTGATAAGGTTGTTGCAACCTATGCTATAAGGCAATCCTATGTTGCCAGGAAATGCAAACACATCCCTGCCATAGCTGTTTGCTATGCCCGTGGTGATAAGTCCGCCGCCCTTTTCTGCGCTCTCTACTATGATACAAGCATCGCTCATTCCTGCCACAATACGGTTTCGCCTAACGAAGTTCACCTTGTCGGCATTGGTGTTGATAGGAAATTCAGTTAGCAGTCCTCCTTGTTTCACCATCTTGGCAGCCGTGTCACGATGACCAGAAGGATAGATGGTGTCGAGACCATGAGCCAATACGCCTATAGTCTCCATGCCTGCAGCCAAAGCGTTGCGATGGGCACAGATGTCTACGCCATAGGCAAGTCCGCTAACTATCAACGTGTCGGGACATGCTATCTGCAGTTCTTTGGTAAACTTCTGGATGATATCCTGGCCGTAGGCAGTAGCATGGCGAGTGCCTATGATACAGATTATTCGTTTGGCGTTGAGGTCGGCATTGCCCATATAATAAAGCATAACAGGAGCATCAGGACATTCAGCCAAGCGCTGAGGATAGAGTGGGGAACTTATGGCAAGCGGTTTGATACCATTATCCAAATCCCATTGCAGTTCGCTCTCTGCCCATTTCCTGTGGCTCTCAGCATTCTTGAAAGCTTTCACCAGGCGTGGCGTAGCTTCAGGTATCAGCTGCTTGATGTCGCCACTTGCCTCGATAATCTGCGTTGCCGAGCCAGCTTGCGCATACAGCTCGTGTAGCCCCGTGAGGTTATAGTAGCCGATGCGCGATAGAATCATCGCATTTAGCGTTTCTTTGATATCTATATCCATGATGATAGTGGTGGAGCCTTTATTCCATAGAAGATGCGAAGTAAGGCGCAAAAGCCTTATCGTATTCCTCGCTATTACCTAATTTGCCATTTATGAGGCATACCAATTCTACCGTGGCGCGACAAGATAGTTTGTTGTCTGCCTCGCGGATGATATCTTGGTGGAATATATATCTCACACCTTGTTTCTCTATCCAGAGCTTCGATATCATAATGTCGTCGCAACGTAGAGGCACCTTATATTGTAAGTTCATACGTGCCACAACAGCATCTACACCCTTCTCGTGCATCTTGGCAAAGCTTAGTCCTGTTTCGCGTAGAAACAAGTGGCGTGTATGCTCCATATAGTGTAGATAGTTGGCGTTGTTTACTATACCTTCGATGTCGCACTCATAGTCGCGAACCTCAATCTTTGTTTCAAATATATATATACTCATATCTTTTTTACTTTTCTACTTTTTTACCTTTCTACCTTTTTACCTTTCTACCTTTTTACCTTTCTACCTTTTTACCTTTCAGATATTCATATCCTATTCGGCAACGTAGGCAGTCTTTGCGGTCGCAATATACCTTTTTAAGTTGTATTAATGCTTGTGAGTCGGAAGCGGTATCGGCATGCAGTCCCACCTCTTGCCACATCCTAACCACCATATTGTTCTCCACCTTCAATTGGTCGAGCAATTCGAAAGCCCTGTCGCATAGCTCCTCTTTGCCTTTGTATCTGCCGTAGGCAAACAATATTGGAACCACAACATTTATTATTAGCACATTTATCGATTGTTTCGACATTTGCTTGGTGTTCTTCGTGCTTTCTTGTCCGAAGTTGTAATGCGTCTGCCAATAGTCGGTAGGCGTGGTTGCAAATAGCGATTGCAGAGCCTTGATATCCTTGCATTCCAACAGCTGACTAAGATTAGCCTTACGAGCGAAATAGAGATTTGCCAATTGCGATATTCTTATCTGCGGAAAGTTCTGCGGATGAAGCCTTAGAAATCGCCATAGCTTGTAGTCTATAGGTTTCATCGAGAATTTGTGCGACAGATATTTATATTCTCTGCACAATTCTATGTAGTGAGCATCTGCAGCAGCCTCTTCTCTATACCTTTCGGGTATGGCTCTTGGGTCTAATAGTCCTGCTTGACCTAAGAATATAGCTTCTATCTGCAATATGTCGTCGCGATGGTGAGCCACACTCGATAGTGGAACATTCTCAGCCCATGTCTCAAAGGCATCGCTATTTATGCCGAAGCCAAAATATCGGGCAAGGGTAATGAAGTAGGCATCCTCCCAAGAACCATTACACTTCTTCAATCTTTCCGTTATGGCGTCAGTCTTCTGCTCCAATCGTTCTGTCACCAAGGCGCTCATCCACGAGTGGACAGTTAGTGAACTTAGCTCCGGCACAATTTTATAGCATGGCGGATAACTGTCGGTAGAAAGCAAGTCTTTGTAGTTGTCTGCCACGCTCTTTGGGACTTTTATCTCAAGTTGAGGCAGCAGTCTGCCGTTGGAAGTCTCTACAGCCGAGTTGGCAACTTCCACCACGTGTAGAATCACGTTGTCGTATCTCGGATCTTTGTCGTGATTGTGCAGATACCAGTCTGTCGACTTGTCGTGTATCTCAATATTTCCCACCCACATGGTGCCGTCAATCTTCACTTTGGCATTAAAGAAGTCGGGACCTGCATTGGTGTTATGCAGTCCTGTATCAATTATTTCTACCTCTTTGCCTTCGGTAGTGGTGAGGTCGTAAGGTTGGAAAAGTTTATGTTTCCAGCAGTAGTGCAGTAGTTGTTCCATAAACCGATAGATGTTAATAATGTTGCAAAAATACAAAAAATAATCCTTAAGTAAAGACTTATTGTATGTTTTTCTTTTGCTATTTCACCTAATTAGCTTATCTTTGCATGCAAAATACTGACATATCGCACGTTAGGCAGATATGTCTGCAAACAATATTGAACATAAAACACAAAAAACATGAAAATTGCATTGATAGGCTACGGCAAGATGGGCAAGATGATTGAGCAGATTGCTAAAGATCGTGGACACGAGATAGTAAGCATTATAGATGTAGACAACCAAGAGGATTTCGATTCTCCAGAATTTGCTTCGGCTGATGTTGCAATAGAGTTTACAGCTCCACAGGCTGCTTATGGCAACTATCTTCGCGCTTTTGCACATAATGTGAAGGTGGTTTCTGGTTCTACAGGATGGATGAAAGAGCATGGCGACGATGTTCGTCGTATGTGTACCGAAGAGGGTCAGACTCTCTTCTGGGCTTCTAATTTCTCTATTGGTGTAGCCATCTTCTCTGCCGTAAACAGATATTTGGCTAAGATTATGAATGGCTTCGAGCAGTATGATGTGAAGATGGAGGAAACACACCATATCCATAAGCTTGATGCTCCAAGTGGTACTGCCATCACTCTTGCTGAAGAGATTGTTGAGAATCTCGATAGAAAGACCGATTGGGTGAAAGGTGCTGTCAACTGGCCTGACTCTCCAGAGAAGAATGAGGCGGCTCATGAGGCTAAGCCTACAGACATTGTTATCGATGCTGTTCGTCGCGACGAGGTGCCAGGCATTCACGAGATAACCTACGACTCTGATGCCGATGCCATCACTATCTGCCACAATGCACACTCTCGTAAGGGCTTTGCTCTTGGTGCTGTATTGGCAGCTGAATATACCAAGGATCACAACGGATTGCTTACAACAAGCGATTTGTTTAAGTTTTAATACCAATTAGCCTTCCACTCATCAATAACGATAAGCGATAGTGGATTGGCTTCATAACAATAATATATTGCTCTATAGCACATTATAAAACAGAAATGATTGATAAGCAAAAGAAACAACTGAATATGAAGGCGCAATGGACCAAGTTGTCTATTGTGTTAGCCTTGTATCTACTCTTCTTGTTGTGGGTGAAAAGCTGGTGGGGACTTCTCGTAGTTCCTTTCATCTTCGATGTTTATATCACTAAGAAGATACGTTGGCAATGGTGGAAAGACTCAGAAGGACCTGTAAGGTTCATCATGTCGTGGGTAGACGCTCTTGTGTTTGCTCTTGTGGCAGTATATTTCATCCATCTGTTCTTCTTCCAGAACTTCGTAATACCATCTTCTTCTTTGGAGAAGAGTCTTCTCACAGGCGACTATCTGTTTGTTTCTAAGGTTAGCTACGGACCTCGCATTCCGCAGACTCCACTCACTATGCCTATGACACAGCATACCTTGCCTATCTTCAACTGCAAGAGCTATATCGAATATCCTCATTGGGATTATCGCAGAGTGAAAGGTTTGGGCAATGTGAAACTCAACGATATCGTGGTGTTCAACTATCCTGCAGGCGACTCTATCCTTACAGAGCCTGCTTATGCCAACGACTATTATAACATGTGTTATGGCTTTGGTGAAGATTTGTATCGCCAGATTTATCCTGACGCTCCATCACCTGCCGACCTTAACCCAGCTCAGCAATACGAATACTTTAAGACCGTATATGCTATGGGACGCAACTATATTGCCAACAACCCTGTGCAATATGGTAGCATCGACTCTCGTCCTACCGACCGTCGAGAGAACTATGTTAAGCGTTGTGTAGGTTTGCCTGGTCAGACCCTGCAGATAAAGAACAAGATTGTTTATCTTGATGGCAAGGCCAATAAGGAACCGGAGAATGTGCAATATACATATCTTATCAAGCTCAACAATATGTCGATGGTTGATTTCATGGCAGAAAAATATGATGAGCTACGCAAAGACCTTGGTATCACCAACGAAGACATAAGCTCGTTGTCACGCCTTCATGGTTCAGATGTAGATAGTCGCTATCTGCTCAATGGCGCTATCTTGCAGCAGTTTGATGGCTATATGCCTTTGACAAAGCGTGCTGCCAACGAATTGAAGAAGCAAAAGATTGTTTCTGCTATTCGTCAGGTCACAGACAAGGATATCTATTCAGGTTCGCTATATCCTCAGAATGCCGTAACTGGTTGGACTCGCGACAACTATGGTCCTATCTGGATTCCTAAGAAGGGCGAGACTGTTCATCTCTCTATGAGCAACATCGCTATCTACGAGCGTCCTATCAAGGTATACGAAGGCAATAGCCTCGACGTTAAGAACGGTCAGATTTATATTAATGGTAAGCTTGCTAATAGCTATACCTTTAAGCTCGATTACTATTGGATGATGGGCGACAACCGTCATAATTCTGCCGACTCTCGTTATTGGGGATTTGTGCCAGAAGACCATGTGGTTGGTAAACCAATATTCATTTGGTGGTCAAGCGATCCTGATAGAAATGGCTTTGGTGGCATTCGCTGGAGCCGATTGTTTAACTTTGTAGACAATATAAAATAAATATTTTGAACCAAGCGCTCAAAACACTTTTGGCGCTATTTGTGGCAGCAATAGGGATGCTCGCCATTCGCGCCTATGTATTTACCATCTATACGGTACCCGTGAATGTGGACATCCATATTCACAAGGGTGACCGCGTAGGGGTGCTTCATTGGCTCTGTTCTGACATAGAACAAGGCGATGTTGTGGTGTTTGGCGACTCTATAAAGCAGATAGGAAAGATAAAGGCGGTGCCTGGCGACTCGGTCGTTGTGAATGGAGAAAAATATCTTATTCCTCATCAATGTTGCCATCGTTGCAAGAGTACCGACTGCCATACCTACTTACTTAATGTAGGTACAACAGAGATGCTCGTGCAGAAACACGATATGCTTGGCAAGGCATGGCGACTTTATTGATGCTTGGTCATTATATTTATTGATTTATTCCCCTTAAAATAACTATTGTTATTCATTTGCAACTCATGCAGACAGCTCTCCTTTCATCTACATATTTTGGTCCTATACAATGGTATCAGAAGCTTTTTAGATACCAGCGTTGTATAGTGGAACAGCACGACAACTTTATTAAGCAGACTTATCGCAACCGTTGTGTTATCTCGGCTACACAAGGTGTGCAGGCTTTGTCGATACCTGTAGAACCAGCTCCGCAGACTTCTGTAAGCGGAAAGGTGGCTATGAAGGATGTCCGCATTAGCGACCATGGCAACTGGCGCCATCTGCATTGGAATGCTTTGACGTCAGCTTATGGCGAGAGCCCTTTCTTTGAATATTACGAGGATGATATTCGTCCGTTCTTTGAGAAACAATACCCGTTTTTGCTCGATTTCAATATGGAAACCACAGCAAAGATGTGTGAACTATTGGATATAGAGCCTAATATCGTGCTGTCAGAGGAATATTTGTCGGCTGATGCTTTTACGCAATCATCGGCTAACGGCGATGTCGTTAGCGACTTCCGTGATGCTATCCGTCCTAAGCGTCCGTTAGAAGATGTAGAGTTCTCTCCAAAACCTTATTATCAGGTGTTTAGCCAGAAGCATGGCTTCTTGCCAAACCTTTCTATCCTCGACCTTCTTTTTAACGAAGGAAACGAATCTGTGTTGTTCTTATAGCTGAATGATAGGATAAATACCTTAATTTTATACATTTAGATAAATATTTGGCAAAAACTTGCTGATATTAAAATAATTTATTTAACTTTACGGCCGATATTTATTAACTAAAAACTATATCGGTATGAAAACTAGACATTTTTCTGTAGCAGCATTGATTCTTGCTACATCTTTCTTTGCAAGTTCTTGCGTAGGTTCTTTCGGACTGTTCAATAAACTAGCTCAATGGAATAAGTCGGCTACAAGCTCTAAATTCCTCAACGAAATCATCTTCATCATCATATCTCCAGCTTATGCTGTTTGCTCACTTGCTGATGTTGTTGTTTTCAACTCTATCGAGTTCTGGACAGGTAGCAACCCTATGGCACATAATGTAGGCAAGACAATCGACGTAATGGGTCAGGACGGCAAATATTATGCTGTGACATATCTTAAGAACGGTTATGAAGTAAAAGCTCCTACAGGCGAAATAACAAACTTCCTTTACGACAAGAATACTGATTCTTGGTCGCAGGTTGTTGATGGCAAGACAGTAGAGATGTTCCGTTTCAACCATGATGGTACTATCAAGGTTAATGTAAACGGCAAGTCTATGGATGTCGCTCTCGACGAATCAGGCGTTTACGAGGTAGCTTCAGCTGCAGGCAAGAGCATGCTTTGGGCAAGCAGATAATAATAGCTTTTATAATAAACAAATAAGTGGTAGCTCGAATCATTCGAGCTACCACTTATTTGTTTATATAATATAGGCATTCTACTAGAACTCTATAACATTCTCTCCTTTCCAATCGGTATTGACAGATATGCTGAAATTATAATTATCGGATGCTGAAGGTGGAGCTATATTGGTAAAGAGGTTGCCTTTATAGCGTGTAATCATATTTTTGCTTACAGCAACGTCTTCAAAGGTTTTTGTACATACAGTCTCGCCCGAAGCGTTGAGGGCTGTAATGGTCATCTTTAGCTTCTTGTCATCCGATTGTGGGAATGTATAAACCTCGTATGTGTTTACACCTGCCTGTACGTTTCTTATTTCCGTCTGTCTGCTGTTCACAGATCCTGCTCCTGTATAACCGCTTAGGGTAGACGAGCCGCCTGTATAATAGAACTTCAGTTGCTTAACGTTCTCTGGTATCTGGTCTGCTATTTCGAGGCGGAACATGGCAGTAACTCTTTCCATTACTACATCTATATTGTTGCTGCCAGCCACCAACTCAATCTCTTCATAATAATGGAAAGTATCCGATAGTTTGTTGCCTTCAAATGTAATCTTGTTTATATCTGTCGTTGTAGCATTCTTTTCGTTTGAATGAGCAACTATAACCAAGTGGTATTTTCCTTCAGCCAATTTCATAGTTACATTAGCAAAATCAGCGTCTGTAGACTTCTTATTTGCAGAGTATACACGTTGTCCTTCTACGTTGTAAATAGATATGGTAAGCTTCGTACAGACTTTGCCTATAGGTTCTATGGCGCGTGTGCCCTTTGCTGCAGCATCCTTATAGTTTGCGTCAGCTATTCCGCCTATGTGTATAGAAAGGCTTGCATTGCCTGTAGAAGATGGTTGAGATGTTGGTGGTTCTTTGCTTAGTAGTTCGTCGAGCGATACTTTCTCACATGATGCTAAAGCCAGCGATAATGCCAAAAGGCATATTAGTTTTAGTTGTCTCATAATTGTTTTGTTATTTGAAAGGTTAGTTCGTTTATATTGCTCCAAAGATACAACTAATAATCGAATATATCCCGATTTGTTGAAAGTTTTTTCTCTTTTTCATGTAAAAAACTATTTTTTCTTGAATATTGATAGATGATAATGAAAAAAATCTTCCGTTTAAACACTTCTTTTAACCGCTTAAACCTGCTGTGTGTACATTTCTGCTATTTTTGGTGTAAACAGCATTTGTTAGCATAAAATCAATTTCTTATATTTGCAACGTCTTTTAGTAATAATAAGGCAAAAAGTAACCTGCTTGTATAACATTAAAACAAAAAGAAAGGGAAAAAGGAATGAAAAAGGTTTTTAGTAATTTTATTGTTAGAATGAACAAGACAGCCTTTATGTTTGCTACAGCGGCTGTATGTGCGTTAGGTACAGTATCTTGTGGTGGTGACGACGATGGTGATGAAGCTGGCGGTGGTGGTTCGTCTGCAGGCAATACGGAGTCGGGTGTGATTCAAACCCCAACAGGAGGAGCGGTACGAGTGGCTAAGGCAGGAGAATATACCTTCTCATACAATAGCGACGGCTCTCTTGCTTCCTTCTTTGATGGTGATGTGACATTTAATGCTACCTATAATCCATTTACGTTGTCAAGTCATTACCAGAGCTCAAGTTTTGAGGAAACAATTTCTTTCGTTTTATCTCTGAATAATAATGGTTATATCTCGGGCGTCAGCACATCAGGAGTATATACCAGTAAAGAAGAGAAGGAGGTAAGTAAAGGAAATGGCTCTTTCAGCTATGATGGAAGTGGTCATCTTACACGTGTCGTTTTCAAAGGTAGTGGTTATATCGAAGAAGATGGTCAAAAGTATAATTATACATCTAAGAGTGATTATACATTCACATGGGATGGTGGAAAGCTGGTGAAGGCTGTTTATAATTTTGTAGAGGGAGATGATACGGAGTCTACAGTCGTTGAATACACTTACGGAAGCGATGCTGTACAGAACGTTACATGCCAGTATGTTCCTGCAATCATTGACGATGATATGATAGCTGCATTCTTCTATTTAGGTTATTATGGAAAGGGTCCATCTGTATTGCCTACAAGCTGTAAGGTTACCGATACAGATGATGAAGGAACAAATGTACAGACCTACTCATGTAGCTACACTCTGAATAGTGACGGAACCGTCAATACGTTTAATGGCATAGAGAGTGGAACTATGGTTTATGGCACTGGCGCTGCAATGGGTGCGCAGGTAGCAAATCCTTTGGGACGTGTAGTTCATATTGCAGGTGACGGTTCTTTTAGAATGAATTGCAATGAGCTTTGTACAATTGCACGCTACAATCTTCCA
>OCLF01000582.1_pt1 | contig 10994 bp, 7 predicted proteins | sample 1502881 | NCBI WGS metagenome assembly OCLF01 (sample SAMN03418267, study PRJEB22391) | human gut metagenome | biome: human-gut; feature: organic feature; material: feces | host: Homo sapiens | place: Tanzania | collected 2013-01
ATAGTGGTTTCGCTCGATGACCTCCAGTTGCCGTCACGCAATGGCATAAAACATGTTAGGGCATGGGAGCTGTCGCAGATGTTATAAGGAGCGACCATGCTCGTCGAGGTTTAGTGAAAACTTTTTAATATATCTGAGTTAATGAGAATAAATGACAACCGTACGGTCTTGCCCCAAGGCACCACACTCCATGGCACATCTTGCAGCTACACTATCATCAAGATGTTGGGACAAGGCACATTTGGCATAACCTACCTCGCTTCCACTTCTTATGGAGAGAGCGTGGCTGTGAAAGAATTTTTTATGCGCGAGATCAACGGACGCAACGGCTCTTCTGTAACATCGGGCAACAAGAAAGGTCTGGTCGACTATTATCGCAAGAAATTTGTGCGCGAAGCTGGTAATCTGTCAAAACTTCATCATCCCAACATCATAAGTGTGCGAGAGGCATGGGCAGAAAACGACACGGTCTACTACTCCATGGAATATCTTGACGGAGGAAGTCTTGATAACCTTATCTTGAGCGAAGGTGGCCTTACTGAAGCCGACGCGTTGCATTACACGCGTGAGATGGCAACAGCCCTCATGTTCATGCATAACAACAAGATGTTGCATCTTGACCTCAAACCTTCCAATGTGATGCTCAATCATGGCCACGCCGTGCTCATCGACTTTGGCTATGCCAAGCAATATGCCGCCGACGGCCTTCCCGAGTCGAGCGCAACGATAGGCAAAGGAACGCTTGGCTATGCACCCATAGAGCAGAACAACCCCAACGAGTGGAAGGAATTTCCCGTAACCATGGACATCTATGCCCTTGGTGCCACTATGTTCAAGATGCTAACTGGCCATACGCCGCCTGAAGCATCGGAGGTGCTCAACAATGGCTTTCCCTATGGAGAAATGCAGGCATGCGGTATAGACCCTGCCATAACAAAGGTCGTGAGTGCAGCCATGGCACCGCTTAAGAAAAACCGCATACACACGGTAGAAGCCTTTGTCGCAATGCTCAGCGGTTTAAAGGGGCGAAGCCGCAAGCCCACATCTAAGGTCTTTGCTGACGTTGACGAGGTTACAGTGGTTGAAGCCAGTCCAGCCCCGTCGGTTTCTGCAACTATTACTCCGTCTACGAAGCCACAAGAAAAGATGTCATCCGCTACTCACATTGTGGCAGGATCGAAAGTGGACCAAGTGAGGATAGAATTTCGGAAATATAGTCATAATAAGATTATGGAGCAAGAAACAATTGTCGTCCACTCCGATATGATGTATATAAGTAACGCAGATGGCCACAGAACTGTACCCATAACCATAACGCCAGCGGAGTTTGATGAGTTTAAAAGACGCCTCTCTGATATCGAGACTCAATACGAATATGAGTTTGACAGCTTCAGCTGCCTTGAGTATGACCAACTCTCCATTGCTTTGTTTAATGACAAAGGCAAACTGACGAAAAGCTATTCTGTAAAAACTGGCATTTCGACGCGTACAGGAAAGGTCGAATCTTTGGGACGAATCAAAGGAATTGCAAACAGCGTAAAAGCAAAGATTGAAGACATGTTGCCGCGCAGAGTAGAGGAGTTGACGGAGCGCTACGACTATTGGAAAAAACAGCAAGGCAAGGCTGCGGCTATGGCGAACGAGGTAGGCGATGGCAAAAAGCGTGTTGGAGCAACTGCATACAAGAGCCATACGCCTACAGTTAAAAAAGCCGATGACAAGAAAGATTTGTTTCTGACAAGAGCCATAACGTTTTGCGCTACGGGCACCACCATAGCCACATTCCTATTGGAACACGTCTACTGCTCGCTACGTATGTATGACGAAACATTCTTCAGCGTTGTGGGCAATGGCATCGGTAGAGGTATAGGCAAAGCCTACATGGCATTGGCGTTGTTTGTTGTTGCTGTGTCGTTGGCGGTAGGAGCCATTGCAGCAGCAAGAAACGTGCGCCGGTTGTTCTGGCTCACGGTTGGCAGCATGCTGTGTCTCGGTGCTGCGTCGCTGGAGTGTGAGCTGTACGTCGGTGCAAAATTCGAAAACATGTTGTGGATTCTGTTTGCCCTTGTCACGCTGTTTTTTGCATGGATGATGAAGGGTGCTGATTCCGATAAGTGGTTTGGTTGACTTTTCTCTTCTTGATGTCTGTGTCTTTTAAAACCTTTTCAACCATTTTCTTACAGGCTCATCATAACATTTGAGACAAAGCCACGCAAGGCAGATGCTGGCTCCCATCACGGCAAGAGCCAAGGGCCATGTTTCGACAAACGTGTAAGTTTGGGTCTTGATGAGGTAACGGTAAAACGCATACATCAAGGGATAATGAACAACATAAAGCGGGAACGAGATGTCGCCCAGAAAACGGCAGATGCGTGCCGACATGCTGTCGGTGGTTGTGCCCGATGCTGCCATCCATACGATGGCGGGGAAGATGAGCAAGATGCAAACGGCCTCGAAAACACCGTTCATACATAACGCGGTGCCCCCGCTCACGCTTAACGCGCAGCCTTCATCAAGACCAGAAGCAGAGATGTCGTTAATGTGTGGCACATGAAAAAGCGCAACCAGAACGAGGGCACAAATCCAAAACGCGCCACGCACGCTTTTCATAGGTTTGAAGACGCGCGACATCAGCATGCCCATGGTAAAGGGACACAACATGCGCAAGGTTCCTCCTAACACGTTAGTTGTGTCGATGGTCCAACCCACACCGATAGAGCCATAGCCCGACCGGTTGGTCACGGCAAACCATGTCAGGCCACAGGCCAACAGGGCTGTGAGCCACGCCAAGGCGCGGGTAGGCAGACGGCGAAGAAAGAAGGCGTAAAGGATGTTGCCGACATACTCGAAGAAGAGCGACCACGAAGGGCCGTTGAGCGGAAACATCTCGCCGTTGCCGCGCACCTCACGCCCCGTTCCCGGCAACGCGGGAAGCATCAAGCAGGAACAGATGAAGGCGATGAAGGTGAGCAGACAGGTAGAACGGGTGCCGTCCCAACGTTCCATGTCTGACAAGAAGACGAAAGACACCATGCCTATAAAAGCGCCCATCACCACCATGGGGTGTAGGCGAATGAGCCTGCGCTTGAAGAACCCTTTCATGGTGAGCGATTTGCCCCAACGGTCGTCATAAGCGTAACCTATGACGAAGCCTGAGAGAATGAAGAAGAAATCGACGGCAAGATATCCATGATTTACAAACTCGATAATGGGCTTGTTGCCTGCAAACTGGTATCCTTCAAACACATGATACCACACCACGAGCAGAGCAGCCACGCCGCGTAGGGCATCGAGAAGAGCATAATGGGGTTTTGAGTCGGAGAATGTCATGTTGTTTTTATTCGTTCTTAGTTATTTTTTTTACCCGCACGTTAAACAACCGTAAAGCCTGTCGCAACGGGTCTGTTTGTTTTTAAGTAGGTGTTCAAAATTAATCGCATATATGAATTTTATAAAAAGGACATGCTTTCAAATGCCTTTACGCCCTCTTTTAGTCCGTATGCCCAGCTCTCATCGGTCGTGTAGCCCGCTACACTCCCTCTTCGGAGCTGAACATACGGGCCAAAATATGGCATAAAATCATTTAAATTAATTTTGAACACCTACTTATCGTTACAAAATTATATATTTTCTCTATATCCCCAAATGTTTTTGGGGAAAAAGCAGTCAAATCTCCAAATATTTTTTCGGTGAAAAGCCGCAAACCCCAAAAATGCTTGGTTGCCGGACAGGCTGAAGTTTGGTTGCCGAACAGGCTGAATGAGGGGGCATGGCAGGCTGAAACAGATGGTTGTGGTTAAAAAAAGGCAATTTGTTTTTGTGTTTTCCGCGGTTTGAGCTACCTTTGTAGAATGTGACAACCAGGTGCTGTTTTCTCGGAAACAAGAAGACGATGGCCCGATGCTATGTTAAACCCGACAAAGAGGCACAGCAAAGACAACCGATCTCGCATCTTTAACAACCGATCTTGCATCTTTAACAACCAATCTTGCATCTTTAACAACCAATCTTGCAGCAAAAACAACCGATATGATAACCCGATGCTATCTTGAGATAACCAATGTGTGCAACCTCAACTGTGTGTTTTGCCCAAAGACCATGCGGTCCAAGCACACGATGACCATGGAACAGTTTGACACCTTGACTACCCGTCTTATGGGCGAGGTTAAGTTTCTTTATTTTCATCTCATGGGCGAACCGTTCCTTCATCCGTTGCTGCCACAGTTTGTGCTGATGGCGCGTGAGAAAGGCTTCGTGCCTGTAATCACGACCAATGGCACGCTGATGACGCAACGTGCTGACATGCTCGAAGCGTTGCCTCACAAGCTGCAGATCTCGCTCCACTCGCATGAAGGCAACGGCAAAGCCAATCTCGGGCAATATATAGACGAGGTGATGACCTTTGCCAAGGAGGCAGCCAGCCGTGGCTGCGTTGTGGTGTTGCGCCTCTGGAACGAGGGCGGCCACAACCTTATGAACGAGACCATCTTGAGACTTATGGCTGAGCATCAGCCGCGTCCGTGGGTGGAGCGCCATGACGGCTGGAAGCTTACGGACAACCTGTTTCTTGAGAACGACAACATGTTCGAGTGGCCCGACCTTCAGCATAACCCCCATGCCGTGGAGGAGGTGTTCTGTTATGCTCTGCGCAACCAGATAGGCGTGCTTGTCGACGGCACCGTTGTGCCTTGCTGTCTTGACCACGACGGCGACATGGGCTTAGGCAACCTCTACGGGCAGACCCTTGACAGCATCATGGCTTCGCCGCGTGCCCAGGCCCTCTACCATGGCTTCACCCACCACACAGCTGTGGAGCCGTTGTGCCGGCGTTGTGGCTATTCGGCCGTGTCAAAGCAGTTTAGAAAACAATAAAAACCAAGAAGGGCTGTGCTCAGCTTCGCCGTTTGTTTGCGTAAGCTGAGCACAGCCCATGTCTTTATTCTCTTTTTGTTCTTGTTCTTTATTTCGCCATCTCCAGCTCCACCACCTTGTCCACGTCTGTGGGTGCCTGGTCGAGCGATAGGATAACGCCGCCGTCACATTTCTGCATGCGCACGGGCTTGCGCGACACATAGTCGACGGCTTTCTTTATGCGCACGTTGTCTGTGGGCAGATAGAGCGCCTTGTCCTTAAGGTCAAGGATGTGTACAAACAGGCGGTTCTGCTTCTGGGTGGTCACACCCCAGGGATGAGGAGCCACGATGCCGCCGCGTGTGCCGTAGATGGTCTCGCCGTAGATGTTCATCCACTCGCCAACCTTCTTCAGACGCTCCACAGCCACCTCGGGCAAGCAGCCGTCGGGTTGCGGGCCAATGTTCATGAGCAGGTTGGCGTTGCGGCCAGCTGCCTTTACAAGATAGTGGATAAGTGTTTCGGGCGACTTGTAGTTTTGGTCCGTGATCTTGTATCCCCACATGCCGTTCATGGTCTCGCAGGTCTCAAGCGGCAGGGGCGAAATCTGCTGTCCCGACAAACCTGCCGAGTTTTCGCCTGGCAGGTCGCGCTCAAACATCTGGAAATCTTCGCCCTCAAACGGGGCGCTATGGTGGTTGTTGCCAATGAGACATGCCGGCTGCAGACGGTGGATGAGCGCATACTGCTCAGGCAAACGCCAGTCGAACGACGGGTTGATGTCCTGATCCCACAAACCGTCAAACCAGATGGCACCCACACGGCCATAGTTGGTGAGCAGCTCTGTGAGCTGGTTGTTCATGAACTGATAGTAAGAGTCCCAGTTTTGCGCCTCCTTCGGACGTCCTGTGCCCAAGCCTGTGCGGCCGAGGGGTGCATCCTCGCGCTGCCAGTCGATGTGCGAGTAATAGAAATGAATGTCTATGCCCTGTTTGTGACACTCGTCAGCCAGCTCCTTCACGATGTCGCGCTTGAAGGGTGTGGCGTCAACGATGTTATAGTTGGACCACTTTGAGTGGAACATCGAGAAGCCCTCGTGGTGGCGTGTCGTGAAGCAGATATATTTTGCTCCCGATGCCTTTATTGCCGACACCCATTCATGGGCGTTGAAGCGTGAAGGGTAGAATCCGCCAGCGAGCTTGGCATACTCTTTATAGTTGAGGTCTTTGTTGGTCATGGTCCACTCGCCTGTTGCGAGCATGGAGTAGAGGCCCCAATGGAGGAAGATGCCGAACTTGGAGTCTTGGAAATGGCTACGCGCCTCAAGGTTCTCCTTTGTGGGCTGATAGTGTTGTGCCGGTTGCGCCGTGGCTCCCGACAGCGTAAGTGCGAAAAGCACAGATGTCAAAAGTTTTCTCATATATTTTTTTAGTTGTTTTGGTTTTAACACACAAAAAATTTGGTTTCTATGCAAAAGTAAGCATAAAACGGCTAAAAACCTAAGGTTCTTCTATAAAAAACTTTTTGCTTAATTGTTGCGCCTTGTTTTTATGAGCCTTTGCTTTTTATGGACGTTTGCCCTGTACCCTAAAAAAACTGTTTTTAGAAGCTCAAGCACAGCCGGGCGCTGAGCACGGTAAACTGTCCGTTCGCGTTGTTGACATATTGAAACGAAGGCTGCACGGCAACGGTTTCGCTCAGTTGTCGGCGCCATGTCAGCTCCACAGACCACTCGTTGCCTTCCTGAAAACGTGCATATTGTCCGGACAGTCCACACTCGTTGAGGCTGTCTCTGTAGGCGCATCCCATCTCCGCATAACGGTAACACTCGTTCTTGCGCGATGTGTTCTCCGAATACTGTGCCATGCAGACTACGCTTCTGTCGCCTGCTGTCCAGACGGGTTGCTCTCCATAAAGCCACCAGGCAAAGGTCGTTTTGTCTGTCGTTTTGTCTGTCGAAACCACCTCTTCACCGTCGTCTTCTGAAGCAGAAGAGCCTTTTTCTGCATCTGAAGACCTGTTAACTGTTCCTGAAAATCTCTTATCTGCTCTTGAAAGTTCATTGACAGCCCCGTCTTTTGCCCCCCAATGCTCCTGCTCGCACGTCAGATGTTGGCGTGTGTGCACGGTAAGTCCTGCAAAATAGCGGGCATCATGAGCCGAATATTCCAGTTGTGAGATGTTGAACACGCCATCTCTCTTTGGGCGCACAAGAAACGGGTTGTCGTTGCCCTTCCATCCGTTATAGCCCGTGCCGTTGTAAATACTGTTTCTGAAGGTCCAAGGGCCTCGTGTCACGTCAAAATAGAGGGTCAGGCCCGAGAACGGATAGTTGGCTATGGGGTAGCTGGCGGCAATGGTGGGGAATATGCCGCAGGAGCTGTTGGTGAAGAGCAATGTCTCGTCGGATGTGAAGAAGTCTTCGTTCACGTTTCTCACGCCCACAAACAGGTGTGCGTTCCGCCATGTGTGCATGTAGCCGAGCACGGCAATGGCAGCAAACATGTTGTCGGTCTCAATGTTTGAGAAGCCTTGCCAGTCGGCAAGAATAGTCTCTTCTTTTGTCTTTGCCACATGTAGCGTGGCAGCCTCAAACGCTCCCTTGCCGTTTGCCAGCGGCAACCTCATGTTGAGCCTTAAGAGGTTGACCCAGTTGGTGCGTTTGTTCATGTCCCATTGCCACTCAGAGGTCAGCTCTCCACTAAACTCCTGAGCAAAGGAAAGGCATGGAGCGATGCTGAGAATGATGAGCACTATTTTTCTTTTCATAATGTTATTCTGCGCTTTTCCCAATTGTCGTTTTTGCGCTTTTCTTATTGTTATCTAAAACTTGTCTTCTCTTTTTCGTGGTGCAAAGTTACACAAAATATCGCGAAAACACCTACTTAACCGTTAGAACGCTATTGGAAAACTGTTGGAACGTAAAGGGTAGGGAAGAGTAAAAGGCCAAACAAAGCTGTTTTAAACTTAAAAAATGTTTGCAGGTTTTGAGGAAAGAACAAAATTTATTATTTTTGTATCAGTTTTTAACGGCTTCTGAGTTTTTCTTCGAAGAGGTAAACCTGTAGAGGTTGTTTAAAGGATAATGCGTAATTTCTATAATCTTGGTATCGGTTTAGTAGACATAAGCACCACAGCATAGAGGCGTGTGATGAGGGACGATGTTGTCCCTCATCAGAAATTGTAAAAATAAGAAATAAACCCTTTTTTAAACAAAATGAAATCAAAGATTTTTCAGTTGATGCTCCTTTTTGGCGCATTGACAGTCTCATTTGCGGCCCATGCGGCCGATGTTAACAACAAAAACAATGTAAAGGACGACAACGGGTGTGTTGCTTCTTCCGTGAACAATAATGCGGAGGAAACCAAGAACACAGACGCCAACGTTTATGGCCATGTGAAAGATGCCAAGACGGGCGAGCATCTTCCTTACGTCCTTGTGCAACTGAAAGGAACAACCATAGCCACAACAACCGACAAGACAGGCCACTATTTTCTGAAAAACCTGCCTGAAGGAACGTTTGTCGTTGAGGCAAAATATCTGGGCTATGCCTCTCAAAGCAAGACCATAAACGTTAAGCATGACACAAGCAAGGAGCTCAACTTCAGTCTCTCGCCAAGCGACATGAACCTTGACGAGGTGGTTGTCTCTGCCAACAGAAACGAGACGAAACGCCGGTTGGCGCCAAACCTGGTCAACGTGATCGGCGGAAAGCTGTTTGACATCACACAGAGCACATGTCTGGCGCAGGGGCTCAACTTCCAGCCTGGCGTGCGCACGGAGGACGACTGTCAAAACTGTGGCTTCACGCAGGTGCGCATAAACGGTCTCGATGGCCACTACTCTCAAATATTGGTCGATTCGCGCCCTGTGTTTTCTTCCTTGAACGGCGTTTATGGCCTGGAGCAGATACCGGCCAACATGGTAGACCGTGTGGAGGTGGTGCGTGGTGGAGGCTCGGCCCTCTTCGGAGCATCTGCCATCGGCGGAACCATCAACATCATAACCAAGGAGCCTATCCGCAATTCGGCTTCCTTCGGCCACACCTTCATGTCGCAGGGTGGGGCCAACTCGTTCGACAACGTGACGACGGGCAATGTGTCTCTGGTAACTGATGACAACAAGGCTGGCGTCTATGCCTATGGGCAGACACGCACCCGCCAAGGCTATGACCATGACGGCGACGGCTACACGGAGCTGCCGGAGCTGAAAAGCCAGACGTTCGGTCTCAACTCTTATCTTCGTCTCAGCCCTTTCTCCAAGTTGAGCCTTCAGTATCACGGCATCCATGAGTTTCGCCGTGGCGGCAACAAGCTCGACCAGATAGCCCATGTTGCTAATGTTACAGAGCAGGTAGAACACAACATTCAGGGCGGTGGACTTACTTACGACTTCTTCTCTCCTGACGAAAAGAACCGTCTGTCGGCTTATTTCTCGTTCCAGACCACGGCTCGCAAGAGCTATTATGGCGGCATCGGAGAGGGAACGGAAGAAGACATTGAAGCTGCTGAGAAGGCATACGGCACGACACACGACCTCACTTATGTCGCAGGAACCCAGTATGTCCATTCCTTTGGCAAGCTGCTCTTCATGCCTTCTGACCTTACCCTTGGCGCAGAGTATAACTTTGATGGCTTGAAAGATGTTATCCTCGGCTACGACCGCCACTTCAAACAAGATGTGCGCATAGGTAGGTTCTTCTTCCAGAACGAGTGGAAGAACAAGCAATGGAGCTTCCTCTTGGGTGGCCGACTGGACAAGCACAACCTGATGGACCACGTCATCTTCTCGCCTCGTGCCAACCTCCGCTTTAACCCTACAGAGAATGTTAACCTGCGCCTCACCTACGCTGGCGGCTTCCGTGCGCCTCAGGCTTTCGATGAAGACCTGCATGTGGGCGTAGTGGGTGGCGAGCGACTGGTAACGGTCTTGGCAGACAATCTGAAGGAGGAGCGTTCCAACAGCTTCAGCCTTTCTGCCGATCTCTACCATAAGTTTGGCTCGGTTCAGACCAACCTGTTGATCGAGGGCTTTTATACCGACCTGAACAATGTGTTCGCTCTCCGTCAGCTTGACCAACCTGACGCTCAAGGCAATACCGTGCAAGAACGTTATAATGCCTACGGCGCAAAGGTGCTCGGCCTGAACATAGAAGCCAAGGCCATGTTCACCCGTTGGTTCACGCTCCAGGCCGGCATCACCTTGCAGCAGAGCCATTATGACGAAGCCATAGCATGGAACGATGAGGTGCCGGAACAGAAGTATAAGAAGATGATGCGCACCCCCAACACCTATGGCTATTTTACAGCCACGTTCACACCCGTGAAGCGTTTCACGGCCTCTCTCACAGGCAACTACACAGGCAGCATGCTCATCGGCCACTCGGCAGGTTCGGGTGTTGAGGAGCCTGTGGCTGTGAACACTCCAAAGTTTATGGAGGTAAACATGAAGCTGGCTTACGACTTCCCCGTCTGCAAGTATCTCACCCTTCAGGTGAATGGTGGCATTCAGAACATAACCAATGCTTACCAGAACGATTTTGACAAGGGCTGGAATCGCGATTCAAGCTACATCTATGGCCCTTCTCTTCCCAGAAGCTATTTTGTCGGCGTCAAAGTGAGCTACTAAGCCCTTCTGTTTCGCCTTTTAGCCAAGAACAACGCGCGTTTCTTGCTCGACCGCTGCATACCGGCAGGTTCATGGGATGCTGCTCGCCGGTGTTTGGAAATTGATAAAAAGCTCCCACATCAACATCAGTTGGCGTGGGAGCTTTTATCGTCTTTGTTGATCTATTGTTTCTATAAGGTTGATCTCTTGTTTCTATGAGGTTAAGGTCTTGCTTCTACCTGTAAAAATCGAACGGCACAAGGCATGCATAGAGCGGAACGTTTATGACCCAAAATCAGAGGCTTGCGGCCTTGCTTGTTCTTCCATTCAATCAGTTTTTTATAGATTTCCCTTTCCATAGTTTACACTTTTTCTGACGAATAATCACTTGCTTAACACACTTTTTCTAACGAATGTTGTGGCAAAGATACACTTTTTCTGACGAATGGGCTAAAAATGAGAACATTTGTCTTGTATAAACTTTTTTAATTCTTGTCGGCTTAGCTGTTTATTTTATGATGCCGTTATCCGTATC
>OCLF01000596.1_pt1 | contig 10821 bp, 9 predicted proteins | sample 1502881 | NCBI WGS metagenome assembly OCLF01 (sample SAMN03418267, study PRJEB22391) | human gut metagenome | biome: human-gut; feature: organic feature; material: feces | host: Homo sapiens | place: Tanzania | collected 2013-01
TTAATACAGGCGTTTATCAGTAGACAGCGCGCCCCGAAGGGGCAACTCTCCACAGCCCAGGGCATCACCCTGGGTATAAAGCATTTACGGACAATGCGCCCTGTAAGGGCAGCTCTAACGTTCCAATGTTTTTACAGTTGCCCTTACAGGGCGCGTTGGTTGTTTGTATCTGTTTTACCCAGGGCGATGCCCTGGGCTATGGAAAACATTGGGCTTTCAGCCCGTACTGGCTATGTACGACATTGGGCTTTCTTGTTCTGGCAAGCGGCAAAGTCAAGCGCAGCCCGTCAGCTCCTTCTTGTATAAACATTGGACAGAATTCTCATGTTTACATCACTCCAAATATCGGATGAGCCATAAATACACTTGCTATTATTCAAGCTCCATCTGGTGGATTACCTCCCAGTTGTCGTTCACACGGAGAGTGAGCTCCTGCTTCTTGTTGAGTGGCTCTGGTTTGTCAGGATCAGTACCAGGAGTAGTAGGCTTATCCAAGGATCTCTTACCGATACCATAGAGGTGGTTGCGAACTACGCTATACTTGTCTGCTTCATCCTTTGTGTTTGGTGTGTTAGCGAAAACTGAAGTTTTAGAATTCCAACTAGAAAGTGTGTATTCAGAAAGCTGACCGTCAGTTGAAGGCAACTTAACAGCCCATGATTTCAGGACATTGCCAGCATCGTTAGTCAACTGCAGAACGAAAGTCTGGTTATCATTCTTCTGGAACGGAATCAAGAAAGAACCGCCAAATACAGAACCTTTTGCAAAGGTTGCCTTTGTGTAACCTGCAGGCTTCGCCCAGTTGGTATCATCAATCAAACCGTCATGGTCAACATCCTTAACATCGGTAAACCAATCCTTCAAGTTAATAGTATAAACAACATTATTTGTAGCAGCAGTTGTACCATTAACAACATACTTTACATTAGTGCCATTTCCATTGCCATTACCTGTAAGGTCTAAGCTATTAAAGCCGCCCAAAACAAGACCAGTGTTTCCGTTTGAAGCAACCAACTGCAATTTTGCTGCACCTGCTACATAAGGAATTTTATCGAAGTAACCGAATGTACCTGCTACCTGACGGTTCAACACAACAGTCTGGGTGAAACCCTTTTGATTCTCATTAATTTCAAACTGTGCTGTGCTACCTGCAAAGATTTCCTCACCCTTTACACCATCCTTAAGGTTAAGAATAGTATTTTTTGAGAAAGATTTACCCTCTGTCAAATCACTTATCTTAGTAGTCAGATCTTTATAATCTGAGTTGTTAGAATAGCCAAAAGCATAAATGGTATATGTTCCATTAGGCAACTTATCGTCGCCAGTATATGTAAGAGTTGCCTCACGTCCATGAGCACCACCATCCTTTCCATATACCTTAGAATCAGTATCTTCGTTCCAGTGGGTATAAGTCTTCTCTTTTACGATATTATTAGACTTATCGCAGATAATAACCTTTACATTCTCAATTGTCTGCTTTGCCTCAGAGCTGAGGAGCGGACGACCTGCACGTGTCTGCAAGCCTTCTCCTGCATTAGCCACCTGCAATACAATCTCCTGTACTGCATCGTTCGACTCGTCGCCTCCTGTGAGGTCACCATCGTTGCTACATGCGCTCAGCATCACCATTCCGGCTGCAAAAGCGCTGAAAAGATAACTCTTTTTCATTGTTGTTGTTTATTAAATTATAAAAAAACTATTTAGTTGTATTCTAATATCAATTATTCCAATATCAATATCAGCCTATGTCAGTCTATCTCCATGCCATGCACCTGCTCCCAGTTGTCGTTCACGAGCATATACACCACGAAGTGCTTCCTCTGCTCGTCCCACACATACCGCAGCACAGTTATCATGTTGCGTCGCATAGTGATGCGCACGTCGTCGGGCGAGAGCTGCTTGTCGTCGGAAGAGGGAGAGCTATTGGTGAAGTCGACATCGAGCACAGAGCCATCCTCCTTAACCGACGGGGCAAGCAACGTAGCCGTGCTCACCTTCGGCTTCAACGGGATAGACACCTTGTCGCTCACGTCCACATCACCCGAATACATGAAGTTGGAGTTCACCTTGCCGTAGATTCCGTCCACATCGATGTGCACAAGGTCGTAGCTCCCTGGCAGGTCCTCAGCCTGCACAATCAGCTTGCCCTTGGTGCGCTCCAGCTCCACACGGTAGTCGTAGCGGTAGGCATCGTAGACGAGAGTGTCGCTCACGAGGTAGACATCGCCACCCTCGCTGCGGTCGGCATGAAGGTCGAGCGTCTGGCGGTCGGCACTCAGGGCCGAGAGGTCGTCGAGTCCGCCCCACACCGTGAGTATGTATTTGCCGTGTGGCAGACAGGGGCAGAAGTCTACAGCCACCGTCTTCTTGTCGCCCTCCACGGCAAACACTCCCTGCTCCTCCACCACATCGCCCGTCTCTGCGTCGCGCAGCATATAGAACAACGTGGGCACATACTGGCGGAAAGCCAAGCTGTCGGACAGTCGCTCCTCCATGTCCACCTTGTCCACGTTGAAGTAGTTCTTGTCCTTCACGCCTATCTCCACACGCAGCGGCGGACAGTCGTCGAGCTGGTCTCTGATGCACGAGGCAAGCAGAGGGACGGAGAGCAGAAGAAGCAGCCAACAGCCCTTGGCCCACAGCCTTAGGGCTGAACACTTAGCGGCAGGGCGTTGGGCTATAAATTCTCTTATCACTTTAATTTCTTTCAAAATTCCACACTTGCTAAATGTTGGGTTACTCATTCAATATCTTCTCAAACCTATCGTCAGCCACATAGCTCTTGAGCACCTCGACGGCCTCCTCCTCCTTGCCCTCGCGCAGATAGAGCACGGCAAGATTGTTGACAGCTATGGCCGACTCGGGGAACCGCTTCACTATCATCCTGTACACCTGCTTGCGCTCCTCGTCGGTGGCAGCCAACGTTGCCACGCGCAGCAGCTCCTCCTCGTTGAAGGCGTCGGGACGCTTGCCATACATTTCCTTAAGCTCGGCGTCGGTGGTGAAACTGCGTATGGTGTAGGTGTAGACATATTCCACCTTGCGGTCCTTCTGCAAGTAGCGTTCGCGGATGTCCTTCCAGCAAGCCATGCGGCGTATGTAGCGTTCTGCCACGTCATCGTTTTGGTCGGCATAGCGGTCGAGGATGGCCTTCACCTTGCCTGCGTCAGGATGACCGTCGGCCACCATAGCCTCCCACACGGGCTGCCAGCCCTCGGGACGCGAGCCCACCTTGATGAGCCGCTGAACATCGGCGCCGACGCCCAACTGCCCTACGAGCCACTCCTTGGCAGAGTTGGCACGGTTGCGCGAGAGGGGCGTGTTGAACGATAGCGGACCGTCGGCAGAGGCCATACCGAAGATGCTGAGCGACGTAAGCGTGGCAAGCGAGTCGTCCAGCACGGGCTGAAGCTTAGCCACCATGTCGTCGAGCTCACGGCGGTTGTTGCCCATATCCAGGTTGATGTCGTATTTGTTGATGACAAACTGAAGATTTGCCACACCCTTGCCCACCATCACCTTGGGCCTAACCTTAAACTCTGGCTCTATCCAGAACACATTGATGTGCCGCTTTGGCGGAGCTGGCATCACTATCCTTGCCATGTCCACCGTCTCCCGTCCTGTACACTCGCCGCAGCCGTCGGTAGACACCATAGCCACCAGTCGCGCGCTGTCAACATCGGCAGGCAGACTCACCTGTGCGGCATATTTCAGCTCCGTAGGCTCCGACGTGTCGGCGGTCCTCACGATGTGGCCCTCATAGGGGTCGCGGTAGCCCTCAAGCACCCGTCGGCGCTCCATCTTTTTGCTGTAGATGGGCGAGTAGAGGGCGAGCGGCTGACATTCGCCGAGCAGCGAGTCGCCCACCATCAGCTGCGCCACCACAACCATTCGGCTTCGCTTCGATATGTAGTTGGCAGGCACATGAAAGCTGACATCGACCACCGCCTTGCGGTCGGCATCGAGTGTGAGCACATGTGGCGAGGACGTAAGGCTGATGCTCCGCTCCTTGTTGCCGACGGCACACCCCACGAGCAGACTGGCTCCAAGCGTAATAGCGCAGAGCGGTCTATATATTTTGCTTTGTTTCATCTTTTTTTGTCCATTTTTTCAAAAGAAATACACAAGCGACACGGCAGCCCTTGTAGGCCCCACATAGTTCTTGTGCTTGCGCTCGAATTTCTTAATGCACGGAATGCAGTCGCTCTCCTTATACCACAAATGGGCATAGCCCACGCCAAGCTCCGCCTCAAGGTTGAGGTTGGGCTTCAGAATCCAGTCGTAGCCGTAGCTGAAGCCTGCTCCTGCCAGATAGCCGTCGCGTCGGCGGTTGGCGAGAGTGCTGTAGAACTGAGCCGCATGGGCATGGAAACCCACGAAATGGCCCTCAAACTTCTCGCACATCCAATACCTTGCCTCGGGCTGCACAAGCAGGAACCGCAGCTTCTTGTTGTCCTTGAACGTCCAGGGATTGTAGGCCACCGACAGCTCCAATGTGGTCCTGTTCGAAAGGGCCATTTCGGCTGCGGCATTGGTGGTGGTTGTCATCCAATATAGCGCGTTGGTCTTAAGGGCCACGTCCTGGGCACAAGCCCTATTTGAGACGATCCCTGCAAGGCACAATATTACAAATATTGTTCGTAAAATCATCTGATTTTAATATTTATTGATATTAATTTGTACGTAGCCACAATCAGCAACTTTCATGCAAATAGAAGATAGGGCTCAAAGCCCCACCCCGCTAAAATGTTTTTAGTTGTTGACTTGACTGTTGTATGTATATATACTGAACTCCGCCAAGGCGGATTCGTAAGTTGTTGAAGAGTTGATTGTTGTTGATTGTTGCTGAGTCATCATTTTTTGGCTCAGCTTAATACAACAGCATGTAACCCATTGTATTCCAAGTAAATGTGCAAATTATTTTTTCTACAAAAACTTTCTACTATTACTTATCATTAAAATAATCTCGCACCTGACTTATAAAAGATAAAAGCAGAGCACGACACGTCTGCCGTGCTCCTCTAAAACCCTCAATAAGGATGTTTATTATTTCGAGTGCAAAGGTACTAACGTTTTAATAAACATTACAATATTTGTGCAACAATATCTTGTCACCCATACACGATTTTTGCTCAAAGCCACTATTTTTGCCCTTTACCTAAGATTTCCGGGCACATCGCCAAGATATTTCTTACAGAATTCGGTAAGATAATTTGGCGTCAGATTGTATTTCTCGGCTATCTCCTTTACGGAGAGGTCGGTGGTCTTGAGGTCCATCAGCACCTGCACCTGGCGCTTGGAGTTGAGCCATTCGCCGCAGGGCATTCCGAAGGCACGCTTGAAACGGCGGTTGAACGTGGCGGTGGACATCTTCATCTGGGCGCACAGCTCCTGGGCGTTGATGCCGCACGTGTATAACTGGAACACCTTATCGCGGAAGTCGAAGTCGTCGCTACGCACCCATCGGAACATATAGAACAGCTCCTCCTTATTATATAAGTTGCGCAGCATGGAGACAATAATGTAGCGTTTGAACTCCATGAAGCGGTAGCCCAACAGCTTGCTCTCCACCTCATGCATCGTGATCTTAAGCTCCATCATCAGCATCTTGTTTATCTCCAGTCGCGGCAAGCCCTGGCTCAAGCGTTCCTCTGGCGAGGGATCTTTGTAGTCTTCCGTGACGTTGCTGAGCGAGAGCCCGTTGCACAGAGCCATTGAGCTGTCGAAGCAGCAACACAGAATCACAGCGTCCTTCAAGCCTTTTACATAGCCGTTGTCGCCCTTGTGCACGACAAACATCTGTCCCTCGCCTGCAAACTCCTTCACGTAGATGCCCGTCGACATGTCTACCTCGCCCTCAAGCACAAACGCCAAGAGCGAGCTGCCCACACGGTCGCGACGGTGGTGTTCGCCCCTCCTAAGCCTTATGACGCGGAACAACGGGGGCCCGCCATCCTCATAGACGTCCCAGGTGAGCCGTTGCTTAGGCTTATTCATTTCAGTTTCTTTCATAGTTGCTTAGTTATTATTTAGATTCTTCCTTATATACTTTAAAAGCCCACTCTTAATAAAAAAGCGGGCTTCGAAATACAATGCAAAGTTACACAATTATTTTAATAATCCAAGGCATCGGGGGGGGGTAATTTTCGTTAATTTAGTGTTAAATTTTAGCGAAAGAAGTTAAGGAATCAGGAGTTAAGAAGTTAATTACGGCATCCCTTACATACCTGCTCTGACAGATTATACAGCCCGCTTTTGTTTGGGTTTAGAACACCATCCACTCCAACAGATTGCCGTTCATATACAAAAATAAAAATGAACATATAATTAATCAAAAAACTTTTTGTAACTTTACACCAAATTATAAAAAAGAAAGGCATAATATGGCACTTAAACTATACCCGATAGGAATACAGACATTCGAAAGAATACGCAAGGACGACCGCCTGTATGTGGACAAGACGGAATATGTCTACCGAATGACACACAACAACTATACGTATGTGTTTTTGGGCCGTCCGCGACGCTTTGGCAAATCGCTGCTCGTGTCGACTCTCGAAAGCTATTTCGAGGGAAGGAAGGAGCTGTTCGAGGGATTGGCTATCGAGAAATTAGAGAAGGAATGGAAGGAATATCCCGTGCTGCACTTCGACCTTTCGGGCGGAAAACACCAGGACGAGGAGCAACTGTACCGCTACCTAAACTCTGTGCTTAGAGAGAACGAAAGAAAATACGGATTCAACAACGACGAAACCATCGACATCAACATCCGACTGGACAATCTCATACAAAGGGTTTTTGAGATTACCGGGAAGCAAATGGTGGTGCTTATCGACGAATACGACGCGCCGCTGCTCGATGTTGCCCACCAGGACGAAAAGATAGGAAATCTGCGCAACATCATGCGCAACTTCTTCAGTCCGCTGAAAAAGAACGAATCGATGCTGCACTTCGTTTTCCTCACAGGAATAACCAAATTCTCGCAACTGAGCATCTTCAGCGAACTCAACAACATCACAAACATCAGTATGCAAGAGGAATATGCCGGAATTTGCGGCATTACGAAAGAGGAACTACTGACACAAATGTCGGAGGATATTGACGCTCTTGCCAAACGACTGTCGATTTCGAGAGAGGCTACCATACAAAAACTCAAGGACAACTACGACGGCTACCATTTCGCATGGCCGTCGCCCGACGTGTTCAATCCCTACAGTCTGCTTAACTGCCTCGCCGATGGCAAGCTGAAAGCGTATTGGTTTGGCTCTGGCACTCCCACTTTCCCTATAGAAATGATGCGGAAGTTCAGAACCGTGCCGTCGAAAATAGCAGGTATGCAAGCCAAGGAGTCATCGTTCGACGCGCCTACGGAGAACATGAAGAGCATCATACCCCTACTCTACCAAAGCGGCTACGTGACAATCAAGGACTACGACCCGCTGCTTGAACTCTACACGCTCGACTTCCCAAACCGGGAAATACGCATGGGGCTATACGACAGTCTGCTGGCAAACGGACTGATAAAGCCAGAAGAAACATTACGGAATGGGTGAAGGAATCAGAATGCTCAGAGTGCTGAGGCCAATGGCGTCTTTTGTAAGTTTTTCTGACATAGCGGCATCTGCAAAACCGATAAATACTCAAAGAGGCTGAGCCTTTATAGCTCAACCTCTTCTGTTTTTTTGTTGCAATCAGCCCTCGCTGCCGTCATCGCCACCGCCCTCCTGCGAGCCGCTGCCTCCTGCGGTAGAACCGCCTGGCTTGCTGTCGGCACCTCGGGCTATACCTGAGCGCATGGAGGCCTCGTTGATAACCTTGCTCTGGGTGAGCTTGCCGTATAGTTCGGGCTGCATTACATAAGCCCACTTTTCTTTTGACTTGTCGAACGACACGTTGCGCTCGACTGCTTTCACTTTGATTGACATAATCCTGAAAAGATTTTAGTTAAACATAGGATAATTTGCTCCGCTGAGCAAAATAATATTAACTTATTCTTAAACCTCTATTTTTATTAATCTGATGCAAAGATACAAATAGTTTTGAAACGATGCAAGAGTTTTCCCACGAAACGAATGTTTAATGTTGAAATTTTTTTTTGAATGGGGATTGTGACTGAGTCAACTTGTATTATCAAAACAACCATATTCATAACCTCAGACCACCTGTAAATACGGCTTAAGGTCATGTGTGCACGGCCTATATAAGCCTAATTGTCAACAACACCAAATGGACATGGCAAGGACGGGCTGTGGAAAAGTTGCCATTTCAAGGCGCAGAGGAGGAACTTTACCATAGCAATTAACATTATTTACCCCAAAATTCTTTTTCAAACTTTTTATGTATTACTGACAGGTGAATGAAAAAAATGTAGTAATTTTGTCTTCCGAACACCCTACACGTGTTTTTCTAAATAATCTTTAATTTAAATATCATATAATGGACGAGAATATTAAGCAAAAATGCCTTAAGGCTTACTACAAAACCGACATTGACCCAAAACTTGAAAGGCTACATGAGGTGAAAGATATTGTAGCCAATTTTGAAAAAGAAGGAGCGGACCGTCTGATGTACGCTCTTAGTATGCGACACATCGACATTGAAGAAATAGAAAGATTTGCCGTTTTCATTTCCAATGCACGTGAAAAGATGGAGAAAGAACTTGAGCGGTTGCACAAATTCGAGACAAACTTCAATCAGGATTTTGCCACCGACCACAACGATTACTACAACTCTGTGTGCGAAATTCTTAGACACACCCGCAGCCACATGTCGCCGTTGAAGAAGGTGTTCAAGAAATTCTGTCCAACAAAACATCCTACAGCTGCCCAATGCGCCACATATGGAATAGAGCAGAAATCGGTTTTCGAAGAGTCGGTATTAGGTAAAAGCGTCTACAATAAGGATTTGTTCGACATGTCGTCTTTTCCGCCCGCCGTGCATGGGTTGTTCAAAGAACTCAAGAAATTCTTCGAGGCGCAGGAAGAGTGCATGAACTTATGTATTGATATTCTGAAAGAGGAGAATGAGATTCGCGAGGACCCAATGAAATGCAAGTATCTGTTGGATGTATACAAAAAGAAAGTGTACAAGCGACTGGAAAACGAGATTATGTTGTTCGAGAATTCAGTCAACATACTCAAAGAAATAACCTTCGCATACAAAAGTTATGTCACCTATGCGTCGGATGAAGGTTTCGCCCAGGGCGAATACCACAAGCACAATCATGCCGACATGGACCATTTCTGCATTATTGAGTGCTTTACAGAACCCAATGACATCACTATTGCTGAAAAGGCTCTTTGGGGCAATAATCCCAAGACGGTAAAAAAGATAAAGTATGTGATTGGTCACTTCGATGATTTGCTGCCATCCGACTTCAAGCATAAACAAATGGGACTCTATGAGTATATCTTCTGCCAATGGGCTTTGCCGAATAATGTGAAAAAGGCTGTGGAATATTTCATTAATCATTATAATGGAAAATACAAGGTGGTGAAATATAATGCCGTAAATAATCGTAGCCTGCAGTATGACAAGAATTCTGAGATAGTAAAGAACTTCTTCTCCAACATCAATAAATTGTTTGAAGAGAGCAACGACGAGGATTTAATGGAGAATTTTGCCTAAAAAAAGTGGATTTCTTTTATGGCTTTTTGTATGTAAATAATCAAAAAGTGTATCGGTCTGCAATAACCGATACACTTTTTTAGTATACGAAAATACAGTTCAGTATTTTGCTTCGAAAAAGTAAATTGAATTTCTGCAAAAAGAAAAATGCCATCATCACGTGAATTTATTACTTGCGTTTTTTCAATCCATTTTTGCCTTTTTCAATTTACTTTTTAACATTTGAAAACCTTTTCCCACACACAGGACCGCAAATGCTCCTGCAAATCAGAATCCACGTAATTCTTTGGATATCAACGAAAAAACCACGAATTTTGCATCGTCTTAAAGATACAACAGACTACCCGACAAGTGAGTTCGAAATCACAAGACGGGGAATGACGGTACTATAAAAGATGGCAGGGATTCCTCTTCGATTGCCATCGTACCAGAGGGGATTATTTTTAATACCAAAACAAAACTATGAAAAAGGTATTGAATTGCATGAAAAGAGACATTTTGCTGTGCATCGACTTGCAGGCGTATCTGCAGACCGACGACCTTGTGGACGAGAACAAGCCTTACTACGGCACTCTGACGCTCGACGACAATTACAACGCCCAATTTGTGGAGCGACCGGGCAGCGCCACAACAAGGCGCAACCTGAGAATCTTCGACGGACGATACATCACCCTGACCTACCGACCGAAGGACGGACACATCAGGTTCAACTTCAAGGAGCTGCAACCGGTGTACCTGCTGAATAGCGACATGTTTGCCGAGGGTGTGAGAAACGAGATTCGCATGGCGGTAAAGTGCTGCGTGGACAAGGGCCTCGGAGAGGTGAAGTGGGTTGGCAGGTAGAAAAGGAAAACATGGGGGGATTAATCCCGTGGGCTAAGCTATTACAATTACAGTTATTACAGTTATTACAAATAGGGTGAATATCTTAAAACCCCTTCTTAAAGACTTTATAACTAATTAATAATCAAATAGTTATATATAAAAAGAAAGAGATAGGCAATCCCTGTAAATTAAACTGTAATAACTGTAATTGTAATGACAGCCCACACCCCACTTCCTCTTAAAGGCTGACTATCAACAACTTAACAAATCATCAGACATGACAAATATTAAATACAACCTCAGTAAACCCACCCCTCCGGCTATGCCACGCCTGGGAAAAGGCACGGAATGCGTGCAGCTTTTGCTCTC
>OCLF01000602.1_pt1 | contig 10783 bp, 7 predicted proteins | sample 1502881 | NCBI WGS metagenome assembly OCLF01 (sample SAMN03418267, study PRJEB22391) | human gut metagenome | biome: human-gut; feature: organic feature; material: feces | host: Homo sapiens | place: Tanzania | collected 2013-01
AGTATGAGACCACATACTCGAAGACCACTCACAGGTATCTGTTTGACCTGGGATATGTGAAGGCGGGGGAGACAGTTACAGTCACAAACACTGATGCCGATGCTGTAAGGTTTAACGTTTACGAGCTTTCCGTTGCAGCAGTGGAAAGTGCATACAATGCGCTCAATGCGCAGACACTTTCTGTGGATGATTTTTCAGATACACACATAAGCGGACACATTGATGTAAAGCAGGCAGGCAGACTTGTGCTTTCTATTCCGAGTGAAAAGGGCTGGACCATGAAGGTGGATGGGAAGGAAACAGAGTATGAGGATTTTTCCGATACCTTTGTGAGCATTCATCTGGATGAGGGAGAGCATGAGATAGAGCTTTATTATGAGACACCGGGACTTAAGGCAGGCGCAGCTATAAGCGTAGGCTGTGTGGGCATTTTTCTGCTGCTTTTGTTGGCACGTCAGATAATCAAGAGACGCAGCAGTTTACAATTTAAATCTCACAGTGACAGATAATGCTTACAGTGACCGGTAATGCATGCAATACAATTATGCGAAACACAGAATGTTCAAATTGTGATGGTACACTTAAATAATAAAATTAAAACAGGAGATTAACAAAATGAACAAACAAAACAAAAAAATCGCACAGGAAAAAAGAAGAATCGAAAGAGAGAAAGCAGAAAAGAAGGCAAAGGTTGTGAATCAGCTGAAATTCTGGGTGCCGGTAGTGGCAGTTGTCGTGGTAGTTATAGTGCTTATCTGGGCAGTTGCGACATCGGGCGGTTCATCTTCAAACAGTACTGCCGGTACAGAAGCTGCATCACAGACCACAGAATCTCAGGCATCCGAGACACAAAGCAGTGATTCACAGACCGAGGAGGCAACAATTAATACAGAGGCTGACACAGTTGCAGAAAACGGAGATAAGGTAAATATTGATTACACCGGATATATGGACGGAGAAAAATTCGAGGGTGGAAGCACTGATGGACAGGGCACAGACCTGGTGCTTGGCTCAGGCAGCTATATAGCTGGCTTTGAGGACGGAGTGGTAGGTCATAAGGTTGGAGAAACCTTTGATTTGAACCTTAAGTTCCCGGATGATTATAAGGTAAATACAGAGCTTGCCGGAAAGGACGTTACGTTTGAGGTGACACTTAACGGTGTATACAAATAAAGAGGATAACACACATATATGGAAAAATCGTTTGAAGAGGTACTGGTACAGTTTTATATTGACCAGTACAGGGAGAATGCGAAGAAAAGTACAGGTAAGCCTGTGAAGCTGGCACACTATATTCACAGGCTCAACAGTAAAGCAAAATCAATTAAATATGCGCGCTTTTCAAAAAACGAGACAATAGCACTCGACAAGCTGCATCAGGAAATAAAAAGGCTTGCATTGATTACCTACTATTCCAACAATAAGAATGCAAAGCATATTTTAAATAAAGATATTATTCCGCAGCTCGTCAGGGTGGATATGGAGCAGTTTGATGAGAAGGAGGCAGAGTATCTCACAGAGGATTTTCTTAAGCTTTTGCGCAAGGAGTATATAGGTGCGATATGTACCAGAAGCATGAAAGCACTTTACAATGAGTATCGCAGCAAGGAGCTTAGAAGAGAGATTGTTACGCTGGTTCCGGCACGGCCGGAGCTTGAGTTTCCAAAAGCCCAGAGCATGAAAAGGCGCTTCATACTCCATATAGGACCGACTAACAGCGGTAAGACATATCAGGCACTCGAGCGGCTTAAGCTGGCGCACAATGGCGTGTATCTGGGGCCGCTTCGTCTTCTGGCACTTGAGGTATATGAGAAGATGAATGATGCAGGCATACCATGCACCATGCTCACAGGCCAGGAGTGTCTTCCTGTATCAGACAGCAGAATTATAGCATCGACAGTGGAGATGCTTGACTGTGATAAGGAATATGATATCGCAGTGATTGATGAGGCACAGATGGTAGCAGATGATGACAGGGGACATTCGTGGACCAGGGCAATTCTTGGTACACTTGCGAAAGAGATTCATATATGCATGAGCCCGGTGGCAAAGGATGTTGTCATTCATCTGATTAATCTGTGCCATGACGAGTATGAGATAAGGGAGTATGAGAGAAAGACAGCTCTAAAGCTGGAGGATACGCCGTTTTCATTTCCGCAGGATGTGAAGGAGGGCGATGCCTTTATCGTATTTTCAAAGAAGTCGGTACTCAATATCGCAGGGCGTCTTGAGGAAAACGGCATAAAGCCAAGTGTCATCTACGGAAGCCTGCCGCCGGAAATAAGGCGCAGACAGATGACACTTTTCAACGAGAAAAAGACGCAGGTTGTCGTGTCAACAGATGCGATAGGCATGGGGCTCAATCTGCCGGTCAGAAGAATCGTATTTCTGGAGGTGGAAAAGTTTGACGGAGTATCAAGACGTCTGCTTGTCATCTCTGAGATAAAGCAGATAGCAGGCCGTGCAGGAAGATTTGGCATATATGATACAGGCTATGTGACAGCCTTAGGTCAAAAGAATCTGAATTATCTGAAGAATACTCTAAATATAACGGAGCAGGATATCGATATCGTAAGTCTTGGCTTCCCACAGGTGCTTCTTACAATGGACGCGCCGCTTGATGCGATAATTAAGCTCTGGCATGAGGCAAAGCCGTCAGCGCCATTTAGGAAAATCAATGTCGATGAGATATTGTTTTTGTATGGCTATGCGTACAAGGAGCGCTACTTTATCGCAGATTTCGATGACAAATATCTGCTCTATAAGATGATTACCTGTCCGATAGATATAAAGGATAAGGAGCTGGTCAGACAATGGCTGCGCTACTGTATGTCGTATACATCAGATATATCTCTTGACAAGCCGGATAAGCACTCAAGGTATCAGGGGCTCATGAAATACGAGTCCTATTACAAAAAGCTTGATCTGTACTATCAGTTTTCAGTCCGCATGGGCAAATTTGTAGACGAGGACTGGCTTGAAAGTGAGCGCGATAAAACACAGGCTAAGATCATGCAGCTTCTATCAAAGAGCAAGGATGAGTATATAATCAGATGCCGGTATTGCGGAAGAATCCTCCCGATTGGCAATTCACGCAATATATGCAGGGACTGCTACAGCATGATACGCAGCTAATCACGGTTCATATTTTACTGTCAGGTCGTTGAATTTAATTGTCCAATGTGGCATAATAGAAAGAAGACTAAAATATGAATGGAGGAATTTTTTATGGCAAACAATGAGTTGCAGATTGCCGGCTCCCAGGGCGAGCTTAGAATCCGCCCTTACGAGCACCACGCAAAGTATTATGAAACAGATCAGATGGGTATAATCCACCATTCAAACTATGTCAAGTGGATGGAAGAAGCAAGACTTGATTTGATGGATCAGATAGGACTCAACTACAGGCAGATGGAGGATATGGAAATCATAAGCCCGGTGCTGTCGATATCGGTAGAGTATCACAGTATGGTGCATTTTGATGATACGGTTGTCATCTACACAAAGCTGCTTAAGTATAACGGAATCAAGATGGAGCTTGAGTATGTCATGAAGGACAAGGAGACAGGCGAGCTTCGCACCACTGCAAAAAGCAGTCACTGCTTTTTGAATAAATCCGGCAAACCAATCTCATTAAAGAGAATGTATCCGGAAATAGATACGAAATTTTTTGAATTTAAAGAGGCATAATAAGATGATACAGGATAGATTAAAGGCACTTAGAGGCGAGATGGCAAAGAGGGGCATCTCGCTGTATGTGGTTCCTACGGCTGATTTTCATGAGTCAGAGTATGTAGGAGAGCATTTTAAGGCACGCAAATATATTACAGGCTTCACGGGCTCGGCAGGCACCGCAGTCATCACTATGGATGAGGCCGGACTATGGACAGACGGCAGGTATTTTGTGCAGGCGGCAGCGCAGCTTAAGGATACCACTGTAAAGCTGTTTAAGATTGGCGAGGAGGGCGTTCCGACAGTCGATGAGTATATAAAGGATACTCTTTCAGAGGGCGGTGTAATAGGCTTCGACGGCAGAGTGATAAATGCCGCATGGGGTAAAAGGCTTTCTGAAATCGCAAAAGAAAAGCACGGCAGCATGTACGTAAATGAGGATCTGATTGACCTTATATGGACGGACAGACCTCCTATGTCAAAGGAAGCTGTCATGATTTTTGACAATAAATATACCGGTGAGGATATAAGCTCAAAGCTTAAAAGAGTCAGAGAGCAGATGGCACAAAAGGGTGCAACACTTCATCTGATGTCATCACTTTACGATATCGCCTGGCTATTAAATGTCAGGGGAGGAGATATAAGCTATGTGCCTGTAGTGCTTTCATACCTGGCAATATCAGAGGATAGCTGCATATGGTTTTTGCAGGAGGAGGTTGTGACTAAGGCACTTAAGGCCTACCTCGATAAAAACGGTATACAGACAAGACCATATGATGATTTTTATGAATATGTGAAGCATATTGATGAAAATGAGACAGTACTTCTAAATACATCGGTTGTAAATTACCGCATCTGCAACAGCCTGCCAAAGGGTGTTAAGGTGATTGACTCGGAGGATCCTACTGTTGTCATGAAGGCTGTAAAGAATGAAGTACAGCTTGAAAATCTGCGCAAGGCACATTTAAAGGATGCAGTTGCGATGTGCAGGTTCATGTACTGGCTTAAGACAAATATAGGTAAGATACCGATGACAGAGATTTCGGCTTCAGATTATCTTGCATCGCTTAGAGCGAAGCAGGAGGGCTTTCTTGATTTAAGCTTTGCCACAATATGCGGATATGCAGACCATGGTGCTATTGTGCATTACTCTGCAACAGAGGAGTCGGACAGACAGCTTAAGCCTGAAAGTCTCTTACTGGTGGATTCAGGCGGACATTATCTGGAGGGAACCACAGACATCACGAGAACCTTTGCACTAGGCCCTGTGACTGACGAGATGAAGGATATGTTTACGAGAGTGTGCCGTTCAAATATGAACCTGGCAAATGCAAGGTTTAAGGAGGGCTGCTCGGGACTAAACTTTGATATTCTGGCAAGAGAGCCTTTCTGGGAGATTGGCATGGACTACAATCATGGTACCGGACACGGTGTGGGCTATGTGCTCAATGTGCATGAGGGACCAAACAGCTTCCACTGGAAGCAGTATCCGGGCAGGACTGCAGAGCGTGTTATAGAAGAGGGCATGGTCACTACAGATGAGCCGGGCATCTACTTAGAGGGCAAGTTTGGCATTCGTACAGAGAATGAGCTTATCTGCCGAAAGGGTGAGAAAAATGAGTATGGCCAGTTCATGTATTTTGAGAATCTGACCTATGTGCCTATAGATTTAGATGCTATTGATCCAAATCAGATGACAGACAGGGAAAGAGGATACCTGAATGCTTATCATGCGAGAGTTTATGAGCTTGTTTCACCATATTTGAATGATGAGGAGGCCCAGTGGCTCAAGAAATATACAAGAGCTATTTAACGTTACTGTTTGCACTGTAGTGTGACCGGCAGCGATTACAACAATATTATAATTGACAGTAAGGAAAGTATCAAAATGAGTGAAAAGCTTGTACTTATAGACGGACACAGTATTTTAAACAGGGCATATCACGGACTGCCTGATCTGACCAATTCAGAGGGGCTTCACACAAATGCAGTCTATGGATTTTTGAATATCATGTTCAAGATTCTTGACGAGGAAAAGCCTGACTATCTGACGGTGGCATTTGATGTGCATGCACCGACGTTTAGGCACAGGATGTTTGATGCGTACAAGGGCACGAGAAAGCCTATGGATGAGGAACTCAGGCAGCAGGTGCCTATGATAAAGGAAATGCTTACAGCCATGGGCATTAAAATCGTGGAAAAGGAAGGCTATGAGGCCGACGATATACTTGGAACCTTATCTGTCAGGGCAGAAAAGGCCGGTATGGATGTCGCCATCATTTCCGGAGACAGAGACCTTTTGCAGCTTGCGACAGACCATGTTATGGTAAGGATTCCAAAGACCAAAAAGACAGGAACCGAGATAGAAAACTACAATACAGCAGATGTTATCGAAAAGTACGGCGTCACTCCAAAGGAGTTTATTGATGTGAAGGCACTGCAGGGAGATACCTCTGATAATATCCCGGGAGTGCCGGGGATCGGTGAAAAGACAGCAGGTGCACTTATTGCAAAATATCACTGTATAGAGGCAGTACATGAGGATGCCGAAAATGTAAAGCCGCCAAGGGCTTCAAAAAATATAGTGGAGTACTGGGAGCAGGCTGTTATGAGCAAGGAGCTTGCGACAATCATACTTGATGCACCGGTTGACTATGAATTTTCCGATGCAAAGCTTAGTGACGGAGTAGAGTCGCTCTACACTGAGGCTGCTTTTTTACTTTGCAAGAGATACGAATTTAAAAACATGCTGTCACGGTTTAATGTGGAGGCTCCTAAAAATAATGCAGAGGAGCATTTTACGGTAGTTAGGGATTTAAAGACTGCAGAGAGTGTGTTTGAAAAGGCAAAGGGCAGGGAGGTTGCATTTGCGATAGTACCGGGCGTATCTGACGGCGGTGAAAGCGATGGTCAGCTAAGTCTGTTTACTGAGCCGGTTTCAAACGATTATCTTGCTGTTTCGATTTGTTTTTCAGAGGAGGACATTTATTTTATCTGTACAGGTGATGAAATTTCAAGCAGCTTCCTCGATGAAAAACTAAATACCCTGGAAGTAAAGTCATGGATATCACCGGATTTAAAGAGTAATCTGCACAGATTTAAGAGCGAAGAAATAAAGGCAGAGGACAGAGGCAGATATTTTGACATGATGGTGGCTGCATACCTTATCAACCCGCTTGTCGGTGAGTATCCGTATGATGCTGTCGCAAAGGACTATCTGGGGCTTATGCTCTCATCTAAAAAGGATTATCTGGGAAAGCTTGATTTTACTCAGATGATGAAGGAGGATGAGAAAAAGGCAGTGGACTGTGCCTGCTACGAGGTGTATACTGCATGGAAATCAAAGCCTGTTCTTTTGCAGAGGCTAAAGGATATGGATATGCTCACTCTTTATACAGATATTGAGCTGCCACTCGTTTTCGTGCTGTATGATATGGAAAATGAGGGTATAAGGGCTGATGGAATAAAGCTTAGAGAATATGGAGACAAGCTTGCTGTTTCAATAGCTGAGCTTGAAAAGAAAATATATGAGGCAGCAGGTGAAGAGTTTAATATCAACTCGCCAAAGCAGCTTGGAGTCATTCTCTTTGAGAAGCTTGGTCTGCCAAATGAAAAGAAGACAAAGACAGGTTATTCGACTGCGGCAGATGTGCTTGAAAAGCTGGCGTCTAAGTATCCGATCGTTGCGGATATTCTGGAATACAGACAGCTCACAAAGCTAAAGAGCACATATGCTGACGGACTTTCAGGATATATTGCATCCGATGGCAAAATCCATACTACCTTAAATCAGACAATCACTGCGACAGGCCGTCTTTCAAGCACAGAGCCTAATCTGCAGAACATCCCGATAAGGATTGAACTGGGCAAGCTGATCAGAAAGGTTTTTCTGCCTGAGGAGGGAGATTTGTTTGTTGATTCAGACTACTCGCAGATCGAGCTTCGAGTGCTTGCAGCACTTTCCGGAGATGAAAGGATGATAGAGGCCTTTAAGAATGGTCAGGATATCCACAGAAGTACAGCGTCCCTTGTATTTGACACACCGTTTGATGAGGTCACAGACCTTCAGAGACGAAATGCCAAGGCAGTGAATTTTGGTATCGTATATGGTATCAGCGCGTTTGGACTGTCTAACGACCTTGGCATCTCAAGGAAAGAGGCACAGGGCTATATAGACAGCTATTTTGTCAAATATCCAAAGATTAAGGAGTTTTTGGATCAGACGGTTTTGGATGCCAGGAAAAACGGCTATACAAAGACTTTGTTTGGGCGTATCAGACCGATTCCCGAGCTTACCTCGAGTAATTTCATGCAGAGACAGTTTGGAGAGAGAGTTGCGGCAAAGACAGTTTGGAGAGAGAGTTGCGATGAACTCACCTATTCAGGGTACAGCAGCCGATATAATAAAGATTGCCATGATACGTGTACATGACAGGCTTCTTGAAGAGGGCTTAAATTCAAGACTTATACTTCAGGTGCATGATGAGCTTTTAATTGAGACAAAGGAAGCTGAGAAGGATAGAGTGATCAAGCTTCTGGAAAAAGAGATGCGTGGCGCGGTGGATATGAAGGTATCCATGGAGGTAGGCACCGAGTGCGGCTATGACTGGTATGATGCGCATTGATGACAGAAAAGGAAACAGTATGATTTTTATAGGAATAACAGGCGGTGTAGGTGCCGGAAAGTCGGCAGTGCTTGGCTATCTTAAGGAGCTTGAGGGCGTAAGGGTCATGCTATCCGATGAGATAGCACACGAGCTGATGGAGCCGGGAAGCGACTGCTACAACAGATTAAAGGAATTGTTTGCCGAAGAACCGATATGGCTTGAGGATGGACATTTTGACAGACCGGCACTTGCCAAAGTGATTTTTTCGGATGACGAAAAAAGGGAGCTTTTAAACGAGATAGTGCATCCTGCTGTAAAGGAATATGTGTTTAATGCAGTCGAGGAGGCCAAAAAAGAAGGTCTTTTCATGCTCGTGCTTGAAGCAGCACTCCTTATAGAGGAGGGATATGGTGAAATCTGCGACGAGCTGTGGTATATTTATGCAAGTGAAGAGGTCAGAAGAAAAAGACTTAAGTCATCACGCGGCTATTCAGATGAGAAGATAGACAGCATCTTTGCAAGCCAGCTTAAGGAAGATGAGTACAGAAGGCACTGCAGGGAGGTTATCGATAATAACGGAGATATCGAAAACACGATAGCTTCGATAAATAAAGCGCTTAGCAAATACAAGGAGTAGTGGAAATGAACAATGTATTCGGTTTGGATATTGGTACAAGAAATGTTGTAGGAACTGTTGGCTATCAGACTGATGACAAGGAGTTTGTGGTTGCAGCACAGTATGTCAGGGAGCATGAGACCAGAGCAATGCTTGACGGTCAGATACATGATATAGGCAGGGTGGCAAAAACCATTAAGGAAGTAAAGGATGAGCTTGAAAAGCAGACAGGACAGCCGCTTGAAGAGGTGTGTATAGCAGCCGCAGGACGAGTATTAAAGACTGTTACGACACATGTGGAGTATGAGTATGCGCAGGAGACTGTAGTGACAGGCGAGGATGTGCATACGCTTAACCTGCTTGGCATAGAAAAGGCGCAGGAGGCACTCAAGGAGGTAAACGATACAAGCTATAAGTTTTACTGTGTGGGATATTCTACAGTCAAATTCTTTTTAAATGATGAGGTTTTTATCAGCCTTGAGGGCCATAAGGCCAATAAAATAGGCGAGGATATCATAGTTACATTTCTGCCTGAGGATGTGGTAGACGGACTGTATGCGGCAGTGGGACAGGCCGGGCTTAGTGTTGCCAATATGACACTGGAGCCTATTGCGGCTATCAATGTGGCCATACCTGAAAACTATCGTATGCTTAATATCGCACTTGTCGATGTGGGCGCCGGAACCAGTGATATCTCAATCACAAGGGACGGAAGTATTATAGCCTACGGCATGATACCACATGCAGGAGATGAACTGACAGAGGTTATCGTGCAGCATTTTCTTGTGGATTTCAACATGGCTGAGAGCATAAAGCTTCAGTCTACGACAAGTGATAAGGTTACATACAAGGATATCATGAGTATCGAGCACACGATTCCTGCAGAGGATGTGTGGGAGGTGGTGGCTCCTGTTGTTGAAAATATTGCGCAGGAGGTATCGGCCAAAATCAGAGAGCTAAACGGTGACAAGACGGTGAGCGCCTGCTTTGTAGTAGGAGGCGGCGGCAAGATACACGGCTTCACACAAAAGCTTGCGGAGGGACTTGACCTGCCACAGGAGAGAGTTGCCTTAAGAGGCGAGGAGGTGCTTGGCGAGGTAATCTTTGAGCAGGAGGATATTAAGAAGGATCCGCTTCTTGTCACTCCGATTGGCATATGCCTGAATTATTATGACCAGAGAAATAATTTTATCATGGTCAGATTCAACGGTGAGAGAATAAAGCTCTATGACAATAACAGGCTTACAATAGTCGATGCAGCGCTTCAGGCGGGATTTCCAAACGATGAGCTGTTTCCAAAGCGCGGCACCCCGATAAATTTTACGGTAAACGGTGTGGCTAGGCTTGTAAGAGGCGAGGCAGGAGAGGGCGCAGTGGTGACCATGAACGGAAAGCCTGCAAGCATCAATACACCTCTTGAGCCAAACAGTGAGATAGTCATCGAGCCGTCCACAGCCGGAGAGGCTGCAGTGTATAAGATATCACAGCTTGATGAGTACAATCATTCTGTCATTACATTTGTAATAAACGGCAGAAGGGTTTCATGTCCTAGGTTTGTCCAGGTAAACGGAGAGCTTGAGCCGGAGGATTACAGCATCAAGGAAAACGATGTGATTGAGACAAGAAATTACTATACGGTGCGCCAGATTGCGCAGTTTATGGACCTCGTTATTGACACAGACCAGATGATATTTGTAAACAATGAAGAGGCCGATCTCGACACGCTTGTATATGAAAATTTCTCTGTTGAGTGGAAAACAGATGAATATGGTGTTGCAAGAATCGACAATAACACTTATAATGACACACAAGAGTCTGATACAGATGCAGATACAAATGATGCTTCGGCTTTAGCAGAGCCGGATGCAAACAGCACAGAGTCAGACAA
>OCLF01000615.1_pt1 | contig 10697 bp, 10 predicted proteins | sample 1502881 | NCBI WGS metagenome assembly OCLF01 (sample SAMN03418267, study PRJEB22391) | human gut metagenome | biome: human-gut; feature: organic feature; material: feces | host: Homo sapiens | place: Tanzania | collected 2013-01
TACCAGATGATGTTTGGATATTTCGACGAGGGTATGCCTCTTGACCATGAGGCGGAGGAGCGTGTAGAAAATGCTCATCCAAAGGCTAAGGCACGAATGCGCCGCCTATGGTTGCCGCTTAGTTTGGCTGCATCCATCGCCTTGCTGATAGGGTTTGCTATTCCTTGGGTAGGGCGACAGACAGGGCATCAGGATGATTCGAAGATGGCTCAACTCGAAGGCAGAACGACTCCGGAGGATACAGATTCTGCTGTTGTCCACGAGAAGAAATCGACAGATGCCGATCTCTCCATGCCTGAAAAGGTAAAAAAGTCGGGTGATTTCGTATCTCCCAAAACAAGGAAGCACAAGCAGAGGAAATATCGTCAGCATCTGTTTGCTCCTGCTCCTCCAAAGCTTTGGATAGCTCAGAATATTGCTACCGATTCTTTGTTGGCAGAGCCGGAAAAGCTTGCCGATGAGCATCTCTGTGAGATGGAGGCACAGCAGAATGAAATGTTCTTCAAACTCTATCTCATCAATGCTCTTCAGACCCAGGCGCTCAATGCCGAAGTAGCCAGTGCCTCGTTCGAAAGCGAGGAGAATGTGCATGATGAGGACCATGTGATTGATGACCAGGAGGTTTATTGACAAGAAACAATTTAAAAGGTTTATTAATAAGAAACAACTAAAAATGAAGGATATGAAAACAATTTTTAAATTAGCATTTGTGGCTTGCCTGATGGTGCTCTCTTCAGCTTGCCATGCCCAGAAGCCTATACCGAACATCGACCAGGCTTTTGATGTATTCGTACAGGATTTGTTGAAAGGCGACTTTGTTACTTCTTCCTCTATGAATACCTATAATATTGGCATGATGAAGGGATTTGAGTTCGCTATTCCTGAGAGAAAGCATAAAATGGTGGATACCTTTCAAAAGGCTTTATTGAGCAATAGTCGTCTCGCTTATATCAGTTTTACCAAGAAAGCGGGTTCTGCCAGCATTGAGACGAATCGGGTGGGATATGGCAATAACAATTCCATGACCTACGAGTTTGGTACTCACAAGGACCGCAACTATAACCTGCAGTATTTCCGCGACAGCAAGGATTCTACCATGCGATATGTTTATGCCTTGGTATGGTATCAGGGAATGGACCATTCGGTAAAGGGCAGTGTGTATAAGTTCTACTCCAAGGATCCGCAAACCTATAAGAAGCCATCCGCCAATACGAAGTCATTCTCTTATACGAAGCCATTCTCTTATACGAAGCCGTCTATTCAAGGTCTGGATTCTCTGTTTTTTCAGGGCAAGTACTTCAATTTTGACAAGAGCCCGGCCGGCGCTTATTATTTCGATGTGACTCCTCCCAAGGATGCGGCAGAGTTTATGATGCAATTCAACACGCTCCGTGCTGCCTTTAAGAATGCCAGAGACCTATATCCTAATCAGATGACTCAACGTACCCTCCAGACGGGTATTGCCAACAAAATAGTCAAGCTCTGTAAGGAGTACGGCAAGTTGCTGAATGCTGACGAGAAGAAATTCTGCGCCTCTTCGCTGAATAAGATGAAGAAGGATACAGACGATGAATATCTGCAGAGCCTTCTGGAACTGACTGCCAATTCTTTGAGAAAGTAGAAGGTTCCTGATGTGTCAACTTAGGAAAATGTGAGATTCTCTCTCAAAATATCGCTTTTAAACGATATTTTGAGAGAGAATTATCATTTCCTATACTATAGTCTTGCTATAATTTTGTATCTTTCCTCTATAAAACGAAAATGATTTCCCTCGCATAGGGTAACCTTCCAGTTGAAATGTTAAAACTCCGAAAACTTGCTCAAATAATTCACCATCAGGGTGCAAAATACAAAGATAAATGCTATCTTTGTGCACGTCAAGACCACATACTGCTTTCATAAGCCTAATTTTTTGAAGTTAAAAACTTGGTTAATGAACACTGCTTCAAAGATAATATTTTTTTTGTGACTTAGAGCACGTTGGTAGGAACTATTTTGCAGTTGTGGTCTTGATTTCTCAAAAAATAAGGCAAATCTCGCACAATTCGAGGGAAATCATTCAAGTTTTTTATTATACTAGCTTATAATTCGGAAATTTTATCTAAATTTGCGATGCTAAATGATATTTTAAATGTGGGAGATTGAATCTCCACTTAGAAAAGGAGTTTTTTGATATGAAAAAAATATTGAATCCTTATCTGAATAAGGAAGGTTACAACTGCGTTTGCTGCGCACCAAACAATCCGGTAGGATTGCACCTTGAGTTTTGGGAAGAGAATGAGGATGTTCTTACCATCTGGAATCCTGGTGAGAATTATCAGGGATGGGTAAATACCTTGCATGGCGGCATCATTAGTATGCTGATGGACGAAGTGGCAGGCTGGGTCATCAACCGCAAGCTGCAGACTACTGGTGTTACGATGCAATTGAACGTCAAGTACAAGAAGCCTGTAATGACCACCGATTCTCAGATTACGGTGCGTGGTCACATCGCCAGCCAGCGCCGCAACATCGTCACCATCCACTTGACTCTGGAGAACTCCAAAGGCGAGGTTTGTGATGAGGGCGAAGCCGTCTATTTCACTTTCGGATCAGACAAAGCCAGAGAAATGGGCTTCGAAGGTTGCAAGGTTGAAGGGGAGTAATCGCCTTCTATTTGCTGATACCACTACACTCTTGCTTAGAGCGTTCTGTGGAATTGAAATATCAACCATCAAAATCAGTTTTTACATCATGCTACTCAAATAAAAATAGAATAAATAATTTATAAAATATGATTTCATTTGAAAGTGACTATAACAACGGAACCTTGCCGGAGATTTTGGAAGCGTTAGGCAAGACCAATGACGAGAAGACTTCCGGATATGGATTTGACCCCTATACAGAAGCCGCCAAAGAGAAGATTCGCAAGACCATCGGCATGGAAGATGCGGATGTTACCTTCCTCGTGGGTGGAACACAGACCAACACGACAGTCATCGATTCCGTCCTCTTGGGATGCGAGGGAGTTATTTGTGTGGAGACAGGACATATCGAGGTACATGAGTCTGGAGCCGTGGAAGCCTTTGGCCACAAGGTCATTACCTTGCCCTCCACAGATAGCAAGCTAAATCCTAATACATTGGCTTCCTATATGGATATCTTCCTGGCCGATGAGACCCACTCACACATGGTTCAACCAGGTATGGTATATGTCTCCATGCCTACCGAACTGGGCATGGTATATACCAGGGAAGAACTGGAGGCACTCTATACCACTTGCCAGAAATATGATCTTCGTTTTTTTGTTGACGGAGCACGCCTGGGTTATGGACTGATGTCTGAGGCATGTAATTATGACCTGCCTTTCCTAGCCCGACATTGCGATGTATTCTACATCGGTGGCACCAAGGTGGGAGCCATGTTTGGCGAAGCTGTGGTATTCTCCGGCATGAAGACTCCCAAATACTTCTTTACCAATGTGAAGCGACATGGGGCATTACTTGCCAAGGGAAGAATGCTCGGCATCCAGTTTGATACCTTGTTTACTGACAATCTTTACTTCAAGGTGTCTCGCCATGCCATTGCCATGTCTGAACGTATCCGAAGCATCTTCTGCAAGCATGGCATCGACATCGCCTACGACTCGCCAACCAACCAGCAGTTTGTCATCCTCTCCCCTACTCTTTATGAGAAACTCTCGCAAAAGGTGGCGTTTGAAATTTGGGAGAGAAAGAGCGAGACGGAAATCATCTGCCGTTTCGTGACCAGTTGGGCGACCCGGGAGGAAGAATTGGAGGAGTTGGACGAGATCTTACAGAATATCCTATCATAAAGAATATAACCGACATCAATATGCAAATACTCTTAGCATCAGCCAAAATCATGAATGCTGCCACATCTGTGGACATTCCGATGAAAAGCAAGCCTAAGTTTCAGGAACAAGCCGGACTGTTTGCCTTGGAACTTTCCACATGGGACACAAATCGTCTCATGAAGGAATTGAAATGCAGCCAAGCCATCGCCCTGGAGAATCAGCAACGATATCAGAGTTTCTGGAACGAGGAAGAGCTGTTGCCTTCCATCCTTGCCTACTATGGCCAGGCATATAAATATCTCCAGGCAGACAACTTTAGCCAAGATGATTTTGCTTTTGCACAAGATCATCTCTTCATCACCTCTTTCCTATATGGTCTGTTGCGTCCTTTGGATATGATTCATCCTTATCGCATGGAAGGAAAGGTAAGGCTGGATGCTACTAAGGGAAGGAATCTCTTTGCCTTTTGGAAAACTTATCTTACGAATATGTTGATTGAGGCTGTGAAAGCAAACGATGGCATCCTCATTCATCTAGCCACCGAAGAATTTGAGCATCTCTTCGACTGGAAGCGAGTTTGCCAAGAGGTAAAGGTGATTCAACCTTTATTTTATGTGGACAAGGGTGACACCATCAAGATGTTATCCGTCTATGCCAAAAGTTGCCGTGGAGCCATGACTAAGTTCATCATTCAAAATCGGATAGACCAGCCTTCAGATATATTCAATTTCGAGTTGAATGGATTCAGATATGCTCCCAACTATGGAGATGAACTCCATCCTCACTTTATTAAGAAATAAATTTTAATTTACAAACGATAAAAGACTTACAATTATGGAAAATTAATCGTAGAGATAGAATATGCGTTCCATCATGTGCCACTTTTCATCGCTGGTAGCACCTTTGCCGCATTTTTGGAATTTGCCTACCACTTCTTCCCATTCTGCTTGTCTTGGGAGTGTGGCAAGTTCTGCCATTGATTTGTCCCAATCGAAATCTTCCGGCGCATCAACTATCATCACCAGTCTGTTGCCAAAGATGTAAATCTCCATCTCCAGAATGCCTACCTGTCGGATTCCATCACGAATTTCCTTCCATTGCACACCCTCGGAATGCAATTTGCGATATTCACGGATAGCCTCTTCATCCGATTCTAACTCCAACCACTGTACGTAGCGCTTGGTGGCTACGGGATATTTCTTCTGTTTATAACCTTCCATCATTTTCTATATTTAATTCATGTTTTACGTTCGTATTCTGTTTATTTTTGCAAAAATATAAAAAAAGTATGAGGAAAACAAGTCAAACTATTGATATTTTGTTTATTTTTGCAATATCGTTTTGCAAATGCTGCATGATCACTAAGGAAATACGGCACTTTAAAGCACATTTTAAAATATATCATCATAAAAATTATATCAGATGAAAAAACTATTTCTATCCCTCGCCTTTCTGCTCCCTGCTATGGGAATGATGGCACAGACACAGGTCAAAACTGCTGAAGGTATCCTCGAAGGAAAGGATCTCTCTGGCATCAAGGTTTTCAAAGGTGTTCCGTTTGCAGCACCTCCTGTAGGTAAACTCAGATGGAAGGCACCGCAACCAGTACAGAAATGGGAGGGTGTGCGAGAGGCTAAGGAATTCGGACCGAACCCGATGCAGGAACCTATCTTCGGTGATATGAACTTCGGAACAAAGAACAATAGCGAGGACTGTCTCTACCTGAATATATGGACTCCTGCAAAGACCATGAAGAAGCATCTGCCGGTATTGATTTATTTCAATGGTGGAGGATTGATGGCTGCTACCGATACGCAGAACTGGGCGGTGCCTATCAGGACGAGAAGAACGAGTGCGGCTTGTCTGGCCAGTACGCCCGCTTCCAGCAGGGTTCGGAATATTCGCTGGAAGTAACGTGGAAAAGACAGCTGACGGAATCCATTTCCCTTCAGCCATCGTTCCAGTACATCAAAAACGACAATGGAGATTTCACGGCGCTCAGTGCCCGACTCTATGTGAATTTCTAAAATAAAACTATATTTTATATATAGTAATATAACAATTATACCCTTGTGTCGTATTTCACGACGCAAGGGTATGTTATGTCTTTTTATTTCCAAGTTTCTTCCGGATAATCTCAGATCACCTATTCCTACTTCTCTACCAATTCAATACCCATCTAGCATCAGAATATTTTCCTATAATCTCTGCATCCTTGATGGCATCAAGCTGACGGACATACTTGTTTCTCTTGCTGACATCGGTAGCTTTTCCTTCCTTGTCATGGCTGTTGAATTCCAGCAAGACTGCCGTAGATGCAGTTTCATCTACAGGTCCAAAACCTTCAGAAGGTACACCATCGAGCGTACAGTTCAGCATCACACATTCCGCATCAGGATAGTTCTTTCCTTTATTATCTGGCAGGCGGGCTATTACGGCATCCTTGCCCAATCCCTTGAAGGTGCAGTCGTTGAAAATATTACCATGGTTCTCTTTGGTGTTTCTGATCCACATGAAAGCGCCGTAGCTTGAAAGGGTACAGTGATTGAAGTAGGATGGCCCTCTTCCCAGAACCGTATCCCCTCCTCCATCAATGATGCAGTTGAGCCAATAGGCAGATCCATTCACCTGAAGAGCATCACCATCTCCTATGACATGTACATTCTCTGCAAAGTTTCTTTCTCCGTTGAGCAGGAATCCTTCTGCCTGTCCCTTGCAATCTGTCTTGAATGTGATATCCTTGAAAATCATGTCAGCACAGTTGTCAGCAGCTACCGCTGCACGGCGTGAAGGAAAAGTTCCTTTCAGTTCATTTGTCTTGATATCTACAGGGTGAGGATTAAATACCTCGTTGTTAGGATAATGTACCACTACTCCATCCATAGATTCTCCCTGGATGGTAACAAATCGTTTATTGCGGAAATACACCAGTTCCTCATAATCTCCATTCTTCACGAATACCGTTTTTCTACTGGCTTCTGTTGGCAATGAGTCTGGTATCCAATCCATGGCACCTTGCAGGGTAGCGAAATCTCCGCTTCCATCAGCAGCAACTACAATATGGCATTGATCTTTAGATGGAGCAGATTTTCTGGTAGTAAACTTCCAGGCGGTTTTACCTTTCCATCCTTCAATAACGCCATTACCTATCTTTACTTCATACTCATGTCCGTACTCCAACGTGTTGTTGTGCAGATAAATGGTGGCCTTGCTGCCATGGCAGATAACCGGATAGAAGTGGAAAGCATCAGAGAATCCGCCTATGATGGTTTTCTGATACTTGCGCTTATCTTCCTTGGCTGCACCCGACGGAGTGCCCGGACGGGTATTGCGATTGGTGATGTTCTCTACCTTATATATATAGGGTACCGGAGTATAGATAGCATTGGGATTCTTGGGTTGCCCTTCCACAGGCCCTGCCGGAATTCTCATGTCAATTCTATCAACCACCTTGCGGGTAGTCTTGTCTGCAACTGTGATAACGCCCTTGCTGCCGGCTTTCACCGCCTTGTCAAACTCTATGACCAGATGCGTATCAACGTTAATGTCCTGGGCATTTTCCTGTGGATAAAAACTGACAGGAGATTGTGCCATCAGTTTCATACCGACAAAGAAACATGTCGTAAAAAATAAGATTCGTTTCATACTTTAAAGATTATACTTCTTTACTGATTCTATATTTTCGTTCATACTCGATTTTTTGTGCAAAGATAGCTTTTTTTTCGTATATAGACGAAAATTTCTTTATTTTCATCATTTTATTCGTCTATAAACGAAAATTTTAAAGCATAGAGATTGCTTCAATCTTATTTTCTTGCTATCCATTTCGGCAAAACCAGGGTGCCCATTACCAGGAATGGGTAATAGAAGATGGCGCGCCAGAGCATGGCGGCAAGAATGGCTACAGAGGCATCGGGCAGGAAATCGGCATAATAAAGACGGAACATCAACTCTGCCACGCCACTTCCGCCAGGCGTAGGACTCAGGATGGAAATCATCCACATCACCCATTGTCTGCACCAAGCCACCAGCATGTTGCCCTGACAATGGAAGGCTACGAGAATGGCAACCACAATGGCGAATCTCGATAGCCACGCCAGGGAAGTATAACCCATCAGCTGCAGCCAGAATCTTCCGCCCTCCAGCTTTGCCTCCTCCGAAGCCATCGTCATCTCCTCGGAAAACTTCTCTACCTTGGGCAGGAATCTGCGAAGGAAAGGAATCTTGCAGCATCCCTTCAATACCCAGCCCAGAATCTGAGGACGATGCAACAACAAGAGGTAGAGGATGGCCGTCCAGACAGCAACGATAAGGGTGCTGACGATGAAGATAACCTGCACTCCGCCCTTAATCCATTCGTTCGTAGCATCCGCAGAAATCCCCACTCCATCAGCCAAGCTGAACAAGAGATGCGATGGTACACAGAAATAGAGCAACACGCAACTGATGGCAAGAAAAGCCTCATCAGCCAGCAGGGCTGCAAACATGGTGAAGATACTTCTGCCCATAGAAACTCCCTCGCGATTGAGATAGACAAAAGCCAAACCACTTCCCCCCACCGCCGAAGGAGTGACGGCAGAAGTAAACTCGCAGAGCACATTGATGCGGAACGCCTCGGCTACGGATAACTTACGCTGGCAGAGATGACGGAAACGGAGGGTGAGCATCAGATTCTGGACCGCAAAGAGCAACACGCCCATTACTACCCCCAGAAAGAACCTGGGAGACAAATCTATCCTGCTCAGAACTTCCACATCAAACTCCCGAATTATCATTCCAACGATGACCACCAGTCCGATGGAAGCCGCCAACCATAAATGCCATTTTTTCATATTACTCTCAAAATAAAACTATACCTTATTATATATAGTAATATAACGATTAAATGGCCAATCTATTTTGTTGTCTGTCAATTAAATGTTGATATCTATCCAAAACTTCTACAGCAATGTCATTCCAAGGGCGCACCAGAGTCTCCGCAGCTCCCTTTGCAGCCCAGGAAATAATGGTTGGGCGCTCCAGAATATAACGGAGTCGATTGGCAAAGGCAGTTACGTCGTTATCCGAGAGGAATCCGTTGATTCCATCCTTGATGATTTCTGCCGTATTGCTGCCCCTTGCCACGATAGAAGGCGTATGGAGCGAAGCAGCCTCTCTTACCACCAGAGGGGCATTATCATAGATGGATGGGAAGAGGAAGAGATCGGAAGCCATATAGATCATCTGCATCAACTCCCGGGATTGCACGCTTCCGAAGAAGGTAATCTTATCCTTGCGGTAATCGCTGTTTCCCGACAAGCCGAGCTTTGCCGCCATCGCCTGCATATCAGCCCTAGCATAACCATCGCCCACGAAAAGGGCGTGATAAGGCAAATCCTTCACCTTGGCTAATGCCTCGATGATGAGTTTCACGTTCTTCTCCCAGATATGCTGCCCCACGAAAAGGAGCAAGGGTTCATCTACAGCCACATAAAGCTCTTTCTTGGCTGCCCATTTCATCTCCTCGGTATAAGGCACATCGGCAAATTCGGTTCCGTTATCCACTACCTCGAAGGTTCCCTTGTAGCCATATTCGCGCAAGGTTTCGCCCACAGAAGCCTGAGGCACCCAAACCTCATCTACGCTCTCGTAAAACTTCACCACCTTGCCCACGAGATAATCCACCAGAGCCTTGTTGGGAATTACTCTCTCAAAATCGTCACGATATTTGGAATGAAAGGTTGCCACCAATGGAATCCCCATCCTGCGAGCCGTCTTCAGGGCAAAATCACCCGAAGAGAAAGGACAATGGGCGTGTAAGATTTCAAAATTCTGAGCAGCAACCTGCTTCTGGAACTTGAAATCGAGCGATGGGAAGCCATAACGGTAAGGATGGCGACCGGGAACCGGGAACGAGCGATACTGGAATAAGGAATAAGGAAGCTGAGACTCATCGAGTCCTGGCATTTCCGGGGTTACAACCGCCACGTCCCTGCCCTGCTGATAAAAGCAGCGAGCCAAATTGCTTACCGTGAGTGAAACGCCATCCATAACGGGTGGAAAACATTCATTGAACAATCCTATCATAATCTGTAAATCTTATTGTTATTATCCTATTCTTGCTAAATAAAAAGCTATGTGAGAATCTTATAAATCTTCTATTTGAGAATCTTATAAATCGGCGAAGCCTCCGGCTGTTGATTATCATCATTCGTAAACGGAACCTTCAGGATGCTGGCAATGGTAGGAGCCACCTGCTTGGTGTAGATGGTTCTGCCCCCTTCCATTTCTCCCAGATGCTGAATGTCTTTTCCGAAAGCCACCAGCCAGGTTTGGTTGCTGCCTTTGATTTCTTTACCATGTTCTGTCCAGGAAGCTTTGGAATCTACTTCGCCACGGTTGGCGTGAATGCCCAGGCTTTCTCCCCTGCCATGATCGCAGGTAATGAGAAAGGTGGTGTTGCCCTTATAAAAGGGGTCTTGCTGGCAGTATTCCCACAACTGGCGGATAAACTGGTCGTTCTGATGGGCAGCATTCAGATACTCCTGCCATTTGCCATGGTGCCCGTAATAATCGGTCTCGCAAAACTCTACGAAGAGAAGCTTGGGATGCTTCTCCATGAGGGTCTTCAAGGCACGGTTCAGAGTCACGCTGTCATTTCTTACCTGTTTGCTCACCCTGTGAGGAGAGCGGAAATCCACCGGCAATTCGCTTCTGCGATAATTCAGGATATAAGGAACCACATCCCAACTCGCCACGGCACTCACCCTATCCTTATACTCAGAACAAGCCTCAGCCAATTCCAGAACCGAACGATTGGGGTTATACTGCTTGCGGTTGTCGAAGATGTGCTCATCATCGGTTACACCACAGAGCATCTCGCTGTAACCGGCATAGGATTTCCAGATGCCGTTTGCCACCT
>OCLF01000623.1_pt1 | contig 10650 bp, 7 predicted proteins | sample 1502881 | NCBI WGS metagenome assembly OCLF01 (sample SAMN03418267, study PRJEB22391) | human gut metagenome | biome: human-gut; feature: organic feature; material: feces | host: Homo sapiens | place: Tanzania | collected 2013-01
ACTCAATGTTGAGGTTTTGGTGGGTCTTGCGACGGTTGTAGTTCACCAAGCCACATTTCAAGTCTGTTTTCTTCAGGAACGCCATATCCACGAATGCCATGCCTCGGAGATAGAAACTGAGCAAAAACAGGTCTCGTGCCTTGTCAAGGGAGGAACCTGTTGGCAAGTCCAGGTTTTCTATCTTGCGAATATCCTTTACAGTAATAGCTCGCTTGGCAGTTCGCACGTTAGCGGTCTGCACGTGAGCAAAGATGTCCTTGGCTGGTGCATGGCCTGTTTCCACTGCCTTGTTGTAGAGCGTGCGCAGGGTGCGCAGATAGAAGGACACGGTGTTTTGACCGATACCTCTGTTGAACAGCCATGCCTGGTACATTTCCATCATCTCGCTGGTCATCTGAGAGAAGGTGAGGTCTTCGTGATTACGAAACTCCATAAATCGGTTGGCGGCACTGGTGTAGTTGCTCTTGGTACCAATGCACTGCATCTGCTCCTTCTTGGCTATCTGTTGGCGGAAGAAGGTGAAGACACTTTTGTTCGGTGGCAGCTGCTGTATCTCCTTGGCGATGTCATCAATGGTATAAGGGATGCCATCCATCTCCTTGTCACGGATGATACGCTGCATCTGCTTCATCTCCCAATCTATCTTTGATTGGATGAGCTGCAGATGCGCCTGTCTGTTGTTGCGGTTAGAAACAATGATAGCCGACTTCTTGTCGTTCCACTCGTCCGGAAAGACATGATAGTCGGTACTGATCCAACGCAAGTTGCGTTGGTGGATAAGATGATAATACAATGTGCCTTCCTTTCCCGGCACCGAGGATGCTCTGAATTTTACTTTTACTGTTGCCATAATACTTTATTAAATGGGTGAATAATGTTTGTTAAAACCAGAAAGAATAAATAAATTAGTTTAAAATATAGCGTGGTTTCTATTTTTTTTGTAACTTTGCACAAAAACTTAGTAAGATCAATTATTCAATAAACAAAAATGAAGAAACAAGCAGTTATGTTTTTAGCTTTACTCAGCCAAAGTCTAGGCTTGACGTATGCTGATAATCTGACCGAAACTAGGGGCATCGGACAGTATCCGGGACGCCCATCGCAGTTTACGGCTCCTAAGATGGTGAAGGATCAAACCTATAGGAACATCGCCTTGAACCGAATGGTATATACTTCATCGAATGCTGATTTCAATCTTACGGGACATCTCGTAACCGATGGAATCATCACCAGTAAGGCTCCTTCGTTCTTGCGTGTGAAAACCAATGAGGGCGAACTGTCTAATCGTGACAAGGAGAAGATGATTGACGGCAATACGGTGACAAGCCAATATATTAAAGGTGAAGATGCTTTCGTGGAGTTCAACTGGGATGCCATGAAGGTGAACCTCAAGAACCTGAAGTTCACCGGTGAACTGGCTTACTACAAAGACAAGGCTTCCGAAGGTTATGTAATCCGAGTTTTGGGTTCGCACAATGGTACCAAATGGGAGGTGCTGGGCGAGGAGAAAGGTGCCGGTCTTCCTGGCGAGGCTACCAAGCAGCAGGTGAGCTCCGACCCTAATAAATTCCAGGACGTGGTGCGCCTGCCGCTCAGAAAACTGAATGTTGACATCCCGCTGAAGAAATCGGGCAACTATGAGCATGTGCGCATCGAAATGAAGATGAAGGGTGCGGCATGGTGGCGTATCAAACTCATTGATAACACCACTTCATGGCGTCCATCCATGCACTTCTCCAGTGTCTGGAAGTCTGAATTGGCAAAGAATGCCCAGTGGCTCTATGTTGATCTGGGAACTCTGGCTGATTTCGACCAGGTGAATCTCTACTGGGTGAACAAGGCTCGCCAGGGAAAGATTCAGGTTTCCAATGATGCCAGAAACTGGAGTGATATTGCTACTCTGGGACAGCAGAAACAGAAGGGACTGGTAGAGAAGGTGGCTTGCAAGGGCCATGGCAGATATGTGAGATTGATGCTTACTCAGCCGGATGCTTCCGGTCGCTACGCCTTGTCAGAGATGCAGGTGATGGGTAAGGGTGGCTTGCGTGCCGAGGCAGCCAACACTTTGGCTTCTAAGAATGGCAAGCAGATGCTCAACCAGTGGCAGCTGCGCCGTGAGGGAAGTGATGCCTGGATTCAGGCTACCGTTCCTGGTACCGTGCTTACCAGCTATATGAATATCGGTGCGGTGCCTGATAACCGCTACGATGATAATATGCGACAGATTTCCGAGTCGTTCTTCAACTCTGATTTCTGGTATCGTACTACCATCAACCATCAGCCATCTGCCAACAAGAACCAGCATACCTATCTTAACTTCGATGGTATCAACTGGAAGGCGGATATCCTCCTGAATGGTGAGAAGATTGGCAGAATCGACGGTGCCTTTATCCGCTCTCGCATCGACGTGACCAAGAAGTTGAAGCCAGGTGCCAACAAGCTCGAGGTGCATGTCATCAAGAATGCCCACTTTGGCGTGGTGAAGCAGAAGAATCTTCAGAATACCGACCTCAATGGTGGTGAGTTGGGTGCTGATAACCCTACCTTCCACGCATCTATCGGCTGGGACTGGATTACCAATACCCCAGGTCGTGAAATCGGTATCTGGAATGATGTCTATCTCACCCACGATAAGGGTGTGAGCGTTTCCGATCCGTTGGTAACATCTACTCTGAATCTGCCGGATACATTGGCAACCATGACTCCATCTGTCTTCCTGAAGAATGCAGATGCAGTGGCTAAAACCGTGAAGCTTTCCGGTTTTATCGGTAAGATCCAGTTCGAGCAGGAAGTTAGTCTGCAGCCTAACGAGAAGCGTGAGGTGGCTTTCGCTCCAGCTGATTATCCTCAGCTCAAGAACCAGCGCATGAATCTCTGGTGGCCTAACGGATATGGTTCACCTTATTTATATGATGCCGGTTTCAAGGTTTCTGACAAGGCTTCAGGCGAGGTAATCTCTGAGGTCAACTATAAGGCGGGTATCCGCCAGATGAGCTATGCCGACCTGGATACCCAGACCAAGATCTACATCAATGGCAAGCGATTGAACCCATTGGGTGGTAACTGGGGATTCTCTGAGACCAACCTCAACTACCGTGGACGTGAATACGATACTGCCGTTCGCTACCATAAGGAGATGAACTACAATATGATTCGCGACTGGGTAGGTCAGATTGGTGATGAGGAACTGTATGAGGCATGCGATAAGTATGGTATCATGATCTGGCAGGACTTCTGGTTGGCTAACCCATGGGACGGACCGGATCCTGATGATGACAAGATGTTCCTCGAGAACTCAGCCGATTACATCTCCCGCATCCGCAGCCATGCTTGTATCGGTATCTATTGCGGTAGAAACGAGGGCTTCCCTCCTGCATCCATCGACAAGGTGCTGAGAGAGCAGGTCAAGGATATCCATCCACAGTTGGGGTATATTCCTAGCTCAGCCGACCTCGGTGTCAGCGGTCATGGTCCTTACCAGATGAAGTCACCATCTTTCTACTTCGCTAACCAGAGCCATAAGCTGCATTCGGAGCGTGGTATGCCTAATGTTCCTACCTTCGAATCGCTGAGCAGAATGATGGAACCGGAGCATCTGTGGCCACAAAGTGATGCCTGGGGACAGCATGATTATACATTGAAGGGTGCCCAGGGAGGTGAATCTTTCAACAACATCATGGAAAAGCGTTATGGCAAACCTCAGAGTGCAGAGCAGTTTACCAAGTGGGCACAGTGGCTCAACTATGATGGCTACCGTGCGATGTACGAGTCTTCTCAGCAGGACCGTCTTGGTTTGCTCATCTGGATGAGTCATGCCTGCTGGCCAAGCATGGTTTGGTGTACCTACGATTATTACTTCGAGCCAACTGCTGCTTACTTTGGTGTGAAGAAGGCTTGTGAGCCATTGCATATCCAGTATAATCCAGTGAAGAAGGTTGCCGAGGTGGTTAACTTTGCCGGTGGTGCCAAGAACGGTCTGGTGGCCAAGGCTCAGATTTTCGATATGTACGGAAAACTGATGAAGGAGGATAGCCAGGAAGTGAATGTGGGTGAAGACCAGACTCTTGATGCGGTAAGCGTAAGCGAGCCGGATGAGGCTGTTTATTACATTAAGTTGACGCTTCAGCAGAACAACCAGGTGGTATCTGACAACTTCTACGTGATGGGTAAGGAGGAGGACAATCTCCAGGCACTCTCTAAACTGCCAAAGGCAACGGTTGCCATCAGTGGCAAGCGCTTTGTTCAGCAGGGTGAAGAGTGGATTGGCGAGGTTGAAATCCGCAACACGGGCCATGTGCCAGCCCTCTTGATCCGTTTGAACCTGAAGGGTGGTGATGGCGAGCAGATTCTGCCTGTTATCTACAGCGACAACTACTTCAGTCTGATGCCGAATGAGTGCAAGAAAATCAAGGTTTCTTATCGCAATGAGGATGGCAGAGGTCAGGCTCCATACGTGGAGGTTACCGGTTTTAACAAGTAAGCAAAAAAGCGCATCAGAATTCTGATGCGCTTTTTTGCTTACTTGAGGAATCCCTGCTGCTTGAGGGCATCGAGAAATCCGATGCTCATGGCTTCGCAATCCTTCTTGGTATATCGGATGTCGGTGAAAACCTGGGCTAGGGTTTCTACGTTGTTGATGCGTACAAACTCCTGGTTCTCTTCTAAAGCCTCCTTTTCGGCATAGAAGTCATCAATCTTTTCTGGGGTATAATCCTCGAAATGTTCGTTGTGTACGATGCTTCTCAATGGCAGACGGTCGCTCAGGGCAGGCTGTTCATCCGGCCATCCGATGGTAAGGGTAGCCACCGGCATCACCAGTTTCGGCAACTTCAGAGTGTCGATGATCATCTTTGGCATATACACCGTAGTGCCCAGGAAGCAGGTTCCCAGACCCGCCTCTTCTGCCAGATTCGTAAAGGTTTGGGTAAAGAGCAGGGCATCGGTAGCTGCATTCATAAACGAGAGAATGTTGTCGTATCCCGGGGTTCCCTTGCGGTTTTCTGCCCAGAGGGTGGTGCGGCGGTAGTCGGCGCAGATGGTGAGTACCACAGGAGCGCCTGTCACCATCGGCTGGTTGAAGTGGGCAGGAGCCAAAGCCTTCTTTCCCTCTTCGCTGCGGGTTACCACTACGCTGTAGAGCTGCAGGTTTCCCATGGTAGGAGTGCGCATCGCTTCTTCCAGCAATCTGTTCAAAAGTTCTTCTGTTACCTCTCTGTCTGCATATTTGCGAATCGAGGTTCTTTTCTTGATTGATTCCATATCTTGTTTCTTTTTTATATTTCTCTTATCTTATGCAAAGATAATGAAAGTTTCCCAAAAAGGACACGGTTCTTTTACATTTTTTGCTTCATAATGAGCTTTTCGTGTGTTTTTTGATGAAATATCTGCTCAAACGTTTCATATTTTAGAAATATTGTTTTAATTTTGCAGCTAATTATTAAACGTTTGATATGAAATATACTGAAGATATGAGCTTCGAAGAAGCTAGCCAGGCTTTTCTGGCGGAGATGAAGGCCGGTTTGGCTACTCTTCACGAGCATTTTGATGGAGAAACCACCGATTGGGAAAAACTCCATCTACCTTTGGCTAAAATGATCTCTAATGAGACGCATGGTACCCTCTGCGACCCGGAGGTGGTGGAAGTGCGCCCTAAGGAATTGGAGTGTGATGTGGTGAGATACCAGAATAATAAAGAAAAATGGGTTGCCTTGGTGGGATTGCTCAACGGGCATCCATACGAGATATTTACCGGTTTGCAGGATGAAGACGAAGGCATTATGCTCCCGAAATCCGTGACCAAGGGAAAGATTATCAAGACTGTGACCGGAGAGGGACAGAAACGATACGACTTCCAGTTTGTCAACAAGCGTGGCTATAAGATTACCGTCGAGGGATTGAGCGAGAAGTTCAATCCGGAGTATTGGAACTATGCCAAGCTGATTTCCGGCGTGCTGCGCTATCGCATGCCTATCGCCAACGTCATCAAACTGGTTGATCAGCTTCAGCTTACCTCTGAAACCCTCAACACCTGGCGTGTGGGAGTGGAGAGAGCCCTTAAGAAGTATCTCAACGAAGAGAATGGAGAGGAGAAGAACGTTGTTGATGAAAGGAATGGTGTTGAAGAAAATAACTCTCTAGAAAATGTTGGCGATGGTGAAGAGCAGTAAGATCTTTCTTAAGAATATTCGCTTCCATGCCTATCATGGAGTGCTGGAGCAAGAGAATACGGTGGGCAACGATTATCTCGTCAATCTGTCGCTGGAATACGATTTCTCCCGTGCCATGCAGACCGATGAACTCAGCGGCACCATCAATTACGCCGAGGTGTATGAACTGCTGAAAAGAGAAATGGCGAAGCCTAGCAAGCTTCTTGAGTATGTGGCTGGCAGAATCGGCGATTCGCTCTTTGCCGCCTATCCTTCCATCAAGGAAATACAATTGTCTGTTACCAAGATAAATCCGCCGATGGGAGCCGATAGTGACGGCGCTGGGGTGGAAGTTGTATTAACAAATGATAAAACTTAACTGTAGATTTAGGTTTTCTGATAATAAAGTAGTAATTTTGCAAAATCATCTGAATGATGTGTAAGAAAATAACATTGCTGTTGGCTTTGATGTGTATGCTGGTAGTGACGGCGTTCGCAGCCAATAAGCGTTTTACGCTGGTTATCGACCCAGGACATGGAGGCCATGATGCTGGTGCAAGAGGTGCCATCTCCATGGAGAAGAATATCAATCTTACCGTGGCTCTGCGCTTCGGTAAATACGTGGAACAGAACATGCCTGAGGTGCGTGTTATCTATACCCGAAAGCAGGATGTGTTTATTCCGCTTCACGAGCGTGCGAATATCGCCAATCGTGCCAATGCCGACCTGTTTATCTCTGTGCACACCAATGCGCTTCCGGCAGGCAAGGTGGCACGTGGCTTCGAAACCTATACGCTGGGTATGCACCGCGCCAAGGACAATCTGGATGTGGCGATGCGAGAGAACTCGGTGATTTCGATGGAGAAGGGCTTCGAGCAGACTTACGAAGGTTTCGACCCGAAGTCTTCCGAGAGTTACATCATCTTCGAGTTCATCCAGGGTAAGAACATGGAGCGCAGCGTGGATCTGGCTCGAATGATTCAGCGCAGTGTATGCGATGGCGCTTGCCGTCCTGATAAGGGCGTACATCAGGCTGGATTCCTGGTGCTTAGAGAAACTTCGATGCCGAGCTGTTTGATAGAGTTGGGTTTCATCACTACGCCTGATGAGGAGCGTCTTCTGAATGATAATGCCAAGGTGGATGACATCGCCAAAGGCATCTACGAGGCTTTCGCCAAGTATAAGAACAAGTACGACCGGACGGTTTCCGTGCCTTATCGTGCTGCGAATCGACAGGAAAGCACCCTGCCGAAAATCGTTCCGGATTCTTATAAGGAAGAGGCGGAAAACAGAAGGGTGAAGAAGCAGGAACCCGTAAGGAGAACGAGAGCACCAAAAACTGATGATTCTGACAGAAAGGCTGATACGGTAGCATCTCAGTCGCGAAATGCTCCGAAAGATGCACCGGTGTTCAAACTTCAGATATTCGTAGGCAATCGGAATCTCCGAAAGGGTGATGCTCATTTCAAGGGTGAAACGGAATTCGACAGTTTCCAGGAGGGCAACCTGGTGAAATACACCTTGGGAGCATCTACCAACTATAATGAGATTTATCGCTTGCGCAAGGAAAAGATGGAGAAGTTCCCGGAAGCATTCATTATCGCCTTCAAGAATGGAGAGAAGTATGATGTGAATCAGGCTATCCGAGAATTCAAGCAGAATAGGAACAGATAATAAAAAGAACAAAATTAGATAGATATGAAACTTACAAAGGAAATTAGGATAGCGTTGGTAGCTGTTGTTGGTATCTTGGTGATGTATTTCGGAATCAATTTTCTGAAAGGCATCAACCTGTTTTCCACCAACAACACCTATTACATGACGTTTGATGACATCCAGGGTCTGGGCGCCTCTACTCCTATCTATGCCGATGGTTACAAGGTGGGAACGGTAGACAAGGTGGATTTCGACTATTCGGGTGATGGTCCTATCAAGGTGAAGGCCGACATCAATAAGGATTTGAGAATTCCTGCGGGGAGCAAGGCTGAGATAGAGAAAGACATCATGGGCAATCTCCAGGTGAACCTTTTGCTTGCCAACAATCCGCGCCAGAGAATAGAACCAGGTGATATTATTCCTGGCTATGTGAACGCCGGAATGATGGGAAAGGCTGCCGAACTGGTGCCGGTGGTTGAGAAGATGTTGCCTAAGTTGGATTCCATCCTCACAAACGTGAATGCCCTTCTGGCTGATCCTGCCCTGGCAGCTTCGCTTCACAACGTGGAGACTATCACCAACAACCTCACCGTTTCTACCCGAGAGTTGAATACGCTGATGGCTGGTCTCAACAAGCAGGTTCCTGGCATGATTGGCAAGGCGAATGGCGTGCTCGATAATACCAATCGACTGACGGCAAACCTGGCTAGCCTCGATGTGCAGGGCACACTCAACAGAGTGAATGCCACACTGGAGGGTGCGCAGAAGTTTACCGACCAGTTGAACAGCGGAAAGGGTAGTCTGGGCTTGTTGATGAACGATACCAAGCTCTATGACAACCTGACCTCTACGATGTCGCACGCAGATTCTCTGGTTATCGACCTGAAGGCGCATCCAAAGCGTTATGTTCACTTCTCTATCTTCGGCAAGAAAGACAAGTAAAAGGGGCGTTTTTGTTCTAAAATGCTAGGAAATCAGGAAACAGCTTAAATTAATTTTGTCTAAATAATAAAGACGATGTTTCACGCCCCGAAATGTGAGCCGAACTTGTTGTAGTTTAGCCATTTCGGGGTGTTGCAAAATTGTTTCACTGTCACTAAAACGCAACTGTGGATAACTTTCTTAGTTGCTTGATTCTCAGTTGATTGCAAGTGTGTCTTAAAATATTATAAATGGGGTGATTTGCTACTCTCCGTTTTTTTTCGTAACTTTGCAACCGATTTCGCATCCAGGTGGTGTGGAGATATTTCAAAATCTTTAAAAATAGGTTAATTAAACAATTTAAAATATTAGGTAATAAGTGTCAATGTTAGCAAGTCCAAAGGCGCTTTGGGACAATAGTCTTTTGTTCATAAAGGATAATGTTTCGGAGCAGCAATATAATACATGGTTTAGACCAATAGTCTTCGAGTCGTATAAACCTTCGACTAAGACTTTATTGGTTCAAGTTCCAAGTCCGTTTGTATACGAGTACTTGGAACAGAATTATGTTGGCTTGTTAAGTAAGGTGCTTCATCGAAATTTTGGCGACGGAATCCGTCTCACCTATCGTGTGGTAGCTGCTGATAAACAGCAGCCTGTGGCGCAGGGAGTAGATGCCGAAGCGAGCGACGATGTTGATGCCTCGCGAAATGCGATGAATCAGCAGGTAGGAATGCCAGCCGATGTTCAGCAGCAGGAAGACATTGATACCCAGCTTGACCCCAAGCTCACCTTTAATACATACGTAGAGGGAGACAGCAACAAGCTGCCTCGTTCGGTGGGATTGTCTATTGCTGAGCATCCGAACACTACGCAGTTTAACCCGATGTTCGTCTATGGTCCTTCTGGTAGCGGAAAGACTCATTTGGTGAATGCCATCGGATTGAGAGCCAAGCAGTTGTATCCTCAGAAACGAGTGCTTTATGTAAGTGCCCGTCTCTTCCAGACGCAATATACGGATGCTGTGCTGCATAATGCAAGCAACGATTTCATCAACTTCTATCAGTCTATCGATATTCTGATTGTGGATGATGTGCAGGATTGGGCAGGAAAGGCTAAGACCTTGAACACCTTCTTCCATATTTTCAACCACCTCTTCCGCAATGGTAAGCGAATCATTCTGGCTAGCGACCGACCTCCTGTGGAGTTGAAGGACATGCCAGACCGTCTGATTACCCGTTTCTCCTGTGGTTTGGTTGCTGAATTGGAGAAGCCAAATGTGGAACTTTGTGTCGATATCGTGAGCAGTCAGGTTCGCAAAGACGGCTTGAAGATTCCTAAGGATGTGGTTTCTTACATCGCTCAGACCTGTAACGGCAGTGTTCGTGACTTGCAGGGTGCCATCAATGGCCTGTTGGCTTATAGCATCGTTTACAACAGCAGCATCGATATCAAGTTGGCAGAACGTGTGGTAAAGCGTGCCGTGAAGGTAGAGGAAAGTACCAAGACTCTCACCCTTGATGAAGTGGTAGAGGCTGTATGCTCTCATTATAAGGTGACGGTGGCTGCCGTGAACAGCAAGAGCCGCAAGCGTGAGTATGTGGAGGCGCGTCAGGTGGCGATGTATCTGGCACAGAAACTTATCAAGATGCCGGCTTCGAGAGTGGGCAAACTGATTGGTAATCGTGATCATAGCACCGTTATCCACAGTACTACAAAGGTGGAGGAACGCTTGAAGGTGGACGCTGAGTTCAGCGATGAACTGGCAAGCATCGAGAGCGGCTTGAAAGTAAAGAAGTAATTCTAGGGCGTTTTTTTCTAAAGAAGCCCTGATCACATAGATAAGCACGGAACCTTGGTATAGTGGTTCTCGTTTATATAAATGAAATAAAAGGAAGCCTGGCAAGTTTGTATTTGCCTTGGCTTC
>OCLF01000624.1_pt1 | contig 10613 bp, 6 predicted proteins | sample 1502881 | NCBI WGS metagenome assembly OCLF01 (sample SAMN03418267, study PRJEB22391) | human gut metagenome | biome: human-gut; feature: organic feature; material: feces | host: Homo sapiens | place: Tanzania | collected 2013-01
TAGCGAGCTACACGACCGATGAAAGGTCAAAAAGCGGTCAAAAAGAAAGGTGAAGATTGAATTTAGAAGAAATAAAAGTTTAAAATCAATCTTCGTCAGAAAAGTTTAGACGACTTCTTTATACGATACAATATGATTAAGCTTGAAAACATAACTAAAGTTTTCCGCACAGAGAATGTGGAAACAATAGCACTAAATGGTGTAAGTCTTGAAGTAAAAGATGGCGAGTTTGTTGCTATTATGGGTCCTTCGGGTTGTGGAAAGTCTACCCTACTTAGCATTCTTGGACTCCTCGACAATCCCAATTCGGGTAGCTACTATTTGGCTGGCGATGAGGTAGGACATCTCAAAGAAAAAGAACGTACCCAATATCGCAAGGGACGCATCGGTTTTGTGTTCCAAAGTTTCAATCTTATTGACGAACTAACCGTGGAGGAAAACATTGATCTCCAACTCAAATATCTCAAAATGCCCAAATCCGAACGCAAGCAACGTGTTTTGGACATTCTGCGAAAAGTAAACCTCTCGCAACGTGCAGTCCATTACCCCCAACAACTCTCAGGTGGTCAGCAACAACGCGTAGCTATTGCACGTGCAGTAGTGGGCAAACCTAAGTTAATTCTCGCTGATGAGCCAACAGGTAATCTCGACTCAAAGAATGGACTTGAGGTTATGGAATTACTTTCGCAACTCAATGCCGAAGGCACCACCATTGTCATGGTAACCCATAGCCAACACGATGCTGCATACGCATCGCGTATCATCAATCTCTACGATGGACAAGTTGTTGAGAAATCCATCTTGTAAGTAGGTGTTCATAAATTGTTGTATAATAATCTACAAAGCAATGAAAAGTATACGCTATATTTTCCGCCGCTACAAGTTGGCATTCTCGCTCAACCTCTTAGGACTTGTATTGGCATTAGCAGGTTGCTATGTGCTGCAAACGCAAATCCACTTTATCGACAGCTATAACCAGGACATCAAAGGTCACGAAAACATATACCGCCTTTATTGCAATGGCGTTTTTAATAACGACTGGTCAACCACCTTTTCACGTCCCTATCTTGAAAAGTTTAAAGCATGTCCGCAAGTTGAAAGCGTGGGTTTCTTGCGCGATTACGATGGTTTGCAGTTAGACAAAGACGGAAGCATTATCAACACCGAGGCATACCTCTGCAACGACGACCTGTTGTCAACCGTAAATGCTGAACTCCTATGCGGAAGTTTTTTCAGTCCCAATGCAAATAATGGGGTCTTAATTCCAGCCTCACTGTCTGAGAAATACTTTGGCACAACCCTATCTGTTGGCAAAGCGTTAAAGCTATCGAGTGGCAAAACACTCAACGTTGAAGGTGTTTATCGCGATTTTCCAAGCAACTCGGTTATAGCAAATGCCGTTTACTTAAATATGGGGGATGAAAATATCAACGAACTTTCCAACTGGAACTACAAAGCTTTTGTACGTCTTACCCCTGGCACACAAGTAAATTCTTTCGAAAAAACGCTGAAAAAGCAAATGAAAGAGTTGCTGAGCGAACAATATCAGGACCTTTCCCCAGAGTACGCCCAATATGCCGATGAAATTCAGAAAAAAGTCAATGAGACTCTTAAAAGAATAAGCATCACAGCCATGCCCCTGTCTCAAACCTATTTACAGGGTCACGACCCCGAAACCGACAAAGGCAACCTCACTACGCTCTATATATTACGTATGGCTGTTCTGTTGCTAATTTTGATGGCTCTAATCAACTTCACAAACTTCTCCACAGCCCTCTCTCCCATCCGCATGCGTAGCATTAACACCCGTAAAGTTATGGGCGAGAGCACACGTTCCTTGCGTATGACACTTGTGGGCGAAGGTATTGCTATGGGGCTTACTGCCTTTGCACTTGCCATGTGCATGGTATACTGCTTAGGTTTGTGGAAATTTGCAGGACAATACACATTAGGCTCCATCAAGTTACAAGCAAATCTGCCTCTCGTGCTTTACACTGCTCTGCTGAGTGTTGCCATTGGCATCTTAGGTACACTTTATAGTGCCTATTATGTCACTTCGTTTCAACCGGCATGGGTGCTCAAGGGCAACTTTGGTTTGTCGGTGCATGGCAGAATGTTGCGACAGATTCTCATAGGAGTGCAGTTTGTGCTTTCGTTCACCTTGGTTATTTTTGTTAGTATCACCTATTGTCAGAGTAGATTTATCAATCAATCTGACTATGGGTATGCCAAAGACAATCTACTCTTTGGAGATGTGGGTTACATGCCTAAAGAACAGAAAGAAGCTTTACGCAGTGAACTTGAAAAAATTGTGGGTGTGGAATCTGTGGGGTATTCAGGTTTCAAATTGGGTTTATACGATAATTGCATGACGTGGGAGCGTGGCAAGGACGACAAAACGTATTACATGAATGTGATTCCTGTTGATTGGAAAATGTTGCGCACCTGTGGTATAAAAATTGTTGAAGGGCGCGACTTTAAGGAATGTGATGGGGATGTATACATTATCAACGAAAACATGAAGAAGCGCTACCCCGAAATTGAAATGGATAAGCCATTATTAGAAAACGACCTAACCGTTGTGGGCGTCTGCCAAAACTTCCGTGCATTTTCTACGCGAATCGACAACAACCACACACCCGTTACGTTTGTTATTTTTGGCAAGCAATATGCCGATTGGGGTGACCCGACACAGTTTATTTACATCCGCATCAGCTCACACTCGGACAAACAAGATATTCGCAAGAAAGTAAATAATGTATTGCAATCCTTTGCCAAGGATACCACTCCTCCTGAATTAAAATTTATGAGCGAGTGTATGGAAGAGGCATACCACGATGAGCTTCGCTTTATCCGTCAGATTGAGGCAAGTACACTACTTTTGCTTGCTATAGCCATTATCGGTGTTTTTTGTCTCACTATGTTTGAAACGGAGTATCGTCGCAAAGAAATTGCCATTCGCAAGGTGATGGGCAGCAGCATTGCTGAAATTCTTTTGCTTTTTATCAAGCGCTACACCCTGCCCTTGGTTGTGTCGTTTCTGGTTGCAGCTCCCTTAGGTTATTACCTTTGTGAGCAATGGTTACAAAACTTTGCCGAGCGCACTGTGATTCATTGGTGGATATTCCCCTTAACTTTCATTATCGTTAGTTTAATTGTCATCCTCACCGTTATCATTCAAAGTTGGAGGGTGGCAACCATGAACCCCATTGATTGCATTAAAACGGAATGAGCACGAGGGGGAGTAGGTATCCCCCTAAATTCCGCAACTCTATCATAAAACATATAAACACCAACAATCACATGAATCCACTTTACACAACCTTAGTATGCTCGGTGTGCTGCATGAATGTAATGGCACAAAGCATCAATAACATAACAGGACGTGTGCAAGATGCCACAGGAGCACCTTTGCAAAAAGTTGATGTTTACCTATTTACCACTAAAGACACCGTATTGATAGGTCAAACACAATCTGACGTCAATGGTAACTTTTCATTAAAGAACGAAACAAAACTCGATGCCTTTTTGCTTGCCCAGTGCGAAGGTTACTTACCAGTTACGCAAAAGGTAGATAAAGAGGTGATAGGCATTAAATTATACAAGAACATCACCAACTCTTTAGGCGAAGCCGTGGTTAGCGTCACCAAGAAATCAACGTTAAAGCACGAAACCGATCGTTTTATATTTACCCCAAGAGGCTTAGACCTTGAAGTGCCTACAGCCTACGATGTTCTCAAACATGTTCCTTTGCTCAATGTTGAAGGTGGTTCATTTAGTGTGATGGGCAAAGGTGCATCTACCATCTACATTAACGGACGCAAGCCCATTGAACAAGATGCTGCATTATTAGAGAAACTACGCAGTATTAACCCCGAACAGATTGCCAAAATCGAAATTATCACCTCGCCTGGTGCCTCAAAGAGAGCCTCAACCAAAGGGGCCATTATCAACATTATCATCAAGCGCAATGATGTGGGTTGGGCGGGTAGTTCAAACACAGAGTTAAGTTATAAGAATAAATGGTCTGAAAGCGAGAACCTAAGTTTGCGTTATGGTAAAAACAAATTTAACGCCTCAATTTACTTAAACGTTTCTAACAAACAATGGAAGTATAAAGCCATCGAAAACTTCGACTATTTAACATTGGGAAAAAGCGTGCACAACGAATATAACAATGGTGGACGCTCTAATGCTTTGGGCGGAAGTGTTGACCTCTCATACGACTTTAATGCTTCGCACAAAATTGGTCTTTCTGGAAGTTTAAGTGCAGACTATAGCAAGGCGAACTACGGCATTTCAACAGAAACAACTCTGAATGATTTGCCCACCACCTTATCGCGTACCGACAGAAACCAAAAAATGCCTTTCAACAAAAAGCCCGACTATGGTGTATTAGGCTATTACACATGGACTACCGACAAGAAAGGCAGCATGCTCAACATCGACATCGACCACTCTGTCTACACCATGAAGAAAGCTACAAACTTTGCATTCTCTAAATTAACAGAAGCCGAAATTGTGCCTTATAGCGTCTACCAAGAAAACCGACACAATGACGCACAAAGCACCAATGCAAAAGCGAATTACAATTGGAACATCAACGATAACAACGCATTTGAAACGGGCTACGAACTGAATACCAGCAAAATGACGAATCGTTACAAACGCGAAAACAACATTGTTAATCCCACAGAACCGTTCACACCTGCCTACGATGGAGCATTCAGCTACAAAGAAAATGTGCAATCGCTATTTGCCAGCTACAAACGCACATGGTCGGACGTGGTGTCTTCAATCATCGGTTTGCGTGCAGAATATGCTTATCGAAAGGGGATGCAGACGTCAGAGAACGTAAACTTTAAGCACCACGAATTAGATTGGTTTCCCTCTGCCAGCTTCGATTTTGAATTTGTTGAAGATAAGCACGACCTTACCTTAGAGTATTCGCGAACTGTACGTCGTCCGTTTATGACAACGCTCGACCCATTTCGTTATTGGAACAGCGAAACAAGCTACACCACGGGTAATCCTAATTTAAAGCCTTACTTCATAGACAATGTTGATATTTACTACACGTTGTTCGATGACTACATCTTCAACTTTAATTTTATGCACAGCAAAAATGCTGATGCGCAATACGCTTACCAAGATGGTGCAGGACACACGCTCTCAACCTACGACAATTTTGGCAAAACATTTGACTACACACTAAGTTTTGAACTAAACAAATCGCTCTTCAACGGAGTGTGGAGAATTAAGTCTAGCATTTCGGGATGGTACACAAAAGACATAACCCAAAAGACCAATGCCGACGGCACGTCATTCGACAAGTCTTACTTCGCAGGTGACATTTCATTCATCTCCACCGTGCGTCTGTCAAAACGCAAACGTTGGAATGCGGAGGTTTATGCAAACGGTTCAACAGCCGACAAGGGGATAGGCAAAGACTGGGCTGCTTATTATCACGTGTCTGGTTCACTAACCAAGATATTCGATTTTGGAGGTGTATTACAGTTCACCGCTGTCAACTTATTCGGTTCTGATTTGCACGAACGTTGGTCATACCGAACAGACTACTATGCAGTGAATAGCCGAAACATTACCAACAATCGCCTCCTCATGGTTAGCTTCTCTGTTCCCTTTGGCAAAAGCCGAATCCGCGGTGCTGCCTATAAGAATAGTAATAAGCTAAACAGCAAGGTAAAATATTAAGTATTAAGTGTTAAGTATTAAGTATTACATACTATTGCATGGAGCTTCTGATTGGCTTCTGCAATAGTTTGTAATACTTAATACTTAACACTTAATATTTATCTTTTGTCATTCCATTAAGTATTACATACTATTGCATGGGGCTTCTGATTGGCTTCTGTAATAGTTTGTAATACTTAATATTTATCTTTTGTCATTCCATTAAGTATTACATACTATTGCATGGGACTTCTGATTGGCTTCTGCAATAGTTTGTAATACTTAATACTTAACACTTAATACTTAATACATGTCTTTTGTCATTCCATGCTGCACCATATACTCGGTTGTTTGCAGCAGAGAGAATACATAGGACTTGAGTTGCTGAAATTCGGGGCCGAATGCAGTGGGACGCGGTTTGCCATTGGGCGCAAGATGATAACAATATTCGCGCTGATCCTCGGCATTGTATACGTAGAGGGCTGTGGCGTTGCGAGCAGCAATGGTTTTGTCGGCTGTGTAGAAGGCTGCAGGACGCGGTGCATCGTGCAGGAGGTCGAGACCAAAGTTGTTCTGCACATAAGGTTCGCGCAAAAGACCTAAGATGGTGGGGGCAACATCTACCTGACCTGTAAACTGCGTGCGCTGCTCGGGCTTTAACCATGAGGCATGGAAGATGAGCGGGATGTGATTGAACGACTCGGGCAACTCACAGTCTGCCTGCCCCACCAATTTGCCATGATCGCCCAAGAACACAAAAAGCGTGTTTTTTGCCCACGGCTCTTTTTGCACCTCGCGCATAAAGGCACCGATGCAATGGTCGGCATAGCGCACAATTTGCTGTTCGGGGGTGAGTTTGGGGTCGTTGAACGCTTGGGGGATGACGTAAGGCGGATGGTTGCTTATGGTGAGCAAGGTGGCAAAGAAGGGACGATGTTGGGCTGCATGCCGACGCAACACGGGGAGGGCGTAGGTGAAGAGGTAATCGTCAGGTACACCAAAATGATTGACTACCTTTTCGCGCGGATAATTCTCTTGTGCATAGATTTCGTCGTAGCCATTGGTGCGCAGAAAGGCATTCATATTGTCGTATTGACTCTCGTGCGTCATAAAGAACATTGTGCTGTAGCCTGCTTTTTGCAACACGGTGGGCAATCCAGAGTATACGGGTATGCTGGTTCCCTTCATTGCATTGCGAAACATGATGGAGGGGAAGGAATAGAGCGTTGCATAGATGCCATGGTTGGTATGGTTGCCTGCCGAATAGCAGTTAGAATAGCTCAGGGAGTGGTGGTAGAGCGAATCTAAATTAGGGGTTAGTGCTTGGGTGTTGCCAAAGGCGCCCATGAGTTTGGCAGACATGGATTCCATCAACACTACTACCACATTTTGACGAGTGGGTTTGCCCTCGGGATGCACTTGGCGGGCAATGGGCGAGAGACCATCAATGCCTTTACGCCCATAGAGTTGCTGCACCTGTGCCACGGCTTGCGCTGGGGGCATGAGGTGGAGGGTATGGTTTTCGGGACGCATGGCATCGAGTGTGCTATTCAGCAAGCTGAACATGGGGTTCACGCCTACGTTGTTGAGCACTGGACTGGTGCAGAAATAGGCTGCACTCACCTTGATGGGATTGTAGCCCAAACGTCCGCGTATGCCTAAGAAGCAAGCGCCTAACAGCACCAATGTGAAGGGGAGGGTAAGGAGTTTTTGACGAAGTGGGTAAGCCGTAGTTGACACTGCGCGGAGTTGGCTTGCGATGTATTGCTTGCGCAAGAAACGAAGCATCCAAACAAAAGCTGCTATGGCTATGAAATAGCAGGCTATGTAGAGGTAGTAGGAGGCTTCGCCAAATATCATGCCTAAGGTGGTGCCACCATATTCTGCCCAATTCCAGATGGAGGCATTGAGCATTTTAGTGAAGTAGTTGAAGTAGGGAATATTGCCTGCCTCTGCCATGAACACAAGGGCATAGAACACGCCATACCACACATTAAGGGTTCGGTATATCCAATGCTTCGACCACCCTACCCCTGCCATTACGCAAACTACGACGAGGGGAAGAGCTGTGATGTAACAGGCTATGACGTTGTCGAACCACACGCCACGTAAAAAGGCGGTGGCGATAAGGTGGGGCTGACCTGACACATCGGGGGTGAGTTGGTGTGCCACGGTGAGATAGAACACAAGGCGGAACAGACTCATTATGACCAATGCCACTACATGCACTAATAGCACATAACTGATGGGTTTGAGATATTGCTTCATTTTTTCGGGGAAATAAGGAACTAAAGAACAATGAAAATCGGATTTAGCAAGAGGACGAGCCGCTTGCCAAATCCGATGTAATGACTCACAAGGCGCAATTTGCCTTGCAATTATACATTATACATTGTACATTATCTTCTAGTATTGCATGGAGAAGGTTATGCCACGGCGCATCATATCCTTTAATACGGGCGAAAGACGCTTGAGGAAGCCGTCCCACGAACGCACATTGTTAGGACTCCATCCTACCTCTGAGAGTGCCAAGGCACGCGGATAGGCCTGGTAGTAAATGCGCTCAGGGGTATTGATACACTCACTCCAAAGTGTTCCGGCAACACCAAAGAGATTGTTCTTCTCAAACTCAGGACCCATGCCCCATGAGGGATCAAGTTCATAGCTACGCTTGAGGGTAATAATAGGCATACCCCAGTTTACTTCGGGCATATCGCCCCCCTTCATAGGATAGTCGAGGTAGCAGTGTTCGCCAGGACAAAGCATAATTTTGGCATTGTTTGCCACGGCTGCTTCAAGCGCACGCTTAGTAAGTCCATGACGCCAAGAGAAGGTTACGCAACCTGGCTGAATCTTTTTAAAGTCGGTTTCGTACCAGAACATGGGAGTCTTGTTATACTTGGTGCGCAAGGTGTCTATTACACGATTAAACATGTACTCTTGCAAACGCCAGTTTTCTGAACGGTCAGTGGTGGTGATGCCAAGTTCTTTCTTTAATACCTTGCAACTGTCGCAGTGTGTCCAGCAGTCGAGAGCAGGATTACCAGCCTCATCACCTCCTAAGTGAATATAGGGCGAGGGGAAGATGTCTGCCAATTCGCGGAATACGTTACCCAAGAATTCGAAAGTAAACTCACTACCAGGGCAGAGCAAATTGTCTGACACGCCACAAGTGGTGCGAATGGGCACTTGCTTTTTGCCACAAGTAAGTTCGGGGAATACATGAATGGCTGCTACTTCGTGACCAGGCATTTCGATTTCGGGCACTACTTGCACATGGTATTGTGCGGCATAGGCTACGAACTCGCGCATCTGCTTTTGGGTGTAGTAACCTGAGATGGGTACTAACATATCGTCCATACCTACACGCGAAGAGGCTTTTGCAGTGAGCTCAGGATATTTTTTGATTTCGATGCGCCATGCTTGGTCGTCGGTGAGGTGAAGGTGGATGGTGTTGTATTTGTAACGTGCCATTTCGGGTACAAATGCCTTGAGGTCTTCGAAGGGGATGAAGGTGCGACAAGGGTCGAGCATCAACTCGCGGATGTGGGTGCGGGGTGCATCTTCAATGCGGAGTTGAGGAATTGCCTCACAACAAGTTGAGGTACCATCGCCACGCATAAGTTGGTCGAGGGTCATTAAGCCATAGAACACACCTTGGGCGGTTTTGCCTTGAATTTCTACGCCTTTTTCATTGATTTGCAACACGTAGGCTTCAGAGTCGTTGAGGGTTTTGTCGATGCCTAATGTGATTGTGGCACGTCCTGCAAGTTTGGGGTTCTTTACCTTGGGCAAGCGTTCGCGCAGAATGCGCTCTGCCTGCATACATTCGTTTGCCAAACCTTCGGCAGCTACCACCTCCCACACTTTGTTAAGGCTGAGCGGTGAACCGTCTAATACTTTTAAGCTAACGGGTTGGGGCAAGAGCACCTCGGCGGGGTTGCAAAGGCGGTTTTGATTTTCGGGTGTGCTGAAGAAACGGCTCCAGCCTGCTGCCTTGCGATATTTAAGTTCACTGCCACGTGGCACAATGAGTTTTACTTTTTTACGGTCGATGCCCTCAAAGGCTGACACGGCTGCTACAGGGGGTTCGGCTGCATTGACACGAACGGTGCGCAAGCCTTTTAAGCGAGCAAAGGCAAATTCGCCCAACATGGGGTTGCCCTCGATGGTAATTTCTTTTAAGTTTTCGCAACTCGAAAAGGCGGCATCGCCTACACGGGTCACCGACTTGGGCAGGGTGATGTTGCGGAGCGAGTGACAGGCAAAGAATGCTTGCGAGCCTATGCTCTTTACTTGTGTGGGGAGCACGATGGTTTCGAGCACGGGACGCGAGTGGAAGGCATTGTTAGGGATGTTCTCGCAATCGGCTAAACTGAGGTCTACGTGACGGAGTTGATAACAGAGGTCGCGCAACTGACGGAAGTCGGAGTTTCCGCTTGTTGAGAGTTGACCTGTGAGTTTTAGGGTGGTTGCAGCAGCTTTTTGCTCGGGCTTAAGGTCGTTCATCCGAGCTACAGTCTGTGCTGAAAGTGTAAGCGAAAGCACACTGGCAGCAAGGGAAAGAAATATTCTCATGTTTAAGTGATGTTATCGAAGGGGAGTTATCTTATCGAAGAGAAGTTATTGAAGGGGAGTTATCAAAGAGAAGTTATTGAAGGGGAGTTATCAAAACAAAGCTTCACGCGCCAGCCCAACCCCGAAGGGGTTATTTATGGAAATTTTCCCCATCGCGTAGCGCACCCACTAAAAATAATTTATGAACATTTATGGCTCATTGATGGACATTTTTGACTAAAAAAAAACCAAGCGCGAAGCGCAAATAAAATTATTATGGTATTTCATGCTCTTTCAGGCCCATTTCTTTGTATTACCCTCGCCTTGCACTACTTTGCTTCGCGAAGTTAGGCTGCGGCTCG
>OCLF01000626.1_pt1 | contig 10607 bp, 10 predicted proteins | sample 1502881 | NCBI WGS metagenome assembly OCLF01 (sample SAMN03418267, study PRJEB22391) | human gut metagenome | biome: human-gut; feature: organic feature; material: feces | host: Homo sapiens | place: Tanzania | collected 2013-01
TTTAATGTTTTAGTGTACTACTTCAATAGAACACTGCAAAGGTATGCTTTTCTGCAATAAGTTCCAAACTTTTGGGCAATTATTTTCATACTTTAACGTAATGTTAACATTATCACCTTATTATATTAAGAAAAGGGCTTGAAGGTGTAGGCTGATGGCTATGAAAACCTTGTATAAAGAAAAGTCCCGATATAGATAAAATACCTACATCGGGACCTGAAGTTTTGGGAACAGCTTTTGCTATATATCTGTTTATTAATGTGCTTCTAGCCAGTTTTTACCCCAGCCGGCATCAGCTACTAATGGTACGCAGAGCTTGTAAGCATTCTGCATTTCCTCTACAACAATCTTTTCAACTTTCTCTTTTTCTTCTGGGAAGACGGAGAAGTTGAGTTCGTCGTGTACTTGGATTATCATCTTACTCTTGATGCCTTCTGCCTTGAAACGGTTGAAGATTCTGATCATGGCAACCTTGATGATGTCTGCTTCAGAACCTTGGATAGGAGCATTGATGGCATTGCGCTCAGCGAAGCCGCGTACTGTACCGTTCTTGCTGTTGATATCTGGCAGATAACGTCGTCTATGGAAGAGAGTTTCGGCATAGCCTTTCTCTCTTGCCATTTCCTTTGATTTCTCCATATATGCCTGAACACCAGGGAAGGTACGGAAGTAATCTTCGATAATTTGCTTAGCCTCCTTGTTTTCGATGTTCATGCGCTGGGCAAGTCCGTAGGTGGTAATACCATAGATAATTCCGAAATTGGCGGTTTTTGCCTTCTTGCGCTGTGTATCTGTGACATCTTTGATGTCCTCATGCCAGATTTTGGCAGCAGTAGCTGCGTGGATATCGGAACCTTCCCTGAATGCTTCTACCATGTTTGGATCTTCACTCAAATGCGCCATGATACGCAGTTCTATCTGAGAGTAGTCTGCTGAAAAGAATAGACAACCTGGCTCTGGAATGAAGCATCGGCGTATCTCCTTTCCGTCATCATCACGTACTGGAATATTCTGTAGGTTTGGATCGCTTGAAGAAAGGCGACCAGTTGCAGTAATTGCCTGGTTGAAGGAAGCGTGAATATGTCCGGTACGGGGATTAATAAGCTTTGGAAGAGCATCTACGTAGGTGCCGAGAAGTTTCTTTAAACCTCTGTAATTCAGAATCTCATCAATGATAGGACTCTTGCTGCGCAATTGTTGTAGCACTTCTTCGCTTGTCACATACTGTCCCGTTTTCGTCTTCTTTGGCTTCTCTACAATCTTCATCTTTCCGAAGAGGATTTCTCCTACTTGGCGAGGAGAACCAATATTGAAGGATTCGCCAGCCAACTCATAGATATGGTGTTCTATTTCTGAGAGTCTGTTAGTTAAATTATTAGACGTTTCCTTTAATGTGTCCGTGTCAATGCATACTCCGTTCATCTCCATGTGAGCGAGAACTGGTACCAATGGCATTTCTACATTCCAAAACAAATCTTCACAATCTATCTCCTTGAGTTTTGGTTCCAATACATTTTTCAATCTCAGTGTGATATCTGCATCTTCAGCTGCATATTCGTAAACTTCTGATGGAGCGAGGTCGCGCATTGATTTCTGATTCTTTCCCTTTGGACCAATCAACTCTTCGATGTGGACAGTTTGGTAATGAAGGAATACCTCTGCCAGATAATCCATGTTGTGATAGAGTTCTGGTTGGATGATGTAGTGGGCGAGCATCGTGTCGAACATCTTTCCCTGAATCTCTACTCCATAGTTCATCAAGACCTCGTAGTCGTACTTGATGTTTTGTCCCACTTTCAAGATTTCTGGATTTTCATAGAGCGGTTTGAAGATGTTTACGATTTTTAAGGCTTCTTCACGATTTGCTGGGATTGCAACATAGAAAGCCTCTTTCTCTTTGACAGCAAAGCTTAATCCTACTAATTCTGCATCGATTGCAACCGTTGATGTAGTCTCTGTATCTAGACTGAGAATTTGCTTTGTAATTAAATAGTCATAAAGAGATTTTGCATCTTCCTCTGTTTCAATGAGTTTATATGAATGCTTAACAGTTTTAATGGTGTCAAAACTCGTGTTTTTTTGCTCTTCTTGACCATCTGCTGGCTGTGCGCCAAATAAATCGAGCTCTCCTGTAGGTTTTGTTTGCACCTTTTGAGGTTTTTTAAGAACTCGGTTGGCGAACGACTTAAACTCTAGTTCCGTGAAGATTTCGTCCAATTTGACATTGTCTGGTTCCACCAATTTCAAGTCATCCATTTTCAAGTCAACAGGAACATCCGTTTTGATGGTTGCCAAGAATTTCGAGATCTTGATATCTTCAATCGCCCCTTCTACTTTTTCTCGGAGTTTGCCTTTTACTTTAGATGAATTTTCAATCAAGCCTTCTACACTACCAAACTCATTGATGAGTTTGACAGCTGTCTTTTCTCCAACACCTGGACAGCCAGGGAAATTATCAGCAGAGTCTCCCATTAAAGCAAGTAGGTCAATTACCTGGAGTGGGGAAGCGATGCTGTATTTTTCTTCAATCTCTTCCACTCCTAATTTTTCATATCCACCACCATGCCTTGGTCGGAACATGTATACGTTGTCTCGAACCAGCTGACCATAGTCTTTATCTGGTGTCAGCATATAGGTTTCAATACCTTTTTCTCCTGCTTGAATTGCTACAGTTCCAATGATGTCATCTGCCTCGAAACCGTCTACCTGTAGGATTGGAATATGGTAGGCTTCCAGGATATTTTTGATGATAGGGACTGAGATTTTGATGTCTTCAGGAGTTTCTTCTCGCTGAGCTTTATATGCAGGAAAAGCCTCATGTCGGAATGTCTTTCCATGGTCGAAAGCTACCGCTATGTGGGTAGGTTTCTCCTTGGTAAGTATCTCATTGAGGGTATTGCAAAATCCCATGACACACGAAGTATTGAGTCCCTTCGAATTGATACGAGGGGACTTCATAAAGGCGTAATACGACCTATAAATGAGCGCATAAGCGTCTAAAAGGAACAATTTATCCATAATATTCATTTTTGTGGTGTAAAATTACTAAAAAAATGCGATATTTCAAGAAGAATTGATTAATTTTGTATCAAAATTTAGAAATTAAGTAGATTTACTCATATTAAATGGACTATTTATCACTTATCAAGCAGCCTATTGAGGCTGAATTGGCAGATTTCATAGATTTGTTCAACAAGTCTTTGATGCATAGTGACGGGCTTCTTTCTCAGGTGCTCGATCACATACGTCAGCGTGCCGGAAAACGTATGCGACCTATGCTCATCTTGTTGATGGCCCGTAATTTTGGTAAAATTTCTACCGTCACACAGCATTCTGCTGTAGGATTGGAGCTGCTTCACACAGCTTCTCTTGTGCATGATGATGTTGTGGATGAGAGTGGGGAGCGCCGTGGCCAAGCTAGCGTCAATGCCACATATAATAATAAGGTTGCAGTGTTAGTAGGTGATTTTATTCTCTCTACTGCCTTGCTTCATGTTTCTTATTCTCATTCTGAAGAGATTGTTCGATATCTTGCTGAGTTGGGACGTATTTTGTCAAATGGAGAGATACTTCAGTTGAACAGTATCAGTAATGAAGAAATCTCGGAAGATATTTATTATCAGGTTATTAAACAGAAGACCGCTGCTCTCTTTGAGGCTTGTGCCGGTATCGGTGCCATGTCAGCAAATGCTTCAGAATTGCAGATAGAAGAGGCTAAGCGCTTTGGTCAGAATCTGGGTATTATCTTTCAGATTCGTGATGATATTTTTGATTATTACGATTCTAAGGAGATAGGTAAACCTACTGGTAATGATATGACAGAAGGTAAACTCACTCTTCCTGTTATCTATGCTTTGAAAGCTACTGGTGATGAGGAGATGATAAAGTTGGCAAGAAAGGTTAAAGCGCATACGGTTTCCCAAGATGAAATAGCTCAGTTAGTTGCTTTCACAAAGGAGAATGGTGGTATTGAATATGCAGACAGGCGCATGTGGGATTTTCATGCTGAGGCTATGGATTTCCTTGATAATTATGTTGAAGATAAGGATGTCTATAATGCCTTGAAGGCTTATCTTGATTTTGTGATTGAGCGCAAAGCATAATTCGCTTGTTGGCTCTTATAAAAATAGTCGCCCTGAGAAGACAAAAGCATAGTCTATGAATGCTTTTACCTTTTCAGGGCGATTTTATTATTAACCTTATACTTAGGGTTTTACCCCTATTCTAAGTACTTTAATTCTTTCTTGGCGTATCTTTAAAAGTACTTGATTTCCTTACCTACGATTTCGCTCAAAAGGAGGTTTGTCAAGCGTGATGTTCCCAGTCGTAACCACTGGTTGGTCAACCATTTCTCGCCTAAGACTTCCTTTACGATGGTATAGTATACCACTGCATCGTGAACGGTGTTAATGCCACCTGCAGGCTTGAAACCAATCTGGATGCCCGTCTTCTCGTAGTATGCCTTGATAGCCTGGCACATAACGTAGGCAGCCTCTGGAGTAGCAGAAATCTTCTCCTTACCGGTTGAAGTCTTGATGTAGTCTGAACCAGCATACATTGCCAGAACTGAAGCCTTCATGATGTTGCTGCAGTTCTTTAAGTTTCCTGTTTCCAGGATGCACTTCATCTTATGCTCACCACAAGTTTCCTTGAGTTCCTGAATATCATCGCAGAGGCCTTCGTAATCTTCACTGAAGAACTTACCGACAGGCATTACGATATCTACCTCTGTAGCACCATCCTTGATAGCCATGGCTGTCTCGGCAATCTTTACCTCGATGAATGTCTGTGAAGATGGGAAATTGCCGCTTACTACTGCGATTTCTACGCCATCTACCTCCAAACTCTGACTGATAAGACCTGCAAAGTTAGGGTAGGTGCATACGGTTGCTACATGAGGAAGTTCTGGGTAATCCTTTGCAAACTGGTTTACCTTTTCAATCATTGCCAGGATGCTTTCTTCTGTATCTTCTGTGTGAAGAGAAGTAAGCTCGATACTGCCGAAGAGGAACTTCTTCACCTCCATAGTCTCATTCTCAGCTACCTTCTCATCGAGAATCTTCTTCACTTCTGCTGCGATTTCCTCATCATTGAGGTCGCAGTTATACTGTTTCAATACAGATAAATACTTGTCGTCCGACTCGCTATACTGTCCCTGCTGTGCAAGAACCTGTTCTTTAATACTGCTCATACTTTATGTTACTTTTTTAATTATTAAAGTTAAGTTATTTATATGATTCCCTTCATTTCGGGTGTTTTATTCCCTTCAATTTCGGGTTGTTTATTCCTTCAATTTCGGGTTATTCTTATGTCTTTCCGAATCCCTTTGGGTCTTTTTGTCGATGCTTTTCTGAAGTTCTTCTGTAAGATCTATCCCCGTTTGGTTGGCAAGACAGATGAGAACCCAGAGAATGTCTGCCATTTCCTCTCCTAGGTTAGGCTTTTCGCCCTTCTTGAAGCTCTGGTCGCCGTATGTTCGGGCGATGACACGAGCCAGTTCTCCTACTTCTTCCGTAAGACAAGCCATATTGGTAAGTTCGCTGAAATAGCGAACGCCATATTCCTTAATCCACTTATCTACTGCTTCCTGTGCTTCTTTTATAGTCATAACAGATGATCTTTAATCATGTAATAAGTCAAACTTAGCCATAATCCAGTGAAGAATAACGCGGCAATGGTGTTGTAGATACCAATCTTTCCGTCCTCTCTTTTGTCATATAAGAAATCCAGGTTCAGACCCATGATGATGAGTGTTTGACCTGCGTATACAGCCCATTCGTTGTCTAATAGCCTTTGTGAAAAGACGATAAACAGAATTAATCCTATGGTCGTCAACCAATCTTTATACTTTACTATTCTTTTCATTTTTTTTCAGTTCTATAGAATATTCTGTATCTACTCCTTATTATGGGTGTCCATCATGATGGTAACAGGGCCGTCATTCAGTAATTCTACCTTCATGTCGGCACCAAATTCGCCCGTTCCTACTGGCTTTCCGAGTGCATCAGAAAGCTTTTTGCAGAATTCCTCATAGAGTGGAACGCTGATTTCGTGCTTGGCAGCTCTTAGCCAGCTAGGGCGATTTCCTTTCTTGTAGCTGGCAAATAGGGTGAACTGGCTAATCACCAGAATCTCGCCGTTTACATCCATAATGGAGCGGTTCATTACGTGATTCTCGTCATCGAAAACACGAAGGCCGATAACCTTTCTTACCAACCAATCTACGTCTTCTGAAGTGTCGCTTTCCTCAACTCCGAGAAGAATCAGATAGCCCTGCTTGATGGCAGATTTCACTTCTCCTTCGATGGTTACAGAGGCATGGCCGACACGCTGTATTACTATTCTCATATTACTACTTTGAACTTTGAATGTTGAACATTGAACTTTATGAATAGCATTTTGTGGAATCCTGGGTTCTGTTCAATCTTTATTATTATTACTATAGTTTCAACTGCAAATATACGACTTTTATTTCATATTCTCGCTCTTTTCTGTGAAATATTTCGCAAGAATCTCGGCTTTATGAGGTCCTAATACCTCTGAAAGCTGTTCCTGTGATGCTTCTTTTATCTTTTTCACGCTCTTAAACTTGCTCAGGAGCGCTTCTTTTGCCTTAGGACCGATGCCTTTGATGTCGTCTAACTCAGAATGGAGAGCGTGCTTGCTTCGCTTGTCGCGATGGAAGGTGATGGCGTATCTATGTACCTCGTCCTGTATCTGCGTCAATACCTTGAAAAGCTCGCTTTCTGGTGGTAGAGCGATGGTTTGTGGCGGGAAGCCGTAGAGGAGTTCGTTGGTGCGATGGCGGTCGTCCTTGGCAAGACCTGCGATAGGGATTTCCAGGTGCAGTTCGTCTTCTATCACCTCTCTTACCACCTCCATCTGCCCCTTGCCACCATCGGTGATGATGAGGTCTGGCAGGGGAGTTTCTTCCTCTATCATGCGACTGTACCGGCGTCTTACCACCTCCTGCATCGAAGCATAATCATCTGGTCCTTCCACCGTCTTGATGTTGTATTTTCTATAGTCCTTTCTTGATGGTTTCATACCTTTATATACTATACATCCAGCCACGGCATCCGTGCCCGATATATTGGAATTATCGAAGCATTCTATCTGATAAGGCAGCTTTGGTAGCTTAAGTTTTGCCTGCAATTCCTTCATCAATCGGGTTTGCTTTTGCTCTGGATTGAGCTTTTCTGCCTGCTTCAAACGGTCGAATTTATACTGCTTGCAGTTCATTTCCGACAGCTCCAGAAGGTGCTTCTTGTCGCCCCTCTGAGGCACGAAGAAGGTGGCGTCTTTCAGTTTCCATTCCATCTCGAAAGGCACGATAATCTCTTTCGAAGTGGAGTGGAAACGCTCTCTGATTTCGGGTATGGCGGTAATCAGAAGCTCCTCGTCACTCTCCTCCAGCTTGCGTTTATATTCGTAGGTGAAGCTCTGGTTGATGGTGCCGTTTTTCACGTGAATATAGTTGATGAAGGCGTTCTTGTTGGCGTCATCATTCACGATAGTGAAGACATCCACATCGGTAATCGTATGGCTTACCACCTCGCTTTTTGCCTCAAATTCGTCCAATAACTGATACTTCTTTTTGTATTCTTCGGCTATCTCAAAGCGGAGAAGTTCGGCATTTTTCATCATCAAGTCGTAGAGATATTTGCCAACTTCCCGGGTGTTTCCCTTTAGGATTTCACGTGCTTGGCGCATGTTTTCCTGATATTCCTCGTAGCTTTGTTTGTTGATGCAAGGTGCTCCGCAGTTATGAATATGATACTCTAAACAGGGTTTATATTTGCCTTCAGCAACGCCTTGTTTTGTGATGGGAAAGCGGCATGTGCGTGGTTTGTAGAGCTTTTTGATGACCTCTAAAACTGCATACATACTGCCTATATGAGGGTAAGGACCGAAGAATGTTCCCACCTTTTTATTGATATGGCGAGTCTTGAAAATGCGAGGAAAATACTCGTTTGTAACGCATATAGAGGGGTAGGTTTTGCCGTCTTTCAGCAAAACATTATACCTTGGATTATACTTTTTTATAAGGCTGTTTTCCAGCAAAAGTGCATCTTCTTCGGTGTTCACGACGGTGTATGAGATGTCGAAAATCTTAGAAACAAGTACCTTTGTCTTGTATCTATCTACCTCTTTATGGAAGTAGGATGACACTCTTCTCTTCAGATTTTTCGCCTTTCCCACGTATATAATCGTATGGTTTTCGTCGTAATATTGATAGCTTCCTGGCTTCTCCGGCATGCTTAAAACTATACTTTTTAGCCTTGCTAATCTTTCCTCATTTTCTTGTTTCGTCATATCTCTAAGGAGTTTTTAAGGGTAAAAGAGCGTTGCTGTTCCACGTGAAACTGCAACGCTCGTGTGTCGTTAAAGTACATTTTTGCTGCCTTAAACAGCATATTAAATGCTTTTACAACTGTAATAGAGTAGATACTTCTACGTCGTCATCGAAGATTTTTCTGCCTTCGAAATTCTCGTTTACAAGCTCGATAATGAAGTTTGCATATACTTTTTTCGGGTGAAATTTCTTCACCAGATTGCATGCAGCCTTCATGGTTCCGCCGGTAGCGAGAAGGTCGTCGTGGAGGAGGATTACATCGTTCTCATTGATGGCATCTTCGTGGATTTCGATAGTATCCATACCGTATTCCTTTGCGTAACTTTCCTGTACGGTTTTGCAAGGAAGTTTACCTGGCTTGCGGCATAAAACTACGCCTGCACCAAGTCGGATAGCAAGGGCAGAAGACATTACGAAACCGCGTGATTCGATACCTACGATTTTGGTAATTCCCTTATCTTTGTAGATCTCGTACATCTCGTCACAAATCTCTTTGAGAGAATCTGGATTCTTGAAAAGGGTGCTGACATCGCGGAAGTTTACACCCTTGATTGGCCAATCTGGAATGCAACGCAGATTGTCTAATAATAGCTGATTATTCATTACTTTTTTGTTTATTTATTAATACTTATTCTCTTTCTTTTTAATCTTGTTCCCTGTCGTAGAAAACGGGCTGCGGGTTTATTGTTTGCACCTTCATTTTGTCCGTAAATACGTACAATTCTTGTTCCTTTTCTTCGGTTTTATCCTCTTTTGCTTTATGAAACATGAAGTTTTACTTTAACCATAAAATACTTGATGTAACCATGTTTAATTGGCTAGATATCAAGTATTTTATGTATGTTGCGTTTCACGTGAAACAATTAAGTCTGGTACGGCTTTCTCCGTATGACTGATTATCTTCCTAGCAGTACCAGCAGTACGTTGATGTCGCTTGGAGAAACTCCTGGAATTCGGCTTGCCTGAGCTAAGGTTTCCGGATCGATTCGTTCAAGCTTTTGGCGGCCTTCTGTGGAGATTTCCAGTATCTCGGAATACTTGAAGCGTCCTTTGATTTTGATGTTCTCCAGTCGGTGCATCTTGTCTGCGATGAGTCGTTCTCGATCGATGTATCCTTTGTACTTCATTTTGATTTCTGCCGCTTCTGCAATCTCTTCTTTTCGATTGGATGGCGCATCCATCGCTGCCTTCAGGTCGGGAATAATCTCCGATAGATTTTGAAGGTTCAAGTGTGGACGAGCAACGAGGTCGATAAGTTTGCAGCCTGCTCGAAGTGGTGTTGTGCCTAGAGCCTCAAGTTTTGGATTGATCTCGTCTTTCTTGATAGGATAGTTTGCGCAGAAGTCAATGATTCCTTCGATGGCATTTTTCTTCTCCATCCACCAGTCGTAACGGTCGCGTTTGGCAATGCCCAGCTCGTATGCTTTCTCGGTGAGTCGGGAGTCGGCGTCGTCTTGTCGGAGTAGGATGCGATATTCGGCTCTTGAGGTGAACATTCGGTAAGGCTCGTCAACTCCCTTTGTTGTGAGGTCATCGATGAGTACGCCGATGTAACTTTCGTCTCGTTTCATTTCGAAAGTCTTGTCGCCAGTACAATGTAGGGCTGCGTTGATTCCTGCAACCGTGCCCTGACCTCCTGCTTCTTCGTAACCGGTGGTTCCGTTTACCTGTCCGGCAAAGAAGAGACCCTTGATGATTTTCGACTCCAGCGAATGCTTGAGTTGGGTAGGGTCGAAGTAATCGTACTCGATGGCGTAACCTGGTCGGTAAATCTTGGCGTCTCTCAATGCCGGGATTTCGTGGAGTGCCTTCAGCTGGATGTCCATCGGCATACTTGATGAAAATCCGTTCAGATACATTTCATTCGTGTCTTCGCCTTCTGGTTCCAGAAATAACGGATGCTGTTCCTTGTCTGGGAATGTGACGAGCTTGGTCTCGATACTTGGACAATAGCGAGGACCGGTGCTTTGAATCTGACCATTATATAAAGGAGAGTCATCGAGTCCGCTTTTCAGAATGTCGTGAACCTTCTTGTTGGTGTAACATGTCCAGCAAGGAAGTTGCTTCAGTATGCGATGATCGCCCATGTATGAAAATTGATGGAAGTCGCTGTCGCCAGGTTGCTCTTCCATATCTTCAAAGTGAACGCTGCGCTTATCGATGCGGACCGGTGTTCCTGTTTTCATTCTTGCAGTGGTGATTCCCCATCGGGTAATGCTTTCTGTGAAATGATGAACGGCAGGTTCTGCAC
>OCLF01000630.1_pt1 | contig 10573 bp, 7 predicted proteins | sample 1502881 | NCBI WGS metagenome assembly OCLF01 (sample SAMN03418267, study PRJEB22391) | human gut metagenome | biome: human-gut; feature: organic feature; material: feces | host: Homo sapiens | place: Tanzania | collected 2013-01
TTATTATGAACCATGTGTTTTCGTAAGAGCACCATTGGAGTCTGTAAGAGCAACATTAGGGTTTGAAGGAGAGAAACATTAACTCCCTGAATGTGGTATCTTGTACCACGTCCGTGTCCATACGCTTCTAATAGATTTCCATAGCACATAGCACTCAGCGTTTTTGTTATGTCAGCTTTATGCATATCTAAAGCATATTGTAATGACAGTCTTTAGCCTTGCCGACAATAAAAAAGGTTAAACTCGTGAAGCGTAGCTTGCGATGTTCTCATTTTTGTTTAACTTTGAGACTAATAACATAACGATGGAGCAGCATGAAGAAACTGATTACTTTTTTAATGTTCCTGTTGGCAATAGGGCAGGTGGCAACGGCGCAGGAAGTGTCGGGGCTGCAGATGCCGTTGCCGAAAGAGGAGCTTCATCCGATTACGGAGAGTGCGGAGAATCATCAGCTTACGCCGACCTATTCGGACATTCTGATGATGAAAGCACTATCGTCCTCCGAACTTCTTGCTACGCAGATAGTGCCGCTGCCGTTTGCTGCAACGCAGCCGCTTGTTTATGGCTACGATGCGAGCCGTTCTGAGACGGCATCGATGGAAGTGTCGAAGAACTTGAGGCTGACTGCCACGGGCGCATACCGCAGCTACATCGGACTGATGGATGTACAGTCGGTGAGCGGCGGCGTGCAGTACAGTCTTGGTGCCATGACTGTGCAAGGTGCTCTGGCTGCCAATCGTTACCTCTACTACGGGCGTGTATTCACGCAGTACGGCGTGTCGGGGCAACTATCATACAGCTTCAACCCTAACCTTGCGCTCACCGCCTTCGGAACCTATTACAACACGAATCCGTTCTTCAGCATGGCGGCATTCCCGTTTGTTCCGACCACCAGTTATGGCGGATACATGACCGTCGGCAGTCGTAGCTTCTACGTGAACCTCGGTGTTGAGCGCCGCTTCAATGCTTTTGAGCACAAGATGGAGACGGTGCCTATCATCACTCCTGCGTTCAAAATCTCGAACAAGGTGACTATCGAACTGCCGTTGGGTGACCTCACGAAGCATATTGTTGAGGAAATCTTGATAAAGAGCGGACCGCACAGACGCTGATACCAGCCCTAACATATAGGTTTGTGCTTATCTGACGGCGAAGCTCACGAACCGACCACGTGCACTTGATGCACTCCTGCTCGTAGAAGTAGCAGGCGAGAGGGTCGTCAACCTTCATAATCTCATTGATATGTGAGAATGAAAGCTTTGAAACCAATGTTTCTCCAGAAGTTACGAATTTGCATGACGCTGTTGTGCAAATTAGATTTGTCTCATTGTTAGATGAATTACTTTTCAGTTGAATACTGCTTCCGGAATTATTCGACGCTGTCGAATAATTCTGATTCGGAACAAATAGATTGACAATTTGTGGATACAACTTATAAAAGTTTCGAGCCATTTGAAGTAGGGTTACATTGAGTCCCTTCCTATTCATCCTTTCCTCCAACTTCTTCAGCATTTGCGTTCCATACTCAGCCCTATCCTTACCATTCTGCAAACTTAGAGTGAAATCTATTTTTTATTTAATTCGTTGTCAAATATTGCCAACTCATTTATATAGGTTATGCGATATGAGCTATCCATATCACTGTGATAATATACTATATATGTATTGTTGTCATCTTTCCATCCAACGCATTTATTAACTTCTTTTGGTCTTCCGTATTTTTCAGTTAAATAACTTGTTATAGATTTAGAGAAATCCCTTTGTTTTGATGCGTCTTCTGTTGAAAAATAAAAAGAGATTTTGGCTAACTTGTTATTCTTGAAATGTAGCTTTGCCGAATTGTAGTGTAAACCTGCGAAATCAGAAAAAGTACATTCATAAGTTGAGTAACCATTTTCTTCAGTTTCTGTACCAGAACAAAAGCCTTTCGATAAAACTTCGTCATAAGACATTCCAAAATACAAATCCTTGAAAATTGGAGTTTTGGGGGAATTGCATCCAATTAAAAGAATCATTAAAAACAAAAGGGATAATACTTTCTTCATATAGCTTGAATTTAGAATAAATTTAAAATACAATTCAGTCCAATCTTATTCGATATATTATAGATTTTTGTTGTTAAAAATCATGTTGGTATACATCTATAAGCAGGTGACCTTATTAAGGTGTAGCTTTTGGATTAATCTTACACCGATGGTGTGATAATCAGTCTCCACGTGTCATCTTTTTCTACTCTTTGTATATATCCTTTAGTGGTCAATTGTTTCAGTTGCTTGTTTACAGCTGCAATGTTGATGCCCACTTCTTCTGACAGTCTTTGGATTGTAATATTAGGGATAGCATACATAAGATTGAGAATCTTATTGGTTGAGTTGCTACGGAAGTTCACTCGCTCGCCATCAAACCACCATACGTTATCGCCCCGTTCTGTAAGGAAGCGAATGTTGTATGTTACCTCTTCTATAAATAGATTTGTGAAATAGGTGAGGAATTGTTGGATATCTCTTTTGGAGGCATTGGCACCAAAATACGGTTCAGGACCAACAGTAAGATCAGTTTTGTGAAGAGCCTCTAAGTATTCGTTCTTTTTACGGCTACGCACTACTATCATTGGATAACCATGACGAGAGAGAATGTAGTTTACCATTAGGCGTGCAATACGCCCATTGCCATCCTCGAATGGGTGGATGCGAATATAGCGATAATGGAATATTGCAGCAAGTTCAATTGGAGTGTATTTGCCTGAAAGTTCAGCTTTGTTGTACCAATCCACTAAGTCGGACATCAGCGAGGGTGTATCTTCTGGCGATGCATATTCGAATCTGTCTCCATAACGTGTAATGACACTATTAGGACGAGTTTTATACAGACCTGCATGAATCACATAGCTGGTTGGTTGTCCTCCTGGCAGATTGTAATAAACAGTATAGTCTTCACGAAGCAATGTTTTGTGAAGGGTACGTATAAAGTTCTGTGTAAGTGGTACGTCCTTGATACTTGCTTCCTCGGTCATCATTTTCAGACCAACATTACTTGCTGTCATCTCTTGTACGTCTTTTACTTCAGCTTCACCTACAATCTTTCCGAAGAGCAGTAGTATTTCTGTCTGCCCATATGTCAGTGTATTGCCCTCAATGTGATTGCTGTTATAATTGAAGTCAATGGTAAATCGACGGCTCAACATATCCCGGTCTCTCGCAGAGAGGGGTTGTAATGCTGTCCAACGGGCCATTATTTCTTGTATCTTATCTTTTTTCATATTATTCGTTTTTTGCAAGTTTTCGCTCTTAAAGGTATACGCTGTCTACCTTTTAATGCGTTTTCTTGCATTTTCTTGGTGCAAAGATACAATCTAATTGCGATAATCGTGCAAGAATTAGATGTCTAAAATGTAATTTCTGCCTATCCCACCGCCAGCGAGTAGAGGAAGAACATCCAGTGGGCGGTGATGGCAGCCACGAGTCCGCCGCAGAAGTGGGCGAGGATAGCCTTCGGGGTGAGGTCGCGATAGCCGAGCGAGTCGAGCATGGCGGTGTGAGTGCTGAGGAAGCCGCTCCAGCACATGCCGATGGCGGTGAACACGGCGATAGCGTTGCCGTCAATCCAGCCGTGCGCTATGAAGTTGGGTATCAGGCTGAGGGCAGCGCCCACCGCGCCGAGTGCCGTGATGGGGAATGCCACGAGGTGCGGGTCGTGGAAACCGAAGAGCCACTCGAACACGAAGTCGATTTTGTTAGCCAGCCACGGCAGCAGCTCCACACCCTGGTAGGCAGCACCCGTGTATGAGCCGTCGGCAGCTGCGCCGAACGTGAATATCATCACGAACGTAGAGATGATGAGCACGCCCGGAATGATGGCTATGCCCACCTCCACACCGCTGCGTCCGCCGTCGAGCATGGCGTTGAGCAGACGTATGAACACGGTCTTCTCCTCGCTCTCGCTTTCCTCCGTCTCCTCTTCCTCGATGTCCTCCTTCGCTACCGCGTCCTCCGTAGCATACTGCGGATAGGCTTTCAGCACGAAGCGCTGCATCAGTCGCGTGGAGCAGACGCAGCCGAAGCACGCACCGAGCAGACCGATGAACGGTGCGGCATAGTAGCCCTGACTCGCCATGAACACGATGACGAGCAGACCCATACCGAACGCCGTACCGAAGTTGGTGAGCGAGATGAACTGATATTTCTTGAAGTAGCTTGCGAAGCGCTTGTCGTGCGCAAGCGAGATGATTGCGGGGTTGTCCGAAAGGAAAGTCATAACCGCACCTAACGATGTCACGCCCGGCAGGTTGAATATCGGGCGCATCAGCGGTCGTAGCGTGCGTTCGAGCAGCGTTACCACGCCGAACTCTACGAACACCTTGCCTATGGCGCCGGTTATCACGCAGATACTCATCAGGTAGAACACAGTGTTGAGGAGCAGGTCGTGCGCTGTGCGCATAATAGTGTTGAGCATGTTCGGCACACCCATCACCATGCCGAGATAGCCGAAGAGTACTACTACTGTGGTTATGCACCATACACCGCTCGGGATGAGTGTTTTGCGTTTAGAATTGTTCTGTTTCATAAGGCGTTCGTTTAAATGTTGAATGTTGAGTGTTGAATGTTGAGTGTTAGGTTGTAGACTGCAAATATATGAATAATTAGTGAACGGCGCACGCCAACAGCCGATTTTTTTCGATTAGAAAACTCTAATGCCGAATTAACGCCTTCTACAATAGCCTCTTTAGGGGTGTGTTCCGTCCGCTGCCCGGTCGGGCGGCGTACGGAATCTGATCGGGTGGCGTACGGAATCTGATTGGGCGGCGAACGCAATCCGGTCGGGTGGCGTACGGAATACGATGATGGTGCGCGTGATGTTCGACAATCAAACTGCCGACTCAACCGCCCGTGTCTTGCCATTGAAGAGTGCGGTATTGGCATTCCGCCTGCCGACCTCAAGCATATATTCTGTTAGTCTCCGCAACGGATGGATACAAAAAAGTGACGAGAGAATATGATTTTCTCTCGTCACTTTTTTTATATATCGCTTAGAAGTGGAACTTCGTTCCGATGCTGAACTTAAGCTCGCCGTGAGCAGGACTATTCGAGTCTTCGATGCCCTTTCCATGCACAACGGCAGACGGCTCAGCGTATATCTCGAAGTGGCGGCTTAAACGCCAACCTGCCTGTAGAGCAACGTTCACACCAGGCACCACCTTCGTCTTCCTACCCTCGCCCGAACTGATGCCCATCTGGACACCAGCCAAACCGGTAAGTTGGAAGAGACGGTCGTCGTTCTGTTCGCCAGTGATGGCGTTGCGTATGTTCATCATGTAGTCGGCGGCGACGGTGGTGATGTGGTTAGTGTGCTCCGTATCGCGCTTCAGGAACGTCTCGCTCACGCTGCCATACACACCATGCACACCGTTCAACCAGCGACCATATCCGGCACGCACGTTGTAAGTCAGCTTCTTCGTTCCGCTCACCTTGCCGAAGTTGCCCGAGTAGAAGCCCATTCCGCCACTCACGTCCACAACGTTCTTCTGCTCCGGAGCCTCGTTCAGTTCGCTTGTGTGCTTCTCGCGGTTCAGCACATAGTCGATACCAACGAGCACACGCGGCGTAACGCGTCCCCAGTTCTTGCCCTTGAAACGATCGGACAGCTCATAAGCCATGGTAGGTTCTACGAACAAGCCCGTGGTAGAAGAGAGGCGTATGCGAGCCTGACCACCTGCGTGTACGTCAGGAGCGAAGTATGCCTTGTGTGCTCCGTAGTCGGCACCGATAGCAAAGCCCACCACTGAGCGCAGCGATAACCACGCGCGGTTTTCTGTGCCATAGTTCATTGCAGTGAGGTCGGCAAGCCAGTCGAAGTCAGCCACCGCCTTAGCGTAGCGGCCCTCAGCAGTATAACGGCGCATTGTGCCATCAAGGCTGAAGCGCAGACCATTTGCCGAGCGCAACCACTGCGTATAGCTCAGACGCGCTGTCGGCATCCAGTAGTCGCTCTGCTTCATCTTCGTAGACGTAGATGCCAAACCGCCTGCGATACTGATAGACACCTTCTTTGTGCCGCGGTCGCCATTAGCACGGCGCTCGATGGCGTATCTGTCGTGATAAGTATAGACGAAGCCAGTGAGCAGCGACGGCATCACGTTGTATGGTTTGAAGTGACCATTCTGTTGTATGAAGTGCTTGTTGTAGATGTCTACACGCGGCTCGATGACAAAGGAGAGACCACGCGAGATGCGCACATTGGCTTGCAGACCACCGCTCACACCCCAGCTGTTCTTCAGTCCGTAAGGCTGACAGTTGGAGCGGTTGAAGCTGACACCTCCCAACAGATTAAGCCAGAAGGTGCGTTCGGGGTAAGCACCGGTGAGCACATTGCTCAGATTAAGCATGTACTCCACCTGCGAACTGAGTGCCTTGGTGCGCTTTTGGTCAGTAGGACGCATGGTGACGGCACTTAGTGAGAGGCGCACTGCGTTGTACGGGTCGAACCATTTGCCCACACTCGCCATAGGACGAACGCCTGCATAATCGCCCCACGATGCGTTGTGTGCATTAGAAAGGAACGTAGCACCTACCAGTCCGCTCACGAAGATGCCGTCGGCGAAGCTGTGTTTGGTCTTGTCGGGTGCGGCGTAATGCTTGCGCACAACGGGGAGACGATAGCCGAAGCCCATGGTGAGGGTGGTGAACGGTCGCCATCCATGCCAGTTGTTCACCTGCGAGATCTGATCCTCTACCAAGCCGAAGCGCGGTTCGAGGTATGCATATACATTGCGCGACAGAGCGAGTTGTCCGCGCAGACCGATGTGTACGTCGATGCCATAATCGGCTGGTCCGGCGTTGTGTGCTATGGCGAGAGCTGCGCCCGCTATGCCGTACACCTCGAAACGTTTCGGCGTGTAGTAGCGTCCGCTCTGTGCTATCGCAGTGATGTTGAGCAGATAGTCGAGTCCGAGGGTGGTGTACTTCGACTTTACTCCTTGTGTGCTCCACTCGCCGGTGTTTATATTTAAGCGTACGCCATGTTCAGGTGTAATCCAATCGCCGATGTTGAACCCTCCGCTCAAATCGAACTCAGGCTTTCGCGCTCCCATGACGCTCGTTCCTATGCCTCCGTCGACGAACAGATGGTCGAATGGTTTCTTGTGCTGCCATTGTTTTGCCACACGTGGGCGTTGAAGCATGTATTCGAGAGCTCCGCCGTCTATCTGTGCGTGTGCTGTTGTGGTATAAGCAGTGGCAATGAGTGCTATCATTGCCGTTCGTATCATATTATTCATATTATTGTAGCCCCTCCTTATTGTGTTTTTCTACCAATAAATCGTTGACATCACCATCGACGTGCGCTATGTTCTTCAGCGATGGATCCATCTCGAAAGCACGTTTCAGCTCATCGTATGCTCCGACAGCATCCTCAGCACGGTTGAGGCATACGGCGCGCAGATAATGGGTGAGTGCTTCGTTGTCGGGCAACTCGCGACTAAGCTTCAGTGCTTCGCTGTTGCGTTTCATGGCGAGCAGCATGAGCAGGTTGTTGCGCTTGCTCGTAGCTGCAATGACTGAGTAGTTGTCCTCGTAACGTCCGTTGAACGCACCGTTCACGGCGTGTAGCAGACGTGTATTGTCGGTCTTGGGTACGTAGCTCATTATCTCGTCTGCCTCGCCATACTGCTGGTCTTTGAGTAACGCGATGGCGTGGTTGGTGTTGACAGCCACTGGTGCCTTCTCGCCTGCGAATTTCTCCAATAGCTCAGGGTCGGGCTCGCCACGCTCGATGAGCAGGGCAGCGAGGTCGTTGGCTGCAATCATGAACGAGGGAAACATCTCCAACGCCTGACGCAGGATGGTCTCGCGCTTCTTTGGGTCAGACTCGTTGCGGTAGAGCATGAAGAATTCGTAGCGTGAGAGCTTATGATAATCGTCGGCATATAGCTGGCGAATTTCGTCAATCGTGAGTTGACGGAATATAGCATAGTTCATGGTGTAGTTCACCTGGCGCAGCTGAGGCAGATAGCGTGCTTCGAGCACACTATTGTAGAACGGCAGGCGGCGCATACGTCTGCTCTGTACGTTGGGGTCGGCATAGCGGTCGATGATGCCTTGCACCTTATCAGCTTCGCTGAAGAGCGAGTCGCGACGCAGCAGTGTCACCACGTCGCTCCATGTAGCTACTGACGACTTCGTGCCGAACTCCATGTCGTTGCGAAGGTCATCGGGCAGTTGACTGCGTATATGTCCTAAGGCGAACTCCATACGTTGGCGTGCGAGTGTCTGGTTGCGCGAGAGACGACCGTCTGGCGACGATATACCCTCAAGCTCAAACGACAGTAGCGTTGCATCCTTGTCGGCACGTATGGCATCGATCTGACGGCGCAACTTCTCTATCTCGGCGCGGTTCTGTGGGTCGTCGGTGTTCAGCGTCGACTTGCCGATGAGGAACTTCAAGTTGATGCTACCCTTGCTGTTGCGCATCTGCTTCTCGGGCGTGGGATAGTATGCCTCGTCGTTAAGCGTACTGCCCATGATGGAGCAGTCGAGCCATCGCAGAGGGTTAACCGTGCCACGGGCAATGATGGTGGTGTCGCGGTAGAGTATGTGTGTGTAGTCCTCTATAGCCATGTACACGTCGCAAGAGTAGTCGGCTTTCAGGTTCTCGACATATATGGAATCGGTGTAGCCGAGGATGTCGTTGTCGCGACCATTCTCGCGCAGCGTGCGACTCTTCACCGTTATGTACTTGGCGAGTGGATCGCCATTGTCGCTGTTCTTGATGTCGTAGTTGTAGAGTCGGTCTTGTGTGATGTTATACTTTTTGCCGTCGTACACCATCGGACGCAAGAGGGTGAGCTGCTTGTCCGTCACATTGTTTAATATAGGTTGCACCACGAGACGTCTGTTGCTGCGGAACATCTCCTTCGGCACACGCACGCGAGTGCGCACGTATAGCCAGTTGCCCTTCACCTCAATGTCGGTTGGTTCGGGCATGATGCGGTCGGTGATGCGCTTTGTCTTCACCACCACCTCGCCGAGAGTGATGTCGTCTTCGTTGAGCTTCACCTCTGTGAACTTGTCGTTCTTCACCTTCAGTATCTCGGGCTTTGCGCCAATCATAGAGAAGCGCAGCTGTGCGCCAATCTGCGTGTTCATGGAGAAGCGTCCGTCCTCGTCGGTGACGGCGAGAGCGCGGCGCAGTTTGATGTCGGTGATGTTCACGCCAATGAGCGGTTCGCCGGTTTGCTTAGACACCACGCGACCCGTGAAACGTATCACGCCCTGAGCCTCGGCTTCGAGTGAGAAGCTGATAACGGCAACGAGCACTATGAGCAGTCGCTTGATGTGTAGGGTGATGTATTGTGATATAATGCTTTTCATATCTGTTTATTTAATAATGGTTTCCATCTCCTACTATTTAATAATGTACACAAAGCTGACAGCAGCCTTGATTGGTGCGAAATTGACGGTGCTTACGTTCGGCTTGTCAAGAGCGGCACGCTCCTCTTCGTTACGTGAATACTTCTCTTGACGATACACGGCACCAACGCCAATCGTAGTCTCAAGGCTCCAATGGCGACTAAGTACGAAGCTATAGCCATAGGTGATACCACCACCGAAGAGATCGCCGTCGTGACGTTTATCGTTTAACTGTAAATCGTAGTTCGCAGCAACGGCTGTTAGACCAACGAAATGACCCGCCTGCGGACGAGCACTGAACCAGTAGCGTGCTTCGGGTTCGAATGCGAAGCCCTTGGTGCTGAGGTTGGAGACACCATATGGTTTGAAGCCACTAACTCGGTTGACTACACCTTCGAGATTGAACGTCATGTGGCGGTTGATTCTGAACTCAACCCCAAGGTTGGGAGACATGGCAAGCCAATACAATGCGTTCGTTTTTACATTTATGCGCTGTGCTGTGGCTGGTGAGGCAACGGCAAGCATTACCACAACGGTGGTAATAAGCGCAATTAGTTTCTTTGACATTTATGCGATTATTTGTATAGTATTAATTGTATGTAATTGTATATTTCGTATTGCTATCAGTGGATAGGGTGGGCGACAGCGTTACTCGCAAAGCTCGTCGAAATGTTCAGCCACCTCGCAAAGCGCAGCGTACCACTCCTTGCCGAAGCGTCGGGTGAGCGGACCTTCGAGGAACTTGTAGACGGGCAATTGCAGCTCGCGACCCTTCTTCACAGCGTCCTTGCATACATCCCATCGGTTATAGTTGAGTGCCACGGTACCATTGGCAAAGCGTTTCTCGCGGATGGGGTAGAGGGCGCAGGAGATAGGCTTGATGAACGATGTCTTGCCAGCGCGGTGCGCACGCTCCAAGGCACATAGGCAGCAGTCGCCCTCGTAGCACGTAAAGACGCAGTCCTTGCCGCCCACGATGCTTGTCACGAGGTCGCCATCGCGGTCGGTGTACGCCACACCTTGCTTGTCGACCACGGCTTGTGCCTGAGCCGACATATCGCCCCATACGGTGTCGAGCGCGTCTTCGATGCCACCAATCTCTTCGAGAGTGACGGGCGCGCCGGCATCGCCCTCTACGCAGCAGATGCCCTTGCAGGCATCGAGGTCGC
>OCLF01000631.1_pt1 | contig 10572 bp, 9 predicted proteins | sample 1502881 | NCBI WGS metagenome assembly OCLF01 (sample SAMN03418267, study PRJEB22391) | human gut metagenome | biome: human-gut; feature: organic feature; material: feces | host: Homo sapiens | place: Tanzania | collected 2013-01
GCCCTTCCTGATGAACGTGTGCGCCTGCATCATCGTCATCTTCATCAACAACCAGTTGGTGCGTTTCGGAGGCGATCTCTCTGTGGGTGCCTACGGCATTGCCAATGGTATTGCCATGGTATTCATCATGTTCGTGTTCGGCATCAACCAGGGAATGCAGCCTATCGCCGGCTACAACTACGGAGCTCAGAAAATAGACCGACTGATGAGGGTTTTAAACCTCAGCATCATCGCTGCTACGGGCATTATGGTAACCGGTTGGCTGATAGCCATGTTCCTGCCATACTACTGCGCAAGAATGTTTACTACCGACAAGGCGCTGATAGAATTAGGCATCAAGGCCATCCGCATCGTGATGTGCTGCTTCCCGATCATCGGTTTCCAGATGGTCATCACCAACTTCTTCCAGTGCATCGGCAAAGTGAAGATCAGCATCTTCCTCTCTCTGTCAAGACAGTTGCTCATTCTCCTGCCACTCTTGGGACTGCTGCCATTGTTCTGGGATATAGAAGGCGTCTGGTACAGTATGCCAATCTCTGATTTCTCTGCCGCCGTGATTGCCGCCATCGTCATGTCATGGTATATGAAGAAACTGAAAAGAATGCACAGAGAAAATCTTCTGCAGCAGGAAATGACGGAAGGATAAAGCATCATCATACATTCATCAACTATAAAATAGAGAATTATGACTAAAATCATCATAAACGTAGGTCGCCAGATAGGAAGCGGTGGCCATATTATCGCAGAGAAGCTGGCAGAAGCCTTCGGTTGCAAGTGCTACGACCGTGAACTTCTCAATTTAGCAGCCAAGGAGAGTGGATTCTCAGAGAAATTCTTCGAGCAGAACGATGAGCAGAAGGGATTTTTCAAAGCACTCTTCCATACCCATCTCCCTTTCCTGAGCGACAGCAACTTCTATCACAATGATTTCTCACAGGAAGGTCTGTATAAATTTCAGAGCGATGCCATCAGAAAGGCAGCCGATGAGGGCAACTGCGTATTTGTAGGAAGAACAGCCGACTATGTGCTGCGCGACTATAAGAACGTGATCAACATTTTCATCACCGCCAATATCGACGACCGCATCAAGGCCGTTTGCAAGCGCAAGAACATCGACCGTGCCGCTGCCCGCAAATTCATCACCAACCATGAGGAAGAACGTGCTTCCTACTATGGCTACTATACCGGCAAGAAATGGGGACACAGCGAGAGTTACGATCTCTGCATCAACAGCAGCCTGCTGGGACTGGAAGAGACTGAGAAATTCATCGAAGAGTTTATCAGAAAAAAGTTCAAATTATAAGAAATCTGACTCAGAAAGAAATTCAACTGAATAAGAATTCAGACTCAGAAGAAAACTCATAAGAAATTCAATTCATAAGAAATTTAACTCACAATATAATGAAGAAGATTATGCTTTTGGGCTCAGGCGAACTGGGCAAAGAATTTACCATCGCCGCAAAGCGAGCAGGACAGTATGTCATCGCTTGCGACAAGTATGACAATGCACCAGCCATGCAGGTAGCCGACGAGCGAGAAGTGTTCTCGATGCTCGATGGCGACGCATTGACCGCAGTGGTTGAGAAACATCACCCAGACATCATCGTGCCTGAGATTGAAGCTATCCGTACAGAGCGTCTCTTCGACTTCGAGAAAGAGGGCATTCAGATTGTACCTTCTGCCCGAGCCGTGAACTACACCATGAACCGCCGTGCCATCCGCGATCTGGCCGCCAAGGAACTGGGTCTGCGCACAGCCAAGTATTTCTACGCTAAGACATTCGAGGAATTCAAGAATGCAGCCGACGAAATCGGTTTCCCATGTGTAGTGAAGCCATTGATGAGTTCCAGCGGTCATGGACAGAGCTATGTACACAATGACGACGAACTCGTGGAGGCTTACAAGGAAGCTATGGAGGAAGGTCGTGGCGATGTGAAGGAAGTCATCATCGAGGAATTCATTGATTTCGACTCTGAGTTCACACTCCTCACCGTAACCCAGAAGGATGGTCCTACCCTCTTCTGCCCTCCTATCGGACACATCCAGAAAGGTGGCGACTACCGCGAGAGCTGGCAACCCTTCCAGTTGCCAGAGGAAGCATTGAAGAAAGCACAGCATATTGCAGCCGAAGTGACCAAGGCTTTGACCGGTGCTGGTCTCTGGGGCGTAGAATTCTTCCTGAGCAAGCAGGGCGAAGTGATTTTCTCTGAGTTGAGCCCACGTCCACACGATACTGGTATGGTAACTCTCGGTCACACCACCAACCTGAGCGAGTTTGAGCTCCATTTCCGTGCTGTGATGGGCTTGCCAATAGCAGGCATTCACCTGGAGCACGCCGGATGCTCTGCCGTTATTCTCTCACCAGAAGAAAGCACCGAGCCGCTCAACTACAATTTCATGGATGCGCTGAAGGAAGATCATACCCGTATCCGCATTTTCGGAAAACCAGAGGCTCACGTAGGCCGCCGTATGGGCGTCGTTCTCTGCTACGGAGAAAAGGATGCTGACCTCAATCAGCTTCGCGACAAGGCAAAGCGCCTGGCAAAGACCGTTTTGGGTACCGATCCTTATATGAAGAAATAATTCTTAAAAGAATAAGACACATCTAACCCTACAAACATTAGATGGTATATAATTCATTTTTATTCATTTGGTTGTTCCCTATCATTTTTATGGTAGGGAACAATCTTACTGTTCCCTATCGCAAATATTTTTTCCTGATAGTCTCATACGGCATTTACATCTATTACAACAAATGGATGACCCTCACTCTTATCGCCGTGAGCCTCATCTCCTACTTCTTTGCCAAATATCTGGAAAGGAATCAGAACAAGTATCTGGAGAAAGACCAGGAGAAAGATTTAGAGAAAAACCTGAGAAAGAACCTGAAGAAAGACCCGGACAAGAAGAACTGCGGAAAAGAAACTATCTGCGGAAAAGGAACAATCTGTGCAGGAGTCATTGCAACCATTCTTCCGCTTGTCGTTTTCAAATACGGGCACTTCATCTCGGAAAATCTTAGTTCCTTCACGGATAGTTTCGGCTTCATCTCGGATGAAAACCATTTCTCCATCATTGCCCCATTAGGCATTTCCTTCTTCACCTTCCAGGCTCTGAGCTATGTATTCGATGTTTACCGCAAGAAATATCCAGCCGAGCAAAATCTGTCGAACTATCTCACTTACATGGCTTTCTTCCCTTCCATGATAGCCGGTCCGATCAACAGATACGACCAACTGATGCCCCAGTTGAACACGGTACAGGGTTTCAACCGTCCACTGGCAGAAAAAGGATTGAAAATGATACTTTGGGGAATGTTTCTCAAGGTAGTGATTGCTGACAGATTGCAGCTCTATATCGACCCGGTTTTTGATGGTTTTCTCCAGGAAAGCGGTTCATCACTCCTGATGGCAGCCATTTTCTATTCCATCCAACTCTATACAGACTTCGCCGGCTATTCGCTCATGGCCATAGGCGCAGCAGCCACATTGGGCTACAATCTCAAACAGAATTTCCACAATCCCTACTTCTCCATCGGAATCACAGACTTCTGGCACAGATGGCACATTACCTTGGCACATTGGCTCAGAGACTACATCTACATTCCACTGGGAGGAAGCCGTTGCTCGAAAAGACGGAACTATGCCAATATCCTCATTACATTCACAGTAAGCGGAATCTGGCATGGAGCCAACTGGACCTTTATCGTATGGGGACTGCTGCACGGACTGTTCCAAGTCATCGAAAAAATGCTCGGCTTACAAAAAAAGAAAGAATCCAAACTCTCTTCCACCGACATAGAATCCTCCGCCCTCAAGCCGAGATATTTCTCCATGAAAAACAGAAGCATCCGGTTGGCAAGAATCGTCCTTACGTTTTTCCTCATCACATTCCTGTGGATTTTCTTCCGCATGAATACGATAGAAGATGCGTGGATCGTGATAGAAAAGATATTTACCAGTCAGGACATGCATTTCGGCATCTGCGAGAAGTTTATCTATGTCTTTATCGCCATCGTATTCATCAAGGATCTGATAGACGAAATCCGTCCTTCCTGCAATCCGTTCTATCATTCAAAGACATGGGTGAGATGGGCCACCTATCTATTCATCTTTACAAGCATCCTACTCTTCGGAGTTTTCGATGCGGGTCAATTCATTTATGCCAGATTTTAAAGTCATGAGAAAGTTTTTTGGTAAAATATCGGTATTCGTCCTGTTGATGGCACTCATCTATGTAGCCCTGAGCACAGGCTTTTACTTTCTGGAATCACATGCCAAAGGGGAAAGTGGAAGACTGAAATACATCCATGACCAGTTGAAAGCAGATCATCTGATCATGGGTTCATCGCGCGCCCTTCACCATTATAATCCCCAATATCTTACACCTTATTATAATATAGGGGAAGACCGCATGGGAATCATTTTCAATTATGGCAGGCTGCAACTGGTAGAAGAAAGGAACAAGGTGAAATCCATTATCTACGACGTGGAACCAGACTACGACCTGCTGGAAGATGACAACACAACGTATCTCGGCAATCTGCGTCCTTACTATTGGCGCGATCATATCAGCTCTATCTTCCATGACGTGGATGCAACGGAACGCTTCAAAATGCTATTTCCGTTCTATCCTTTCAACTCGCGCCTGCTGAAACTTCTCGCAGATACAAGAGCAGAAGACCGTACAGACAAAAAGGGATTTGTGCCCTACGAAGGTTGCCAGGCCATCATACCGGAAAACCTGCCGCAAGACAAGCATGACAAACTGAAATATGAATACCTGCAGAAACTCATCACGACCTGCCAGCAACAGCAGATCCAACTGATATTTGCCGCCTCTCCCCAACTCTCATACCAGAGCGACTCGGTGTTCATACCTCTGAAAAAGATCTGCAAAGCTCAGAAGATTCCTTTGCTGAATCATTTCTGCGACAAACGCTTCACAAAGCACAGAGAATGGTTTCACAATGCCAATCATCTCAATGAAACAGGAGCTGATATTTATTCTAAAATGATAGCAGAAGAGTTACAAAGAATCAACGGCAAACAATAAACTCGCCGATTATGCGTTCTTTCTATAAATGCGAGTATATTAAGTCATGAAAGAATTAGGAAGAATCATACAATTAAATAAAAAGGAGGAAGAAGGTTACTGTTCCTGCACCGACAAGGATGCGGGTCTGCCGTTCGTGCCCAAACGCCTCTACTGGATATACGACGTGCCGGGAGGAGAAAGCCGCGGAGGACATGCTCACAAAAAGCTGAAGCAGATTATCATAGCCGCCAGCGGTTCCTTTACCGTTCATCTGGACGATGGACATGAGAAAAAGGACTACTTCCTGAACCGCCCTGACCAGGGACTTCTGCTCGATACGGAAATATGGCGAACCATTGATGATTTCTCATCAGGTGCCGTCTGTCTGGTCTTAGCCTCCAGACTGTATGAGCCGGAAGACTATCTCTATGAATATGAAGACTTCATCGATTACATCCAAGAAAGAGAAGCCGGGAAATAAAAACTTCAGCCAAAATGATAGAAATCAAAAGATAATATGATAGAAATCAAAAGATATACACCCCAAGAGAAACAAGACTGGAATGACTTCGTGGCAAAATCCAGGCAAGGTACGTTTCTTTTTGACAGAAACTATATGGATTATCATCAGGACAGATTTCATGACCATTCCCTGATGATTTTCTATAACGGAAAACTCTGTGCTTTGCTGCCAGCAAATGAAGTTGAAGATAAAACCCTTGTTTCACATCAGGGACTCACATACGGCGGACTGCTGACCTGCAACAAAATGACGGCAGCCATCACCTGTCAGGTATTTGATGCTATCAATATCTATCTGAAAGAAAGAGGTTTTCAGAAAGTCATATACAAAGCAATACCTTGGATTTACCACAACATTCCATCGGAGGAAGATCTCTATGCCATCATGCAAATATGTAAGGCCCGGTTGTTGGCAAGAGAAATCTCCACCACCATTCCCCTGATGCATAAACTGCGTTTTTCCGAACAAAGAAGAAGAGGAATTCATAAGGCCAACCGCTGCAACTTGTCTATCCATGAAGCAAACATGAATGATATCTGGGAGTTCTGGAACATTCTCAATACTAATCTCCAGCACAAATATCATACTGCTCCGGTTCACACCTATGAGGAATTGAAACTTCTGATGACACGATTCCCAGAAAACATCAAGGGCTATGTGGTAAAGGATGCAGAAAACCACAACGTTCTCGCAGGAAGCCTCATCTACATCACCCCGCAAGTGACGCATACCCAATACATCGCAGCATCACCTCAAGGGAAAGAAGAGGGAGCACTCGACCTGCTCTTTGATGAGTTGATCAACCAAAAGCAATGGAATACGACCTATTTTGATCTTGGAAAATCAACCGAGCAGCAAGGTACTTATCTCAATGAGAATCTCATCCACCAGAAAGAAGGATTTGGAGGAAGAGGCGTCGTTTATGATACGTACGAATGGGAACTGTAGAAATTCTTCAAATACTTGAAAATAGAAACTTTAGAAAGAACAATATAAGAAAATCCCGGAAACATCTTGACTGAGTTTCCGGGATTTTCTTTATATATAGATTCTGCTAAATGAACTGCAAAAAGTCAACAGTTAACGGTTAACAGTTGTTTTTTATATACCTATAACATTTTAGCAAAGCACGATTGTCACACCTCTGGCAGCCTGCGCTCCCATAACAAGAGCCTGTTCAATATCAGCAGTCTTGCTCGGTCCACTGATAAATATACCGAAATTATATTTCGGATCCATCTCGATGCGGGCATAAGCCTCATGCATATTGTTTACCACAGACTTCTCATCAAGGATAATAACCAAGTATTCCGAAATGAAAAGTTCAGCCTTCTCCTTCATGGTCTGAGGAATCCAGACACAACCATTTTCAGCTACGCCCAACTGTCCACGGACTACGCAGACATCCGTACCATTCAGTTCGTTGGCCTCAGCCACAGTATCCGGATTGCGCAAAACGACTTCATCCGTTCCCCCATCAGGAGTAAAAGCCTGCAATTTTTCCAACTGAATATCTGGCAGATTGCTGGCAAACACCTTCGCCTGAGGATAAGCCATTCTCACAATCTCGTTGAGCATATCGTCATCCTTGCTGGCTCTCATCACATGAGCACCCACAGACTGGCTCATGGCAACAAACTGCTGCAAAGTATCCTCATACTGAATGCCTTTGATTTCTACAGAAGGCTTATCGAATTGAACATGCGTATTCTTACGCAACTTATTCAGGAAATCTTCTTTTTTCATTTTACTTTCCCCTCCTTCCATAATTGATGAAACGACTTCTTCGCAAACTCAGGCATAGCATGGCCCACGCCCCAAGCATTCCAATTACTGAAATGTGTGCAACATTCTGGAATCAGATTGGCAAGTGGAGCAAATCTCAAGGCTGTGGTATAAAGTGAAGGACGGTCGAAGAGATATTCCATACCGCTGGACATCGCCTTCTTGATAGGATTAGCCTTGCCCAATTTGTCAAGGCTCTGACGCCAGACATAAATCTGGGAACCCGGACCCACCTTGGAAGGACAGACATTATCACACGACAGACACAAGGTGCAGGCAGAAACATTATCCGCATATTTCTGAGGATTCTTCAGCATACCCAGATTCACACCCACAGGACCAGGAATGAAATAAGTATAACTGTATCCACCGGAACGACGATAGACAGGACAAGTATTCATGCAGGCGCCGCAACGCATACACTTCAAAGTCTGCCAATGGTCTTTATCTGCAAGAATATCACTCCTGCCATTATCCACCAGAACCACATGCATTTCTGCACCCGGACGAGCCTGACGGAAATGAGAAGTAAAAGCAGTAGTAGGCTGACCTGTACCGCAACGGCAAAGCAGACGCTGAAATACCGCTAAAGACTTGTAATCAGGAACCAACTTTTCAATACCCATCGCCACAATATGAAGCTTAGGCATGGAAGTCGTCATATCAGCATTACCTTCATTGGTACAAACCACGCAATCACCCGTTTCAGCCACTCCAAAATTACATCCAGTCATTCCTGCTCCAGCCTCCATAAACTGGTCGCGAAGATGATGGCGGGCACAGCGGGTGAGATAAGTTGGGTCATAATTTCCTATTTCCTTAGAGATTCCTTTCTCCTCAAACATCTTGCCCACTTCTTCACGCTTGAGATGGATGGCAGGCATCACGATATGGCTTGGTTTCTGACCTAAGAGTTGGATAATACGCTCACCCAAGTCGGTTTCCACTACATCAATACCATGCTTTTCCAGGTAAGGATTCATCTCACACTCTTCGGTAAGCATAGACTTTGATTTCACCATTTTCTTCACATGATGATCATTCAGAATGCCGAGCACAATCTCATTAAATTCCTGCGCATCCTTTGCCCAATGCACCTTGACACCACGACTCTCCAGATTCTTGGAAAAAACATCAAGATAATCTGCCAGATGGGTAATCGTATGCATCTTAATTTCAGAAGCCAGTTCGCGAAGATCTTCCCATTCCGGAAGTTCATGCGCCATCTTATCTCTCTTTTGTCTTACAGACCAGAAGGTAGCATCATGCCAGGTGGTCTTTTCTACATCTGCCGTAAACTTAGCGGCTCTCTTGGAATGTTCTGTACTCATAGTCCTGCAGCTAAAATTTGTACAACATGAATGAATTGAATAGGCATTTTCTCCTTCTTGGCAATGCCTGCCATGTGCATCAGACAGGAAGAATCCGGACCGGTAACATATTCCGCTCCCGTTGCCATGTGGCGTCTGATCTTGTCCTCACCCATACGGGTAGAAACAGCGGGCTCTTCAATAGAAAACATACCACCGAATCCACAGCATTCATCCTTACGTTCTGGTTCATGAATGGTAATTCCATCCACCATATTCAATAAATCAATAATCTTATTGAACGGCTGGACGTTTCTCTCTGAAGGTGATGACAACCCCAATTCCCTGACGCCATGGCAACTGTTGTGAACACTCACGGAATGAGGGAACTTGCCCGGCACATGATCTACTTTCAGCACATCATGCAGGAATTCCACTATATCCATTATCTTACCGGAAGATACACACTCATGCTTACCCTCCAGAATCTTAGGATAATACACTTTTACATAAGCTGCACACGAGGCAGAAGGAGCTACAATATAATCGTAGTCTCTAAAAAGATCATCAAAAGCCTCAATGACCTTCTCTGACTTGTTTTGGAAACCAGCATTCGCCATCGGTTGACCGCAACAAGTCTGTTTCTCTGGATAGTCCACATCCACACCGTAGTGTTTGAGCAACTTGTATGTAGCCACACCAGCTTCAGGGTATAAGGCATCTACATAACAAGGGACAAATAAACCGACTCTCATTATTATATTAAATCTTGATCTATGTTAATTTCTTAAGCTACAATTTTGCATAGCGAGCGCAAAAGTAACAAAATTATCCGAAAAATAAGACATTATAAAAAAATAAAAAGTAATAATTGATATTATTTAACGAAGAACTGGCACAAGAAAAATTTGGTAAATTCAAATAAATGTCGTAACTTTGCAACCTAAAATAGTGTATTTGCCTTTTGTACCCAAATTGCAAAACTAAGCATAAGACATTTCAGATGATACTTATAGAATTTATTACTTATAGTTAGAATATACTTATAGTTATTAAATATGAAGAAACAGCTTAAGAAAGTCCTCGTTCTGGGTTCCGGTGCTTTGAAGATCGGCCAGGCAGGTGAGTTTGACTATTCCGGTTCGCAGGCTCTCAAGGCTTTGCGCGAGGAGGGTATTAGTTCCGTCCTCATTAATCCAAACGTTGCTACAATTCAGACAAGTGAAGGTATTGCTGACAAGGTTTATTTCTTGCCGGTAACACCTTTTTTTGTAACTGAAATTATCAAGAAGGAACGCCCTGACGGCATTATGCTCGCTTGGGGTGGACAGACAGGTTTGAACGTTGGTACAGAACTTTACCTCAGCGGTGTGCTCAAGGAGTACGGTGTAGATGTGTTAGGTACCTCTGTAGAGGCTATCATGAATACTGAAGACCGTGATCTCTTCGTGAAGGAACTCAACAAGGTTGACCTCAAGGTTCCTGTAAGCCATGCTTGCGAAAACATGGAAGAAGCTGTGACTGCGGCACGCAATATCGGCTACCCTATCATGATCCGTTCTGCCTATGCTTTGGGTGGTCTCGGTTCTGGTGTCTGCAAGACTGAAGAGGAATTCAAGGAAATCGCTGAATCTGCCTTCACTTTTGCGCCTCAGGTTCTCGTTGAGGAGAGCTTGAAGGGATGGAAGGAGATTGAGTTTGAGTGCATCCGTGATGCTAACGACCGTTGCTTCACCGTTGCCTCTATGGAAAACTTCGACCCACTGGGTATTCACACAGGTGAATCCATCGTAGTGGCTCCTACCTGTTCTCTTACCGACGAGCAGGTGAAGATGTTGCAGGACATCGCCGTGAAGTGCGTCCGTCACCTCAACATCGTGGGTGAGTGCAACATCCAGTATGCTTTCAATGCTGAGA
>OCLF01000638.1_pt1 | contig 10531 bp, 3 predicted proteins | sample 1502881 | NCBI WGS metagenome assembly OCLF01 (sample SAMN03418267, study PRJEB22391) | human gut metagenome | biome: human-gut; feature: organic feature; material: feces | host: Homo sapiens | place: Tanzania | collected 2013-01
CATGCCCAGCGCCAAAGGAATGGCATTGGAAGCCTGACTTCCCGAACCGTAATATGTCTTTTCTATAGCATCCTTTACTACAGCATCCTTTACCACTGCATCCGAAGAAGATTTCCCAGAAGATGCAGCCTTCTCAATATGCAGGAATTCCTTCTGGAAAGCCTGCAGGATTTCTGAAGCCAGGATGGCATAGCGGTTGGCTTCAGCTGTCTTTCCGCTCATTGCCGCAGCCTTCTGTGTCAGTTTTACCCACTGATAATAATGGGCTGTAGCTACCAGCGGCATCGGGGTATTCTGAGAGAAGCCCGAACGGCCTTTTCCGTAATCATACCAGTCACCCAAACCCTGTTTCAGTATACGGCAACTGTCCTTACTCTGGAGATAATCCACATAGCGGAACATCTGCGGTGCATATTTCTTCACCATCCGGTCGTCGCCGTAATGCTGCAGATAAAGGAATGGAAGCGCTACCAGGGCACCGCCCCACTCTGGTGATTCTGCAAACGGATCGAGCCACTTGCCCTTGAAGTAGATATACTCAGGAGCGGTTGTAGGAACGGCACCATTGGCATGCTGGGCATCGGCGATATTCTGCATCGTCTGCTCTATCATCGAGCGACAGTCGTAGTTGTATACCAATCCCTCGCCATTGAGCCAATCCTGCTCCAGCCAACCGAGTTTCTCACGATGAGGACAGTCGGTCCAGACAGCCTGCCAGTTGCTTCGGATGGCACGGTCGATAATCTGATAAGCACGGTTAAACATCGGATTAGAACATTCGAAGTTGCCAATCTTCGCAGCTGAATTATAGACGAAGCACGACTGGATATCCTCTATCACTGGCTTGCCATCAGGATTCTCATCACCCTTCATCACGGCACCTTCTACCTGGATATAGCGATAACCATAATAGGTGAAATGCGGATGCCAAGTCTCGATGCGCTTGCCGTCAGCCGACTTCTCGCCCTTTCCGCTGAGCGTATAAGTAAGATAGTAAGGACTACCCGACTGTTTCTGGTTGCAGGTTCCCTGTGCGGTCAGGGTCTCGGAGGGATAGAGCCGTACCTGCTGTCCTACCTTTCCACTGACCTTGATCTGTGGGAAGCCTGCGAGATTCTGTCCCATATCCAGCACGAAAGTTCCTGCCGGAATAGGATGTTTGGCATTGGAAGCCTTGGCGATTTGCTGAGGAGTGAGCAGATGACGGCTCTTCACACCGAAGTATTCCATCATCTTCACCGGCTGTGCCATCTGCTGGCGCAGAATGCCACGAGGTCCCTTCTGTATCACCACCGGTTTCCAGGAAGGCGTGATGCGGGCATCCTCGTCTTCACCACCATAGATACTGTTGAAGGTGATGCTGCTAGGCGAATATTTCCATGAGCTATCGCTGACGATGCAGACGGTTCTTCCATTCTTCAGTTCTATTTCGAGCGAACAGTAGAGCGTAGGAGGACCATAGGAAACCTTCATCTTGGTGTATCTTCCACCCTGCTCATTATAGAATCCGTTGCCCAGCAATACCGAAAGTTGGTTCTTGCCTTTCTTCAACAACGCAGTCACATCGTAAATATTATAAAAGACGGTCTTGTCGTAATCGCTCCACAGAGGGGCGAAAACGGCATCCGTCACCTTCTGCCGGTTGATGCTGAGCTCATAGAAACCCAGTCCCACAATCTTCATCGTTGCCTTGCAGACATCAGCCGGGAGTTTCATTTCTTTCTTCAGCCAGATGCTTTGTCTTGACAATGGAGCCGTAGCCTTCCAGTCTGGTTTTCCCTTCGTATTCACCGTTCCTACATAATCTCGGTTACTCGGAATGTGCGCATTCTCATCGGTTATCGCTCCAATCCATTGTGGCTGAGGCGCTTCTTTATCCGCCTTAAAAGCAACAGACTTTTGAGCATGAATCTGCATCATGCCCAAAAGTCCTATCAGTATCAATAAATATTTTCTTCGTTTCATATCGTATTTTATTCTACATTATTTGAATGCATCCTTCACTACGAGTTTGCCGAGCGTATCACGCTGCCCCGCCAACTTGCCATCTACCCATACCTGCAAGCCCTTGCCCACATGATAACGGGAACCGTCCTGGTCGTAGAGGATGGTGAGGTCGTGACCATGATAACGCACCTTGTCAAGACAGAAGTACTGCCATTTGCCAGCTGGGATGATAGGACGCACCTCGATGGTCTGATCGGCACGAGGACGAAGACCCACGATGCCGGTGATGATGAGATCGCAGAAAGTAGAATGGTTGTAATATCTGCTGCGCTCCTGATCGCCCTTCAACCAGTAACCAGTGGTTTCATCAAGATACTCACCGATGTAAGGTTTGCCACGCATGCTCTGACTCTGCACATACTTCTCCATTTCATTGAAGTAAAGGCTGTCCATATCGAGACTACCTTTTGAAGAAACTGCGAGGGCAGATGGCTTCACCTGATAATTGTTGATGAAATTCGCCATCGCTGTCAGGGTCTGGGCGGTAGCGAAAGGCCAGATGGCACCATCCCACTCACACTTTCCTACTCCATGAGAGCGGAACTGCGGATGGCGGCGCTCTGCGGTGGTTTGTCCGTAAGGAGCAGAGAAGCCCTTGCTGTCTGCTGCCTGTTTCCAAGCCTCAGCAAACTTCGCCTCATCGGCAGGGAGATTGAAATACCAAGGCAGGAAACCGATTGCCTCGCGCACCTTTGCTGATACTGCAGCATCGCCACTAGGCTGGAAACTTCTCTTCGTAGCTACCTCCTTCGCCTCGCCGGCATTCGGCTTATACACCTCGAAGAACTGCTGGTCAACATCCCAAAGCTGGGTTTCTACCAGATGCTTCAGAGTATCTGCCTTAGCCTCATACTTCCTAGCCAAGTCCTGATAGCCGATGGTCTTTGCCATCTGCGCGATGCCCATCGCATTGCCATACATATAACTGTTGATGCTAGGACGGGCATTCTTTTCTCTTCTGCCACCACTGATGGTCTCTTCCATCGCATCACGCACATCATACTGCCAGTAGAGTCCGTTGCCCCAGCGGTGGTCATCCCACAGCTGATACTCCTTGTCCAGGTCGTTCAACAACGACTTAAACTCCTTCCGGTTACCGTCTACGAGATAGCGCTCCCAGATAGAGGCAGGCATCCAACTGCTATAGAAATTGATCTTAGCCATCGGCTTGCCAGCATTGCCATGATACCAGGTATTCAGGATGCCATCGAGATACTTACCATCACGAATCCAGCGACTCTCGTGGATATGGTGCCCCACTCCAGAGGCGATGAGATTATACTTGTCGGCATAGCTGCGAGGCACGAGAAACTCGGTCATCGCATAGCCTACAGGTGTATTTTCGATATGCTTGCGAAGCGTCCACCAGCGGAAATAATACATTTCCTCAAAGTTGCGCTGCGGGCAGTCGAAGAGGGGCACATTCTGCTTCATCCAGTCCCATGCCTGCGCATTCGGGATGGCAGAAGTATGAAGAACCTCCGGCTCCATTGCATTGAAATCGTCTACATAATGCTTGTAATCTGCGGTCTTGAGCACAGCCGAACCGGCATCAGCATCCAGACTCACGGTCTTGAAATGAGCGATGCGGTAGAGGGCGGTGGTATCGGTATCACCCGCATGCTCCAAGGTACCAAACCAGTCGGCAGGGGTGTCGATGGTCGGGAAGGTACGGAGGTCGCCGGTACGGAAACGGATGCGCTCTATCTGATGCACAGGTGCGTAAAAGATGCGCTTGGTGCTCTTGCTCTGCAATGCCTTGCCATCTGCATCGAGTGTGCTCACGGTGAGGTTGAGCTGGCGGTGCTGGGTATCCAATGTAGCTTCGAAACGATAGGTCCGGTCAGCCTGATAAGGCATCACATTGCCATATCTCGCTCCGTTCTTCACACGTATCATTCCTTCTTTGTTCAGTTCGATGCGGGTGCAGGCGATGCCCTTCTCATCGAGGAATTCAATCTGCAGGGAACCGTTGCGGGTCTGAGCTGCCTGCACATCGAAGGATGCCTTCAGGTAGGAAGAAGCAGGAATCTTGCGCTCTACACAGGCATAGTCGAACGGATCTTCATCCTTCAGCTGGAGCCACTCCTGACGGAGTGAAACCGGCGCCATCAGCGGAGAATAGATATTCCAGGTCTTGAGGTCGCCAAGTTTCTGATACTGGGCGAAATCATCATCGGCATGGGCAGTAGCCACGGTCTTGACCGGAACGGGTACATGTGCCACCCAGATATCTTCCTTATTCATGGAATAGCTCACCCACATATCAGAATCCTTAGGAACGCCATTGCCTTCCTGGATGCCACGGACATACTGCGGACCACGACTCTTATAGTTGCCACCGTATCTCATCGGTGGTACTTCGCCACAAATCAGATTCAGCGTTTTATATTCCAATCCGTCACCACTCAGCGAGATGCCCAGCGGCCAGCGGTATTCAGACGGATTGTAGATGGTGGCATAGGTACCATCACTCAACCGCTGTCCCCATATCTTGGCATTGCTGTTGACGAATCCCAGGGCACGGTTGGTAGTAGTATAGGTATTGCCGCCATCCAGACTCAACGAGGTGAGGGCATGTTTCCACAGACTGGCTATTCTGCCATCCGGCAGGGTATAGTCGCAATAGGCCTTGTAACCATTGTTGACAGGTATCAGCTTTTCGCCTCTATCTGCCTCTTCCACCCATTGCATGCGGTAACGTGGATTGGCAAGAATTTCCTCGCAAGCCGCTCTTACCGCCTTGGATGCTTTCTTATAATTAGGATAAGCGGTATTCTTCTCATTGAATCCATGATTGTAATAGATGAAATAGATAGGTCCGAGCGAACCGTCTTTCTTCACCTCTCTCACCACACGGCCGATGCCGTTACCATCGTTCGGGTCGTCCTTTCTGTCCAATGCCACACCATAGTTTCCGGTAGCCAGGAGGATGCCGCCCTTGGATACATACCAGCCCACACGCTGGTGCATGATTGCCTTCAATGGTTTCTGCTTGTAGACATCAGGATATTGCAGTTCCGGTTTCGGCTGGTATTTCGCCTTTCTGAAATCGGCTGGTACATCATATTCAGGGAAGAGAATCTGTGGCTGGCTCCAGTTGTATCCGTCCTCAGAAACCTGCATCAGGGTTCTCGATGGGGGTACATGCTCCTCAGCTGGATCGCTCAGGAAGTGCATGTAGAACTTGCCGTTCCAATACGCCATCATCGGCTGATGGTTATAGGTCCAGCCCCCGCCATTTGCCTGAGAAGGATGCTCGCGGTTGGCACGGAGCGTTTGGATATTGTGAACTCCTACCACTGGCGACAAGGCTCCGTCATGACGAGACGGATCTGCCATCGTGGTTCCGGTATAGTGGATGCGGTCCTGTTCCAGCAAAGCCTTCACGATGCGTTCCGGAGCAAGGAAGATGGTGCCGTGCTTGTGGTTCTTCGGCACACTCACCTGCTGGCTCACATCGGTGAAATGAACGAAATCCCTGGTAAAATGAGCGCCGAAATCGAAAAGGCGGTAGCGATCGTAATAAATGAGATAACCATTGCCCAGCGGACTGTTCTTAGGCAGTTTGACGGTGGTTGGTCCTTCCATGAAATTGCCGGTGAACGGCTCAGAAGCCTTGCTCCACGGTCCCATCGGGTTCTTGGCAAAAGCCACCTTGATATTGCGGGCATTGCGGGTATTGTCCTTCAGAACCATCACATAGTCGTTCTTGCCACGCTTCAGCAGGGTGGCATCGATGCAACTGAATCCCGGATCTATCAGGAGCTTGCCCTTGGTCCATGTCTTAAAATCCTTGGTTACGGAATAGTAGAGACGGTGATTGTTCTTCTCGTCTTCGATACCCAGGGCAAAATGCTGGCTAGGCACACACGATGCCCATACCACCATTGCCTGCTGGCGGTCTTCATCCCAGAAGAGTTCCGGTGCCCATACATTCACGGTAGTAGGATCGTCCATCACCTCGATGAATTTCGGCTCACTCCAATGCATCAGGTCGCGACTCTCGGCATAACCGAAGCCACGGTCGCCCCGCCAGCTGCTGGTCCATACCAGATGGAATACGCCGTCGGGGGTACGGATGATAGAAGGGTCGCGCATCACTTTCTGCTTGCCTACCTTAGGGGCAAGGAAGGTGCCCGGAATACTGTCCCAGTGGACGGCATCCCTACTATAGATGAACCGCAAACCGTCGGTTGCAGGCTCATGGAATGAGGTTGATACATAAAAATCCTGTGCCTGAACTAGGATGGTAGAAGCCAACAGGCACAAGAGCATCAGCAGTTTATTCTTTATCATTGTTCTAGCTTTTGTTTCGTTATTATTTATATGATTATTCCTTATATGATAAAGACGCAGAAAGCCCGGTTTTGTAACGTCATTATAAAAAAATAAGTTAAACATTTGGCAGTTTTGTCATAAAATAGTAATTTTGCAACAATATGAATAGTATTTTAGACCAAGATATCATGTACCTGCCTGGCGTGGGTCCCAAAAAGAAAGAGATACTGAGCAAGGAGCTCGGCATCAATTCTTACGGTGACTTACTGGAATACTATCCCTATAAATACGTAGACCGCTCCAAGGTCTACCATATCAGCGAACTCACCTCCGATATGCCTTACGTACAGATAAAAGGAAAGATTCTGAGCTACGAAGATATAGATACCGGCAAGCGAAACAAGATGCTGGTGGCTCATTTCTCCGATGGCTTCGGCGTGGTAGACCTCACCTGGTTCCGTGGCGCACAATATATCATGAAAACCTATAAGGTGGGCACGGAATACCTCGTCTTCGGAAAACCAACCGTCTTCAACGGCCGCTACCAGTTTACCCATCCCGACATGGATGATGCCACCAACCTGCAAATCTCCGAAATGGGCATGCAACCGTATTACGGTACCACCGAGAAGATGAAGAAGTATGGCTTCTCATCACGCACCATCGAGAAGATTACAAAGGAACTGGTACGCATCCTCCCTCCCCTGCCCGAAACATTACCAGCCAGCATCATAGACCGTCTGCACCTCGTATCTCACGATTCCGCCTTCCGCATGATTCATTATCCCCACTCCCATCAGGAGATGCAGAAGGCACAGGTGCGCCTCAAATTTGAGGAACTCTTCTATGTGCAACTTAATATATTAAGGTATGCCAGCGACCAGCGCCGCAAATACCGGGGCTATGTCTTCAACCGCATCGCCGATATCTTCAACGGATTCTACACCAATCATCTGCCTTTCGAACTGACGGGCGCACAGAAAAGGGTGATGCACGAAATTAGAGCTGATATGTGCAGCGGCAGACAGATGAACCGCCTCCTGCAGGGCGATGTAGGATCGGGCAAGACGCTCGTGGCTCTCATGACCATGCTCATCGCCCTGGACAACGGCTATCAGGCATGTATGATGGCTCCTACGGAAATCCTTGCTGAGCAGCATCTGCAGACCATCCGCTCTTTCCTGAAGGGCATGGATATCCGGGTAGAACTGCTGACAGGCATCGTGAAAGGAAAGAAAAGAGAGAAGATTCTTTCCGACCTCACTACCGGTGATATCCAGATTCTCGTGGGCACTCATGCGGTACTGGAAGACCCCGTGGTATTCCAGCGACTGGGCATTGCCGTCATCGACGAGCAGCACCGCTTTGGTGTGGCACAGAGAGCAAAATTGTGGAACAAGAGCGAGAATCCACCGCATATCCTCGTGATGACCGCCACTCCTATTCCACGTACCCTCGCCATGACCATCTATGGCGACCTGGACGTGAGCATCATCGACGAACTGCCACCGGGCAGAAAGCCGATACAGACCCTGCATAAGTTTGATACCCAGCTCACCAGCCTCTATCAGAGCATCCGCCGACAAATCAATCTCGGCAGACAGGTATATATCGTCTTCCCGCTCATCAAGGAGAGTGAAAAAAGCGACCTGAAGAATCTGGAAGAGGGCTACGAGACGCTGAAACAGGCGTTTCCGGAATTCAAGCTGAGCAAGATCCATGGCAAGATGAAATCTGCCGAAAAGGAAGAGGAGATGGAGCTTTTCGTGAATGGCGAGACGCAGATTCTCGTTGCCACCACCGTGATAGAGGTGGGCGTGAACGTGCCAAATGCCTCGGTGATGGTGATATTGGATGCCCAGCGCTTCGGTCTCTCCCAACTGCATCAGTTGCGAGGCCGCGTAGGAAGAGGCTGCGACCAGAGTTACTGTATCCTCGTTACCAACTACAAGCTTTCCGAGGAGACACGCAAGCGCATCGATATCATGTGTGATACCAACGACGGTTTCCGCATAGCAGAAGCCGACTTGAAGCTCCGTGGTCCCGGCGACCTGGAAGGTACGCAGCAGAGCGGCATGGCATTCGACCTGAAGATAGCGAATATCGCCAGAGACGGTCAACTGGTTCAGCTGGCGCGCAATGAAGCCCAGGAAATCATCGACAATGACCCACAATGCAACGCCCCTCAGAATGCCCTGCTCTGGAACCGACTCAGGGAATTGAAGAAGACCAATATCAACTGGGCTGCTATCAGCTAAGGAAAAGAACGAAGAATTTGTAAAGAATAATGACTGAAGGATAATTCTGGGAAACTGAAGGATGTGAAGGATTAATCACAAAAAAGGGACTGAATGCTGAAACTAAAGAAACATATATATATACAGCGTAAAGCAAAAAAGAGGTAATTATATGATTATCAGAATACTAACCGATGTTTGTACCAAGTGTTAAAATGCTGTTTTTGATAGGATATTATTATTTTGAAAAACTGCCTTCAGTCCTTCAGTCCACTTTTCTGTCCATTCTCTTTACTTTTTAACCCTATTTTAACACTCCTTCAAACCTTGCCTTCAGTACCTTCAGTTTTCGTGTCTTATTTTTTCATTCGCCTCTTTTTTTTCAAAGAATCAAGATTTTTCGATACACTATTATTTTATCTTACTGAAATAAAATATTATTCTACTGAGATATTATTTTATCTCTCAGAGATATTTTCCTAACTTACTGAGATATTTTCCTAATCTAATAACCACTTCAGAAAAAGCCCCATAGAAAACAAAGAAATTCCAGAAAAAACTTGCTGATTTGAAAATAAAATCGTAATTTTGCGATAACAACAAGATTTCAATAATTAAATAAAAAAGGAAGAATATGGATAGAAGAAGAAAGCCAGCCATCAGAGAACCCCGTCCGGAACTTACCATGGACGAGATACGCACAATCTTATCAGAATTGAAAGAAATAGAAAGCGTAACGGGCATCAGATACATTAAATTACATGTAACCGCCAAAATGATTATCGGCATACGGGAATCATCGGGCAAGGAATTCACCATAAACCTGAATGACCTCTACAAAGCCTATCAGGAATGTCTCAGATTTACGAGTCCGGAGGTGAAAAAGTATATTTTCATGGGGCATTCTCCTGCCGTGGCACTGCTGAGAATCCTGCAGAATCATGAAAACAAACAGATTGTCAATTAATTGCATCGAATCTTCATAACAAACGTTAAAAACAAGATTATCACGTTAAATATCGGGCAGTTAGCGTTAACATCCATTGATTTTCGAGATATTTTTGTTATATTTGCAAAGTCTATATAACAAAATCGCAAATTAGGGTACTTGCCCTAGTGATTTTTGCAGAATTTGGATTATGGATTCTGCGCTTATTGACATGGACCTAAAAAAGAAAATAGAAAAAGTAGTATGAGTTTTAAAAAAAGAATGAAAAAAATTTCGGTCGTTGCCTTGTTGGCGTTAACAGCTGTTCCCGTTTGCGGACAAGATCTGTTAGCAAGACAAGCTCCAGTAGACCACAGAATGAAAGCGCTTGACACGCTTGCTGTCTCGCACTATCGACTAGTGGAAGATAGAGAAAATCCTGCAGCTGAACTGTACGAGGACTTCTCTAACAAGTATGCCCATAAGGCAACAAAATTGCCAGAGCACTTCCGTATTGACCTTCGTCATTTCTGCATGCCAACTCCTAGTCGCGTTGTCACAAGTAACTTCGGTTATCGTGCTAGCTTTGGCCGCCAACATAAAGGTATGGACATCAAAGTTTATATTGGCGACTCAATCCGCGCAGCCTTCTCAGGCAAAGTTCGCATCGTAAGATATGAAGGTGGTGGTTATGGTAAGTACATCGTCATCCGTCACCACAATGGTTTGGAGACCATCTACGGTCACTTGTCTAAACAGATTGTTACAGAAGGGGAAGAGGTAAGAGCAGGCGACGTGATTGGCTTAGGTGGTAACACCGGTCGAAGCACAGGTTCTCACCTCCATTTCGAAACCCGTCTATGCGGCGTGGCTTTGAATCCGGCACTCTTCTTCGATTTCCGCAACCAAGACGTTACAGGCGACTTCTACAATTTCAATCGCGATACCTATGAAAGCGAATATGCAGAGGCTAACGCTGCACGCGGCAAGATTGGAAATGGCGGATATACCAAGGAGCAGGTAAACGGTGGAGAGGTTGGAAGATATACCGCCAGTCCATCAGGAGAAAAGCTCTATC
>OCLF01000641.1_pt1 | contig 10517 bp, 8 predicted proteins | sample 1502881 | NCBI WGS metagenome assembly OCLF01 (sample SAMN03418267, study PRJEB22391) | human gut metagenome | biome: human-gut; feature: organic feature; material: feces | host: Homo sapiens | place: Tanzania | collected 2013-01
CTGCGACCACCTGGTCCCAAACCAGGCGCGCTACCGGACTGCGCTACACCCCGTTTTCGAATTGCGAGTGCAAAGGTACAATTATTTTTTGACACAACCAAAATTTAACACGTGTTTTTTCACCAAACACCGCAATAATCGAAACAATAATGCACAATAATAGCAAATAGCATGCCACACTTTCCTACTCCACCTTTACTTGCAGACTCCAAACCGCATAACGCAAAAGGCAGGCAATCCACACGGAAAGCCTGCCTTTTGCTGCATATAGAAATAATACATTAGTCCTTAATGATGTCAAGTTCCTTGAACACACGCTTTAGAATCTGAACGCCACGCTCTACTTGCTCCTCTGTATGTGTAGCCATGAGCGCGAAACGCACGAGAGTATCCTGCGGGGCGCAAGCCGGCGGAATAACAGGGTTGATGAACACGCCATACTCGAAAGCCTTTGCTGTAGCAACGAATGTCTTCTCTACATCGTGAACATAGAGCGGAATAATCGGACTCTGTGTCTCACCGATCTCAAAGCCCTCTTCCTTGAAGCGGCGGAGCGCGTAGCGTGTAACCTTCCAAAGGTCGTCGATGCGCTGCGGCTCATTCTGGATGATGTGCAGCGCCTCAAGAGCAGCTGCTGTAGCAGCCGGAGTGTTAGATGCGCTGAAGATGTATGTGCGACAAGTGTGGCGCAACCAGTTGATTGTGTCCTTATCGCCAGCGATGAAGCCACCGATAGAAGCCATCGACTTAGAGAATGTACCCATGATAAGGTCGACCTCATCGGTAAGTCCGAAGTGGTCGCAAACACCACGACCCTGCTTGCCAAACACACCGAGACCGTGAGCCTCGTCTACCATAATAGAGCAGTTGTACTTATGCTTCAGCTCTACAATAGCAGGCAGGTTAGCAAGGTCACCCTCCATTGAGAACACGCCGTCAACGATGATGAGCTTGATAGCTTCCTCGGGAAGGTTCTTCAGCACGCGCTCAAGATCTTCCATATCGTTGTGCTTGTAGTGGAGCTGTGTAGCGAACGAGAGGCGACGTCCGTCAACAATGCTGGCGTGGTCGCGATCGTCGCAGATGATATAGTCGCCACGACCTACAACTGCGGGGATTACACCGCTGTTCACGAAGAAACCTGTAGAGAAACAAAGAGCGTCGTCCTTGCCGATGTACTCAGAAAGTTCTTTTTCAAGCTGTACGTGAATATCGAGCGTACCATTGAGGAAGCGGCTACCTGCGCAACCAGAACCGTATTTGTCGAGAGCTGCCTTACCAGCATCGATGATGCGCTGATCGCCGGTAAGTCCGGTATAAGCGTTCGAGCCGAACATAAGGACCTTGTGTCCGCCCATTTCTACTTCTGTGCCCTGCTTGCTCGTAATCTCACGAAAATAGGGATAAACACCTTCTGCCATGTACTTCTGTGGAAGGCGATAGCTTTTATACTTTTCTTGTAACTGTCCCATTATAATTTAAATAGGTATATTTCAAATTTGTTATTTCCAAGGTGCAAAGGTACGAAAAATATGTTAAACACGCACATTTTTCGCAAGAAATATGACTTTTTGATATTTTTCACCAAACGAAATTCCTACGTGTAACATTATTTTATTATCTTTGTGCCTTATTTATAGCATTAATAAATATGAAGAAAAAAGCCATTTTCATAATCAACCTCATTTCAGGCACGTCGGACAAGGCTGCCATCCCCGGACTGATCGACCAGCTTCTTGACAAAGAGAAGTTTGAATATGAAATCGCAATAACCGAATACGCCGGACACGCCTCGGAGATAGCCGCCAAGGCTAAGGATGACGGCGCAGACATGGTTGTGGCTGTCGGAGGCGACGGCACCGTAAACGAAGTGGCACGCGCCATCGTGCACTCCAACACCGCTCTCGGCGTCATACCATGCGGTTCGGGCAATGGACTGGCACGCCACCTGCAGTTGCCTATCAACGTAAAGAAGTCGATTGAAATAATAAACGCTTTCGAGGTGCGCGATCTCGACTACGGCATCATCAACGGCTACCCGTTCTTCTGCACTTGCGGAATGGGATTCGACGCCTTCATCAGCCTGAAGTTTGCCGAGGCTGGCAAACGCGGACCGCTCACATATATAGAGAATGTGCTGCGAGAAGGACTCAAATACGAGCCAGAGACATATACCGTGATGGCAGACGACGAGACGAGCCTGCACAAGGCATTCCTCATATCGTGCGCCAACGCGTCGCAGTACGGCAACAACGCATATATCGCACCGCAAGCTTCCATGAGCGACGGATTGATGGATGTTATCATCATGGAACCGTTCGGACTCATCGACGCTCCGCAGATAAGCATCGAGATGTTCAACAAGACACTCAACAAGAACAACTCGAAGATAAAGACATTCCGCTGCAAGAAACTGCACGTTCATCGCGACACCCCCGGCGCTATCCACTACGACGGCGACCCCGTAATGACTGGTGCGGACATAGACGTCGAGCTTAAGCCGAAGGGAATAAAGATTGTAGTGAACCCGTTCGCCGACAGAAACCAGCGCAAACCGAATGCGCTACAAAACGCCGCTACCGAACTGTTTAACGAGATAAATAACATACGCGAGGAAATAAGCAAGAGTCGACAGAAACTGCAGCAGTGGAGCAAAGCTGTGCAGAATAAGCTCGACTTGTAATACAGCGGAGGCGCTACGCCTCCACCAACACATCTTTACTATCACGAATGTTTGCTTTTAAGAAGTTTGTAATCCACCAAGACCGCTGCGCCATGAAGGTGGGCACCGATGGCGTGCTACTCGGAGCATGGGCTAATGGCGGCTCACGCATTCTCGACATTGGCACTGGCACCGGACTCATTGCGCTCATGATGGCTCAGCGTTTCGCTGACGCCACCATCGACGCCGTTGAGATAGACGCTGAAGCCGCCGCTCAGGCGCGCGAGAACGTAGCCGCCACTGCATACGCCGACCGCATCAGCATTGCGGAAACGGCTATCCAGCTCTACCCTACTCACCACAAGTACGACGCAATAGTGTCAAATCCTCCTTTCTTCATCGACAGCCTCATCAACCCCAACGCACAGCGTACTACAGCAAGACATGCTTGTGCGCTGAAATACTGCGAGTTATTCGCCGCCGTGAAAGCGCTACTCGATAGCGACGGCGAGTTCAGCGCTATAATACCTACGGAGTGTCTGCAAGCGTTCATTGCGGAAGCTTATAAGGCAGGACTTGCGATGTCACGCCAATGCGCCGTGCGCACCACCCCACGCAAACAACCTAAACGCCATCTTGTTGCGTTCCGTCACGCCTACTGCAGATGTGAGAGAGAAATGGAGGAAGTATACCTGCAAGAGGCAGATGGATCAAGATCAGAATGGTACGTTAATCTGACCGCTGATTTCTACATAAAATAACAGCAAAAATTCACTCATTAGCAGAATTTTAAGTAACTTTGCACGGAAATACACACGCCCCGATACACAGATAACGAGATATGAATAAGAGAACGAGTACTTCAATACAGATGATTGCCGATTACGACGGCGATATTTCAAATTTGTTCAACGTAAATATAGAAGGCGAATTGCCCATCCTTGCCACACGTAACATGGCAATGTTCCCGGGAGTGATTACTCCTGTCATCATCGGAAGAAAACAAAGCCTCAATCTGCTCGACCATTTACGCAAGAAGCAGGACATAAGTTTTGCTGTGTTTTGCCAACACGACCAGGAGGTTGAGCATCCAAGCACCAACGATCTCTTCGAATACGGAGTTTATGCACGCCTCGTAAAGATACTTGAACTGCCCGGACCTGGCAATAACATTACAGCCATAATTCAGGGCTTGGGTCGTTGCCGTCTGAACAAGCTCACGACCAACAAGCCGTTCCTCATGGGCGAAGTGGCGCCGGCGATGGAGGAGCTGCCCGCTGCCGACGACAAGGAGTTCAACACCGCAATGGAGGACTTACGCTCAACAACCATAGAGTATATCAGACAGAACGAAGACCTGCCAGACGAGTCACAGTTCGCTCTGAACAACATATCGAATGATGTTATAGCAGTCGACTTCGTATGTACGAATCTGCCCTTCTCCATAGACGACAAGGCAGAACTTATCTCTACAAGTTCTATCAAGGATCGTGTAATCAAGACGTTGAAGGTGCTACACAAGGAGATTCAGTTGCTCGAACTGAAGCAGAATATCCGCACAAAGACTCGAGAGGATCTCGATGAACAGCAGCGCGAATACTTTCTGCAGCAGCAGATTAAGAACATCAAGGAGGAACTTGGCAGAGGCGAAGGTTCGCCAGAACGCAAGGAACTTGAGCAGAAAGCGGCTAAGAAGAACTGGTCGGAGGATGTTGCAAAGATTTTCCGTAAGGAACTCGACAAGCTCGATATGTTCAACCCACAAAGTCCGGAGTATAGCATACAGTTCAACTATCTGCAGACAATGATTGCTTTGCCTTGGGGCGAATATACCAAGGACAATCTCGACCTGAAACGAGCACAGCGCATTCTCAACCACGACCACTACGGCATGGAGAAGGTAAAGGAGCGCATCCTCGAATACATGGCTGTGCTGAAGTTGCGCGGCGACCTCAAGTCGCCTATCATCTGTCTCTACGGTCCTCCGGGAGTAGGCAAGACTTCGCTCGGAAAGAGCATCGCCGCAGCCATGAAGCGCAAGTATGTGCGCATGTCGCTTGGCGGTCTGCACGACGAGAGCGAGATTCGCGGACACAGACGCACATACGTCGGAGCAATGCCCGGCAGAATCATCAAGAACATTCAGAAGGCAGGCTCTTCAAACCCCGTGTTTATACTCGACGAGATTGACAAGGTGACGCAGAACACCATCAACGGCGACCCGTCGTCTGCGCTGCTCGAAGTGCTCGACCCAGAGCAGAACAGCGCTTTCCACGACAACTATCTCGACGTCGACTACGACCTTTCAAAGGTGCTCTTCATTGCAACCGCCAACGACCTCAACACCATACCGCGTCCGTTGCTCGACCGTATGGAGCTTATCGAAGTGAGCGGCTACATCACAGAGGAGAAGATAGAGATTGCGAAACGCCATCTTATACCGCGTGAGATAGAAAACTGCGGACTCGACAAGAACGAGGAGAAGCCTACATTTACAAAGGCAGCTATCGAGAGAATCATAGAGCAATATACACGCGAAAGCGGCGTACGTCAGTTGGAGAAGCAGGTGAACAAGGCTCTGCGCAAGATTGCTTACAAAAAGGCGCTCGACAGCGAGGTGAACGAGAAGATTACGCCTAACGAAATTGAAGGATTGCTCGGCAAGGCTCCGTTCTACCGCGACATCTATCAGGGCAACAGCTATGCAGGTGTCGTTACGGGCTTGGCTTGGACAAGCGTGGGTGGCGAGATCCTCTTCATCGAGACATCGCTCAGCAAAGGCAAAACGGGCAAGTTGACACTTACCGGCAATCTTGGCGACGTGATGAAGGAGTCGGCTGTCATCGCTCTCGAATATGTAAAAGCACATATCGACACACTCGGCGTAGACTATCGCATCTTCGACAACTGGAACATTCACATCCATGTACCAGAAGGTGCTACACCGAAGGACGGTCCGTCAGCAGGCATAACTATCGCAACATCAATTGCCTCGGCACTCACTCAGCGCAAGGTGCGCAAGAACACAGCAATGACTGGCGAAATCACGCTCCGCGGTAAGGTTCTGCCTGTTGGTGGCATCAAGGAGAAGATTCTTGCAGCAAAGCGTGCCGGCATCACCGACATCGTAATGTGCCAGGATAACCGTAAGGACATCGAGGAGATTCCTGAGATGTACCGCAAGGGTGTGGAGTTCCACTATGTCGAGAACGTACAAGATGTGTGGAAGTTTGCTCTCACCGACGAAATTGTAGACAACCCTATTGATTTTAAAATTGAAGAAGAAAAGAAAGAATGACTTTTGAACTGCAACATACCGACCCATGCAGCGACGCTCGCACAGGTTTAATCACCACCGACCACGGACAGATAAAGACCCCGATATTCATGCCTGTCGGCACGGTAGGCTCCGTAAAGGGAGTACATTTCAACGAACTCCGCGAACAAGTAAAGGCACAGATAATTTTGGGCAACACCTACCATCTGTACCTTCGCCCGGGTCTTGACACTCTACAAAAGGCAGGCGGACTGCATAAGTTCAACACATGGGACCGCCCGATACTCACCGACTCTGGCGGCTTTCAGGTTTTCTCGCTAACCGGCATACGCAAGTTGCGCGAAGAAGGCTGCGAGTTTCGTTCGCACATCGACGGATCGAAGCACATCTTCACACCGGAGAATGTGATGGATACGGAGCGTATCATCGGTGCCGACATCATGATGGCATTCGATGAGTGCCCTCCGGGCGAGAGCGACTACGAGTACGCAAAGAAGAGTCTCGGACTCACTCAACGCTGGCTCGACCGTTGCGTCAAGCGTTTCAACGAAACAGAGCCGCTCTACGGTTAACTCACTCAACGCTGGCTCTGTTTCGTTGAAACGGAGCCGCTCTACGGTTACAACCAGAGTCTCTTCCCTATCGTGCAGGGCTGCAAGTACAAGGACTTGCGCCGCGAAGCAGCAAAGCACGTAGCCGACAAGGGAGCTGACGGCAACGCTATCGGCGGACTGGCTGTGGGCGAACCTACAGAGGTGATGTACGAGATGATTGAGGTGGTGAACGAGATTCTGCCAAAGGACAAGCCTCGCTACCTTATGGGCGTCGGCACCCCGCAGAACATACTTGAGGCTATTGAGCGCGGCGTAGACATGTTCGACTGCGTGATGCCTACACGCAACGGTCGCAATGCTATGCTCTTCACTTACGAAGGCACAATAAATATACGCAACAAGAAATGGGAGCAGGACTTCTCTCCTATCGACCCTGACGGATGCGACATCGACCGCATTCACACTAAGGCTTATCTACACCACCTCTTCAAGGCGCAGGAGCTGCTGGCTATGCAGATTGCGAGCATTCATAACTTGGCATTCTATCTGCGATTGGTCACCGACGCACGCAAACACATAGAGCAAGGCGACTTCGTACAATGGAAAGCAAGCGTTATAGACAACCTCGGAAGAAGAATTTAAATGAAAATAAAGAACATCAGGCGTTTACACAAGCTGCTGCATTTGCAGCAGACCTTGCGCAGAAAGACAAAAGGGATACGCACGGCTTGGGCATGGTTATGCCACAAGCTGCGCTTCCTTAGTGTCTTGAACGTGATAAACCCATTCCATTATATCAGCATTCTCGACTGGTATATCATACGCAAGTTCATCGGCACATATATCTACTCCATCATACTGATCATTTCTATCAGTATCGTGTTCGACGTGAACGAGAACCTCGTAAAGTTCGCACAATACCACGCACCGCTTAAGGCTATCGTCTTTGACTATTACGCCAACTTCGTGCCTTACTTCGCCAACTTGTTCAGTCCGCTATTCGTATTCATCGCGGTGATTTTCTTCACATCAAAGTTGGCATCTAACTCCGAAATCATATCCATGCTCGCCGCGGGCGTATCATTCCGACGCCTCATGCGCCCTTACATGATTTCGTGCATACTCATCTCTACTTTGTCCTTCTTCCTTAGTGCATACATCATCCCGCACGGCACGGTTGTAAGACAGAACTTCGAGACGATGTACAAGAACAAGAAGAAGAACACATCAGCCGAAAATGTTATGCTGCAGGTGGACAAAGGTACGATTGCGTACATACAGCATTATGACAACAACCAGAAACGTGGCTACGGATTCTCACTCGATAAGTTCGAGAACAAGAAGCTTGTTAGCCACCTAACAGCAATGGATGCGCAGTATGATACTATCTCCGACTCGAAGTATCACTGGACTCTGTCTAACTGGAAGATTCGCGAACTGCGCGGACTGCGCGAGCATATCACAAGCGGAACCAAACAAGACACCATAATACAGATGGAGCCGACAGACCTCGTATACTCGAAAGGTCAGCAAGAGACATTCACCAACCCCGAATTGAAGGAGTATATCGGCAAGCAGCGCAACCGCGGCAACGGCAACGTAGTGCAGTATGAAGTGGAATACCACAAGCGAATAGCTTCATCGTTCGCTTCGTTCATCCTCACGACAATCGGTCTCTCGCTGTCTTCGCGCAAACGTAAAGGCGGCATGGGTATGTATCTCGGTATGGGTCTCGCCCTGAGTTTCGGATACATCATGCTGCAGACCGTATCGTCTACCTTCGCCATCAACGCAAATACGCCACCGATACTGGCGGCGTGGATACCGAACATCATCTTTGCTATCGTAGCATACTTCTGCTATAGAAAAGCACCAAACTAATAATAATATAAATAATAACACAATATGTATTTCGACGAAACACAACTCAACGACAATGTGCTCGACGCATTATATGACATGCGCTTTGACCAGTGCACACCTATTCAAGAGAAATGTATACCGCCAATACTCGAAGGCCGCGACCTTCTTGGCGTAGCACAGACCGGAACAGGAAAGACAGCAGCTTATCTGCTCCCTATACTCTCTAAACTCGACGATGGCGGCTATCCGCACGATGCCATCAACTGCGTAATCATGAGTCCAACACGCGAGCTCGCACAGCAGATCGACCAGGCTATGCAGGGCTTCGGCTACTATCTCAACGGCGTAAGCAGCGTGGCTGTGTACGGCGGCAACGACGGCAACCGCTACGACCAAGAGCTGAAAAGCTTCCAAATGGGTGCCGATGTGGTTATCGCCACACCGGGACGCCTTATCAGCCACATCTCTCTCGGCTCTGCCGACCTGAGCAAGGTGAGTTTCTTCGTTCTCGACGAGGCAGATCGCATGCTTGACATGGGATTCTCTGAGGACATCAAGATGATTGCAAGCAAACTGCCTGCTACTTGTCAAACCATCATGTTCTCGGCTACTATGCCCGAAAAGATCGAAGAACTGGCAAAGAGTCTGCTAAAGAACCCCGTGGAAGTGAAGATTGCTGTGAGCAAGCCTGCAGAGAAAATCAAGCAGAGCGCATACGTATGCTACGAGACACAGAAGATAGGCATCGTAAAGGACCTCTTCCGTAAAGGCGACCTCAATCGCGTAATCATCTTCTCTGGCAAGAAGCAGAAGGTGAAGGCTATCAACCGCACTCTGCAGCAGATGAAAATCAACTCAGGCGAGATGCACTCAGACCTCGAGCAGGCTGAGCGCGACGAGATTCTTTACAAGTTCAAGACTGGACAAATCGACGTGCTCGTGGCTACTGATATCGTGGCTCGCGGCATTGACATCGACGACATCGCAATGGTTATCAACTTCGATGTACCGCACGACCCGGAGGACTATGTCCACCGCATCGGTCGTACAGCACGTGCACAGCGCGACGGCGTTGCCATCACATTCGTAAGCGAAGACGAAATTAGCAGCTTCAAACAGATTGAAAAGTTCCTCGGACGTGTCGTAGACAAGAACGAACTACCGGAAGGTCTCGGCGAGACTCCTGACTACAACGCTCCTCGATCAAGAGGCAGAGGTGGAAAGGGACGCGACGAGAAACGCCCGAGAAACGGTTCTAAGTCAAACCGCTCACAAGGCGACAACAAGCGCCGCGACAACAACAGAAAGAAGAACGGCGCCAACGATCAAAACAACGGCGAGAAGCCTGCTACAGAAGTTCAGCAGACTGATAACGCTCAGGAGAACGTAGCCGCTACTACAAATCCCGACAACACGGAGACAGCACCGCAGAAGAAGCGCAGACGCAAACCTAACCGCAAGCCTGCCAACGCTGAAGCTAACAACGTTCAGCAAACAGAAAAGGACGCTAAGGACAGCAACGAGAACAAAGGCGACAACGCAAAGAAACGCAACGAGCGCCCTGCTCGCAATAATGAGCGCCCTGCTCGTGACGGCGAACAGCCAAAACGCAACAATCAGCAGCGCCGTCAGCGCAAAGACAACGCTTCACGCCGTTCAAACCAGAACCGCAAGCAGGATAGAAAGGATAATGCACAAAGCGCAAATGCAAAATCCACACCAAATGTACCGGCAGTAAAACAGCCAACAACACTCACAACTATCCTCAAAAAGCCCTTAAGCTGGATAAAATCGCTCGGAAAGAAGAAAAATTAAAAAAAATAGCAAAAAAGGTACGCAAATATTTTGGAGTTTCAAAATAAATGCGTACCTTTGCACTCGCAATTAAGGAACAACACTTAATGCTTAATAAAAGAAGGCTCCGTAGCTCAACTGAATAGAGCATCTGACTACGGATCAGAAGGTTGCAGGTTTGAATCCTGCCGGAGTCACAAAAGAGGATATTACATTACGTAATGTCCTCTTTTTTTGTATCTTTTTCCTGACTTCGTCATCGTGTCACCTCAAAATCTTCGTCAAAGAGTTTAGCTATTTTCTGATGCCTTGCCATCAGCATGGTTTGGGTGTAAACCTCCTTGTTCAGAGGTAGCTTAATTTGTAT